>PPCM01000400.1_pt1 | contig 43188 bp, 30 predicted proteins | sample 1555541 | NCBI WGS metagenome assembly PPCM01 (sample SAMN05284479, study PRJNA326546) | Marine sediment metagenome, whole genome shotgun sequencing project. | isolation source: marine sediment | place: Germany: Wadden Sea | collected 2012-09-05
TCTGGCTCTGGCTCTGGCTCTGGCTCTGGCTCTTCAACATTTTCTTCTTGGTCTGTAACTGTGTCAAGGTCTTCCTCAACTATTTCCTCTTCGCTAGGCTTTTCTACTTGCCCAACTTCATTCTCTTCTTCAGGTTCATTTATTACAGGTTCTTCTTCATCTACATTCTCTTCGGATGGTTCTGGTTCTGGTTCGTCTGTGCCTATGTCAAGGTCTTCTTCAACTATTTCCTCTTCATTCTGTTCATTTCCTTCCGTTATTTCATCTTGTTCGCCTGCTTCTATCTCTTCCTCTTCTTCGATATCATCTGGGCCAACTACTTCTATGCCTACTTCAGGCTCATTTACTTCAGGCACTACTTCACTTTGATTACTTATATCACTCTCGTTTTCATTCTCATTAGCCTCACCTGTATTTTCAAAAGGATTCTCATCAAAGCTAGGTCCATCATCAATCTCAACAATTGACTCGCTATCATCATCGTTTGTTTCTACCTGCACCTCTACAACGCCTTCTTCAAACTCTTCTATTTCAGGCTCTTCTTCATTATTATCACTTACAACTATCTCATTCTCATCTATGTTATCACTAAGCTCTACTTCTTGATTCTCAACTTCTTCTATGCCTACTTCTGGTTCATTTGATACAAGTTCTACCTCACTCTGTTCACTTGCTTCTATCTCTTCACTCTGATTGCCTGCCTCGAACTCTTCTGTCTCTATAGGAGAATCTTCAAACCCACCACTAGGTACTTCCGGATCAGATAAAATAGTCGTCTCTGGATTAGGGGCATCACTATTAAGCCCAAAATTGTCCTCCTGAGCTTGGTCTACATCTTCAGCATCTGCAATACCACCGTCTGAATCAGCATTTCTTCCAGCTGAAGTTTCTACAGCTTTCTTCTTTCCTTCTTCCACCAATGAATCAAGCTGGCCATCAAAACCTTCAACACCTGTATACTCCTTTGCAGCCATTGCCTCTCTATCCGATTCATTTTGATGATTGATCTTATGGTCTTTATCGTTGTCTTTCATTTTATTCACCTCACACAGTTTAACAAATCTTAGTTGTCATTGGATGCAGTATCATAGAAGGAGCCAAGGATATATTGAATTAAGGTACGCTCTGCAACAACTACTTCCATACTCAAGTCCATTCCTTCAATAAGATCTGCTTTTATACTTTTATAGACTAGGTCATTATTAACTGCTTCAACTATAATCATAACCAAATAATCTGACCCCTCTGGTGGGTTTTTCATTGGTTCGATTTCAATGACTTTACCACGTATTTTTTGCTTAGAAGTAATCCCTATAAGGTTTATTTGAACATCGTCTCCAACCTTAACTTCAATTTTGGCCTCTACATCTCCAAGCCCAACAAAATGGTGGCCTGTTTCACTGTTTAGTACAACACCTGTGAGAGACAACTCATCTGTAATGGTTGACTGACTAGCCCAGAAAATAAAACATGTGATAATTACCACTACAGTTATAATTGTCACTTTATTAATCATAGGTAAACCAGATTCTTCAAGAAGCACTGATTCACTTAAAAATCTTAATTTTCTTCTTTTACTCATAAGATACCTTCCTCTCCCTCATACGCCCTTGATTTAAGGCGGTCGTTCGATGACACATGTTTAAAATCTTGTCATTTTGAGATGCAATCATAACCGTTGCACCCTGATATTTTGATAAGTCTCTAATGACCATCATTACTCTTTCTAGTTCATTAGGCGTTAAGAAGTTCTCAGGTTCATCCAAAAGGTATAAATTGACTTTTCGGGTTAACATCCTGGCCAAGCAAAATAACTTTTTAAAGGATGGAGATAAATTATTCACCATTTGTTCATCTAGATAAGTATCCAACTTAAAGTCATAACGAATCATATATGAAGCAAGTCCAATGGTCGTTATTGCATCCATAATCTCATCATCTGTAACCGAGCCGCTAAAATATTTAAAATTTTCTCGTATGGTGCCTGTAAAAATCATGTCTCGATCACTTGAATAAGCTATCGATTGACGTAATACTAAAGGCTCAAATTGCTTTATGTTTTGACCATCTAAAGTTACTCTTCCAACCTGGGGATTATACATACCCAAGATGATTTTGAAAATAGTGCTCTTACCAGACCCATCATGGCCTGATATACCAAATATTTCTCCAGGACCTACACTAAATTCAGCACTAATTAGGGCAGGATCTGATCCCTGATTGTATCTTAAGGAAACGTTTTTAAACTGCACGGATCCTTTAATATGATTAATCGAAGACTTATTAGATTGATAGTGGTTGTCCTGAGGCAGTTTCATAAAACGGTTAATCTGCTGTATGGTTCTTTTTAAGCCATTAATTTGAACAGATAAACTAAAGGAACTACGGATCGATGACAATACCTTCCAATAGAGAAGTATGCTACCAATTAGAGCTCCCGTAGTCATGTGGCCATCAAACACCTGGTTCACACCACCATAAACCAATACTACTACTGAACCATTTGTCAGAAAGTAAGCTAGGCTATTGGATAGAAAAACAACTTTAGACTGCTTGTAGCTTTGAAGAATACTTTTACCACTAAGTTGCTCTGCCCTTCTAAGCCAATGGTCTGCCATACCCGACGTTTTTATATCGTTACCATTTCTAAGGAGTTCAATTAAATGTTGCTGCCATTGATTTCTAGCTTCACTTGCACCTTCCATATTCACTTTATGAAAAGGTCTCATTATAAGTCCAAGGGCGATGACCACAATAAAAGTCACTATCGGAATTACGCCAATCCATCCACCTAAGACGAAAATGGCTATTATATAGATCACTGAAAAAGTTAGTTCTAAAACACCAGAGAATATACCACTATTAGTAAATCTCTTCAAATTCTCAAAGTCTTTTATACGACTAATTTGAGAGGAAACAGGTGTGGTTTCTGTATAATTAGGGCTTAAGTACATGAGCCTTCGAAAAGTTTGATGAGATATAATATTACCCATTCTGACACTAATGTAATTGATGATTGTTCCCCGTATATAGCCAAAGCTCATGGTTGCAAAGAAATAAATGGACACAGCTAGTAGCAGTAACAGAAATCCTTTAAGGCCTGATACTGAACTAATTTGGTCATATAACATCATCACAATAATTGGTACAACTAAGTCCAGTAAAGTCATTAGTAAGGTAATACCTGTTAGCTGCAATAGAGATTTTTTGAATCGAATCATGAGCTTGGTAAACCAATTATTCTGGGTCTTTAATAAAGAATCATCTCTGTCCCCAACATACTTAAATAGAAAAAGGTCGCCCCTTTCAGCCTTAAGTGACTCATTGGTATAGATACCTTGGTCGGCGTCATAGATAAGAAAATCATTTCCATCCATACCAAGAATGAGTAAAACCTTATCCCTAGTTATATAAAGTGCTGGCAAAACTCCTTGGTCTATATGCCTACCTTTAACGCTTTTAATTCTGTCATGACCAAAGTTAAGATTGGCCATGGTCTCAATGAGGTCATTTAAAGTCATCCTGTCAAAGGAATGAATCATGGATTGGTGAAGCCGATCTTCACTGCCTTGCCAGTTTAAGGCATCAATTAGTGGTGTTAATACATTACCGTAACTTGTGTATAGCTGGGTGTTTTGTGGCATTGCTACATCACTCATCCTGCTTCACCTCCTCCTCATTAATACTTGGAATGGCCTCTTGATTAAGTTGAAGCACAAAAGTCCTATAATCCACACTATTGGTATGGTGAATCCACCACTCAAGAATGGTGTTCTTAAGGTTTGAAGATATATAGAGTCGATCTAACATATAATTCTGTCGTATCCCAAGTAAACGCTCCAATATGTCATGATGTTCTTTAGTGTGATTCTGACAAGATTCCACATGATGTTTATTCATGATACGTTCTTCTCTTCTAAAATGTTTTTCGGCTAACCCATATATATAGTCAATGTCCTTTAATAATTGACTTTTGATCTCAGCTTCTCTCAAATCTCTATTTTCATGTTCAAGTTGAGTGATTTTTTTATTTAATTTGATGGTTTCCTTCATGACTTGTCTATGGTCATTGTCCACTGCCTCTATACCTGTCAGGCGAAGAATGCCCTCAATATCTTCATAATCTTCCGCTTGATCAATAGTGATATAAGCCCAATTTTCCAAAGAAAAGGTGGTGCTGTCTTGTTGATTAATATGGTCGATCCACCAAGTTAGAAGCCAACCTTTCACTTCATCTATTTCTATTTCTTTACCTAATAACTTGACAAAAACTTCTTCAAGTTCTTCCATGAATTTGCTATGAGCTAATCTATGTTCCTCTATGGTATTAATAGAATTTTTACTCATAAAACTTTCTTCAAAATCAAAGTGTTCTCGTACCTGCCTCTTAAATTTCTCAAGATCCTCTTTCAAATCTTCGGCTTGATAAGCTGAATCAAGTATTTCAATGGCTCTCTCTGACAGTCCCCTATGTTGCTCATCCACCTTACGAATGCCCGTCATGTAAATAATGTCACAAACATCTTCCCATGTTTTAGCATCTGTTAGATTTTGATTCCAATTCTCTAATTTAAAAAACTCATGGTCTGTTACATTAATATGGTTCATTAACCAGTCCATAATCTGAGCCTTTAATTCTTGGCTTATGTTAACTTTTCCATGACTATAGTCGTCTACCTTAGACTTAATAATGCCAAGTATACGAGAATGTTCAATCTTATGATCCTCGGTTGCAGGTAATTTGTTTTTTTCCATGAATTTCTCTTCTCGACCAAAATGAGCAACAGCATAAGTATACAAATCATTAAGAAGATCGCCAATTCGATTCAATAATTCTAATGAAAAGTCTTTCTCACTTTGGTGAATTAAGTTGTTTAGCTCAAGAGCATATTCAACCAGCATCTTATGGTCATAATCGATAAAGTCTATTCTTGTCAGAATCATAACATCTGATATATCATCCCATGTTTTAGATGTTTGCATTTTCCATGTTATCCACTTTTGATCATTCATAAGCGACTCCTTCTAGTAAAGTACTTCGTGTGTCTACACCTGGTGCCATTTCTTGGTCACATAATTGAATAATTTCTTGATTGTTTGTGGCAGCCAAAATTGTTGCCGTTCCTTTCAATTTACTTAATACCCATATAAAGGTGTCCAAAGTTTCTCTATCCATAGCTTCATCAATTCGATCAATTAGCAGAATTCTAGGTCGAATAAGAAAGACTCTAGATAGGTTCATCCGTTGTATAAAAGAAGAAGACAAGTAATTAACAGAGCTATGATCAAGTTGAGTCGAATACCCTTCATTCATCTCTTTTACCAGCTCATCTAAGCCCGTTAAGGCAGCACTGTCATAAGCACTTTTAATTAGAGTATTGTCATAATAGGTAAGGTTCTCCATCACTGTACCCTTAAAAATAACAGGTCTAGTGTCCAGTCTATCCACTTGCCCTCTTAGACCAATGGCATTCCACTCATTGATATCAAGATTGTCAATCAAGACCCTGCCTTCTTTAACACTTTTTCTCCCCGTGATGGCATCAAACATCTGATCATAAGCCCTAAATTCATCTGGACTAATATGTAGAAAACTGCCGAAAGGTATATGACGGTTAAGAACTCGCTTCCGGTCTGTATAGCTGTCAATATAGGCGAAGCCAGCAAATTCTATCGTTCCTTTTACATCTTCTGGAAAAATTGGTATATCTTCTGAATACCTACTATCAAGAAGGGATACGCGCTGAATTCTCTCTTCATATATACTTACTTCTCTGCGATCCATAAATACTCGCATAACACTCACAATAGGACTCACTGCCCTACTTCCCAGAATTGCACAAGCAGTAATCTGTGCAAAAGATAAGGTATTAAGGGACATTAAATAGCCACCACATATCAAAATTAGAAACATAGTCAGTTGACCAATATTAGAAGCCAGAATGGTTGGAATAATCTGGTACCTATTACGTTCATATTCTAGTTCTGTGCTTTCTTTTAAGGCATCTTTGTAACGATTGATATGAGCTTCTTCTGTACCAGAGGATTTTATAATATGAATTTTCTCAAGACTTTCCATAAGAATACCCATTAAATCATCTGTACGATCAATGTAGTTTGATTGTTTTTCAAAAAGAAAGAGGGAGAACACCAAATTAACAGCAACATAAAGTCCTCCAGTAATCAGAGGAATGTAGAACAGTATGCCTCCATACGCATAGATTAGGTATAGAAATAGTCCTGCAAAAGGTACATCAATAAAGGCCTGATAATAAGCCACTGCATAAAAAGACGAGACTTTGGCAACGCTTCTAATTCGTTCAGTATTTGAGATATAGTGACAACTATCCGCCATCTCATCATCACTCTTCAGAATATTCTTAAGCATGTGTTTAACTAGTAAAAATTCGTACTTAGAACTAATCCAACGACATGTGCTGTCTTTTGTTGCCCTCAAAATACTTTCAAGGATTAAGGCTGACACCACAAATAGGAGTATATATCGTAAGCTCGTTACGGATTTACTCTGTATGATAGTGCCATATATTTTTTTCATTGTTAATGGGAGTGCTAAACTCAGTACATTAATGGATAAGAAAGCCAATACAACATAAGGGACATACCTTAATGGTAAGCGTCTGATTTTCCGATAGGCGCGGATAGTTTTGTCCATTTGAATCCTCCGATCAAATAACCATAGTTATCCAAAATTGGACATACCATGGTTGTTCTCAAAAAATCCGCTCTTTTTCATTATATCATATGCTCTATTCTGATGACATGTTAAGTGTAGTAAATGTCATGTCTTAAATAAGAAAGATGCTCGTATCTCAATAAGCTTTGCTCATTTTCGGTCGTTTTATGGGGAAGTATCATGAACGCAAATGAATTCGTATCAAATTCATATGCTATAATCAGAGAACTTTCCTAATAAAACAAAAACAGACATCCATTGGATGTCCATTTCCTTATTTGAGTAATATTTTGGTCATATCTCTTATACCAATGATACATGTGGCACAACTTCATACTCATGATGTTCAAAATCCAAGTAACGCCACTGATAACCATCTTCTTCATGATAGCTATATTCAAACAACAGTTCATCCATATATTTTTCTTTTAGAAAGTCCAAGGCATCTAACTTGTCAAAAGCTATATAGTCAGCCTCTCCTTCATGGTGCAGTTTGTGGTCCTTCACGATCTTGTACAAGACTGACTCCTGTACTCTTAATGGTAAATCACAGAAATTACAAACAATTCGTTTCACTGGTAAGCCCTCTCCTTCACCTGTCAAAATAATTTTTGTATCAATGACTATGCATCTTCAATAACCATTTTATGTTGTTATATATAACCTTACAGTTAATAATTATACAGTAATGTTTTTAGAAATGAAAGTATATGTGTTAAGTCATAGGACAATTTAATTATTAGATGATACTCATGGGGTCAGACGCATCTTTAGATATAAACATAACTGAAAATATAAATATTTGAGTACTTTTGGGGTCAGACGCTTCTTATTATGATGTAAGACATACCTTTATTATTAAACTCTCACCTAAATAGGAGATAAATCTACTCTCTAACCGTGATATTCCAATAAAATCATGTCATTAGTGTAAATCTCAGCATTTATTCAAATACATTTATATTTGACTGTATAGATTTACATTACTAATAACGTACCTATCTTCAGCTACGTAATAAACCTACTCATCTTTTAATAATCTAAGCTATATAGCTTCACTTATTTCCTTAAATAAAGTCGGCCTTCTCTCAAACTCTTCTAAACCAATTCTAGCCAATCTCCCAATGGTGACACTGGTCTGCCCTTTGAAGTATTTGGTCATCTCGATTAGTGATAGATCACAGTAGATTCTTAAGGTTGCTGCAACGATACCTTTGAATGTTCTGTATTTATTTACATACTTTGTGTGTAATATATGGTCACTTTCCATTGATAGTAACTTTGCAAGTATGCTAATAACCCTCTCTGGGTTTTCTTCTCGGTCAAAAGTCTCCTTGTCGCTTTTATAGTCACCTTTTCTCATGGCTACTTTTAGCTCTTCTTCAAACTGGTCATGTTCTTGCATCTGTATTTCAAGAAGTGATAGATAATGTTTATGGGCTGTATTATAAGTCCCTCCCATTCTGTTGAAGATATAGGTTGGACTGGCTATCTTCTGTGCTTTGGTTGGATTGATATAATCGCAAATGGAACTATAAGGATAGTCTTTAATGCTTCTGTAGCCCTTGTATAGAAGGTCCTTCGCATTGTTATGGATGTAGGTGGATGTTCTAAGTAGTTGGTTTAGGTCTCTAATGATGATGTTCTTAAAGCGTGATGAGATTAGCGTTCCTCTTCTCTCATATTTCTTGTTATACTCTATGGCATATGGGTTGTTGATCTTAAACATGAATTTTGATATATCACCACCTCTTGGATGAACCAGCATATGAACATGATTGTCCATCAGGCAATAGGCTAGGATTTCAACTCGATAGATTTTTGCTGCTTCTTTGATCAACCTTAGAAATAATTCTTTATCTTCTTTGTCATTGAATAAGTTACGTTCTGGTATACTACGAGTGATGATATGGTGTGGTAATTTCTTGGCTTTGTCTCTTTTTTTTCGTGACATTATAATAGACCTCCTCTTGATTATGAATACTCTCTTAAGTATTGTATCAAGTTGAAGGTCTGATTTTGTCCGCTGATAGCAGAAATTTGGGGTATTTTTGTTATTGATGTTGCGTCTGTCCCCATCGAATGGCTTTTTGGAGGACAGTTGTTGCGTCTGTCCCTATTATTAATCTAAAACTTCTCTTATCCCCTTCTCATAATCCAATCTCAATATCTTCTCACCACACTCAAAAGTCATAACAGAAGCTTCTCTATCAACACAAGCATATGGAGAGTCAAATCGTTTGTAATCGGTAGTTATGATATTATCATCAATCCTATAATCACCTTTATACATCAATGAGTATTTTCTGTCTAATGAGCTATAAGTCACAGCGACTTTCTCTTGATCAAGTGATAAAAGATTCCCGCCAACACGGCTTACAAACTCTTCAAAACTTTCATCTTCAGCTGATCCAAGCTCAGTAATCCAACAAGTTAAGGCTCCTTCCTGTATAAGCTCATCACCAACTTGATTAAATTGCTCAAAACCGCGAACGGCGATGAAAGCTTTACCTTTTTTCCCAAAAACACTTTTTTCATTGAGAACAACTTCGTCAAATTGATTCACTGGGAAATAGCAGTGAGACTTATGAAGTAGTTCTTTTTCCATAAATCCTTTTCTATTTTCTATGTGATAGATTGTTATATTTACTTGCTCATCTTGAACAGAATGTGGATTTCTACCATTGCCAACCCAGTAGCCGGGTGAGGCACTTAGTGCACCATCTTCTGACATAGGTATAGCCGGGTGAGTTGTAAAGACACATAAATCAGGTGCCAAGGTAGCAGACCATATATGATGTTGATCACCAAAATCGCCAGGATGATACTTCTGGGCTGTTGCCAACATGTAATCCTCTGTCTTATAGGTGTAGCTATTTACTCTCTGAATTGCGGCTCCGTTAGTCATAGGACGTATTATTTTACTAACGATAGGCAATAAACCCGTTAGCTTAAGAATGGATAAATTGATCATTTTAAAACCAACCATAAACTCATTACTCATCATATGATGTTTGTGTATATAACGTGTTGTGGCTCCGATAACTTCAGGACTTGAAAAAGCTTCCATGGCCCATTGCATCATTACACGATCCGTTGCCTTTTCATCTGGATATATCCTAATAAGTTCTCCTAAATCAAGTCCAGAAGTCGCTTTTATGACTTGCTTGTCATGATTAAGTCCTATCTCCTTAATCACATCTGGAACTTCATAGTTCTTCATATATAAGAAGGTCTGATCTAGACCTTTTTCTTCTTTTACACCCTCATAACCCCATATTTGATTTGTGATGGTCTTGAGAGCACTCTTTTCACCACTTTTCTTACCATTCTCATACTGCCGTCCACTCGTTGAGGTGAAACTACCTTTATAACTTTGGGTAGCTAGGTCATGTAAAAGGAGGTCCATTGCCATTTTGGTCCTAACCACTATACTTTCATCCTCACAAAATTCGATTAGATTGGCTAGAGGGGCAATGTCTTCCTCATAATAGGTATTGCTGTACCATTCAATATATCCGTAGTTAAAACGCTGTTTGAGCCATATCATAATCCGCTCTTTGGCAATCTCTTTATGAGCTTTACCTGTCAGTCCATCATTGGTAAAAGTTTCGTCTTCATATAGTTGTCCAATCAAATATTCAGCTGCTGCAAAAAGCATCAAATGATTCTCAGACCACAGGCAGAGACTATCTTCTCCTGGTTGATCCATGAAAAACTTAAACCCTAATAATGTCTTTTTCATTCTATGAATTGATTTTTCTTCAATTCGATCAGCATATCTATAAAGCAATCTAATCAATGTTTGTATTCGAAAATCAGAGCAATCATAACGTACATCGATATAGTCACAAGTGTTGCTAATGGTTTCATAATCTGAAGTATCTAACTCATGCCCTTCTTCAAGTTTAGAGATAAGGTCATGAATATTTGCTTTCATGATTTTGGCAAAACCTTCTTCACTGTTGCCAGCTTCAGGTCTCGCTGGGTATACTTTCACACGATCATTTCTAATAAATTCATATAGTGTAACAAAAAGTACCACGATAATTATAGCTATAAGACTTAATAACATAGTTAACCTCTTTTCAGATTGATAAATACCTTTGCTCTACAATACTATTATACTCCGGAAACTCATATATGTAAATTAGTTTCCGGAGTGTTGACATAAAAAAAGAGTAGCTTTACTCAAGCTACTCCATTAATCAAGGCAAAATATTTATTTAGCTACTTTAAAATACAACTCTACACCATCTTTATAACCTTCTTTAAAACCTTTACTATCATCATCCTTATCCTCTTTATCAAAGAAGTCTTTGACATCTTTGGCTGGACCAGTCAGTTCAGGTACTTTACCTGCTGAAAGTTTTATTGAACCTATCTCAGCTTCGAAGTTCTCACCAATACCAAGTGCAAAAGCCATTGCCGCCTGTTTTACATCATCATAATTGATAAGAATCATGGTAAAAGCTGACATGGACCAAACCGATGTTTCAACACCTTTAAAGGCACCAATAATGTACTGAGCTTTCTCAAGGGCTGAATTTAAGGTAGCATTACTGGACATTGAACCGTGCTCAAAGGTGTCGATAACTGATATGGTTTCATAATCATATTTATCAATCTCTAACCAGGCCCACCTTGGTTTTCCATCAATCATTGAAGGAGCTGACTGTATAAGTACCATCTTACGAAGGTCATCAAAATACTCGATCATCTCCTCAGTCATACCTGCTTCAATCATATGTTCCATGTGTATATCCAGGTCATTAGAATCAAATAGGACTAGATCTGCATCTTCTGGCATCAGAGCCCAAATTTCTTCAAAGCCATGACCATTTTCAAGTACTTTAGCTTCCAGTTGTGAAGCAGATAGACCTGACATTAAACGATAACTGTTTTGCTCCTCTTTACTTCCTGTATGTAAGTCGTTCTGGATATGTAATAAGTCCATACTCATTACCAATTGTTCATCCATAACACTTTGTACCACAAGAGCTCTTGGATATCGTACCCTTCCTGTGACCAAGTTCAAGCCTTCTTCCATTCCACGCTCGAATGTTGTCTGAGATGCAATGAAACTATAGATGGATTGTCTATGTAACCACTGTAATGCAGATAAGGTATCAGCTTGCAGGTTTTGGCTCTCTGCCATCTGTGTATTAATTAATTGAGCAGCCGCTTCAGGTATTTCTGGTAAGTTATAGCCTAGGGTCATGAAGACTTGATTCACTTCCATGTCTTCTGTTATCTGAACATAATGATCGTAATCATTAATTTTTATACCCATACCTCTAATACCATAATAGTTGAGATCAATGTATTCTTCACTCATCATTGGACCTTCTGCCGTATAAATAATCGGATAGGCTTTGTTACCTATGACTGCTGTCCCTATATCAATAGCATCCTTACTTAACATACTATTTGATAGTCTAAAATTCTCTATATTCTCTCTAGTGATACTAACTTCTGATGAAGCTCCACCTAGTGCACCTGCCATATTGTTAAGTTGAGCAAGATGTCCCTCTTCTGTTGGCAAGAGGTCATAGTATATGGTCAAACTTGCCTTGTCTGAGTTTGGATAATCACCACTGTCACCATCATAATAGACTAGACCCTGTAAGTCACTTAGGTTTCGTCCAAAAGGTAACACCATTACCTTTTTCTCACCGTCTTGGTTCACATAAGAAAGGGCTGGAAGTTTATTGATTTGATGCACTTCAACACCAGACATTTGGCTTAGAATCTCTTTTCCTTTATCTGTTGTTACAACCATTAAACGTTTGGTCTTATAGCCAAGCCTTGATAGCATTTCAATAGCCAAGTTTGCAAAATCCCCTTCTGTACCAAATCCTTGGGTCAGAAGTGCTTCCTTGGAGAACAAATACTTAAAATAAGTTGCACCTCCTGGATTAATAAATCTAAGAGATCTTATGGTGTTTTCTAGATCACTGACCGATTCGATTTGACTAGCAAGTTGATAACCATATGCACTTGCTGAAGGCATGTTAACATCGTCATAAATATCATCATTAGCTATTGAGGTACGCTCTACATCTGGATATCTAAGCTTATAAGCAGCTATAGCCCTATCAATTGCTGGTGGTAAATTCTCTTCATATCTATAATCAACTTCATATTCTTCTCTCTCAACAAGTAATGCATCATAAGCTTCATCTAATCCTTGTACAACATCAACTTGCAGTTCAGTATCATCAAATTTTAATTGCCATGTCTGGTTTTCTTCATTTCCATTAATAACAAAAAGTAGCAAACCACGTCTAGATGTACCATCATAAACAATGGCCTCTTGATCTAAACCGAGTAGAAGATCCTCTGTATAGTTTGATATACCAACAGACTTGTCTAATCTATGGAGGAATCTTAACTCACCTCCATAACCGTAGGTGTTACTAGCAGCAAAACCATTTAGACTTGTTGGTTTAACAATTTCCTTCTTTTCTTCACTTTCGCCACTTACAAGATAGTCACAATAGAAGTTATTTGTAGCACCTCTTGTTGCAAATCCGTCTTTTTTGTCATGAATTGTCACATCTGCCATTATCCAAGTTCTGTTAATACCAGAGATTTTCCCGGTGAATGAAGATACATTGTTTACATCGGCAGTAAAGTAGTCTGTTGAAAAACTGCCTTTAACATCTGCTTCAAACTTAGCACCTGAAGAGACTGGTGTAACAAAGTCCTCATCCCTAAGGTCTAAGAATAACTCAGACTTATTGTTCTCAAGTGTAATAGGCATTTGGAAGGTCATGGCAATAGGGTTCCTACCTCCCGGTGAAATAGCTCTTGGTGAATAGAAGCCAAAAGGTATACCCGCCGTCGTTGTTGATAGGGGTGAGTAGAAGTCACCATTTCCAGTATTAAATTTCATATATATGGCTTCACTTGGTTCAACATTTATAACTGCCTTAACATCAGAATTGAAGTTAGCTTTAACCATTCTGTGTTGGCTGCCTTCAATAGGCTCATCTAATACATTTTCTACATGGTATTCTTTAATCTCTAATGAAAAGTTATCTAGTAGTTTAACAGCTGGTTTAGTTTCAGCTGAAAAAGTTGTCTTTATCTCCGGCAACAGACCAACAACCGGCATATCAATATGACCATAATTATCATCAAAGAAATGGATACCTAATTGGTCAAGCGGCTCATCTGGAACGATAAAGACCATCATACCTTTTTTAGACTCATTGGGTTGTAGGGTTATGTCATAGACACCTGGCACTACCACTGGTTCATATGTTAGCCATGTAGCTGTTGCTGCTGGGAATGGACCTTCAGCGTTGTAACTCATACCAAAATGAGCCACAAAGCTTGGGATTGAATAAGGGATCTTGGTATTTTTTACCTCACCTTTATTGTTTCCATTGGCCCAACTTGAAGGGTGACCAGAACCATCTGGGTATACAACCACTTCCTGTTCAGGCAAGATGTGGGTTAAGTCCATCAACACACCCATAAATCTTTGACCTTTAGGTGCTTCAACACCTGTTAATTTATCAGCGAAGATGATTTCATCAATCTGTACACTGGCAGCCTCATTCTCACCCATTACATCTGTTGGAATTCTTCGTGTGATAATGGTATCTTCTCCCGGGATAGCATCACCAGTAACGTACTGACTCGTTAATCGATCATATTGCTTTACATTTTCTAACTCAGAAATATTATAGGTTATCGTATCTAGAACAACCACTTCATCACTACGCTTAACAGGGGCTAACTCATATAAAATAGAGCTTGAAAATGAATCAAAGGCACCTTCTTCTGATTTCTTTTTTATGTTATAAGTAATGGCTGTTTTACTACTTCCTTTGGCCTCTTTCACCTCATCTAACATAACCCTAAATTTATCTGCAAGGACCTGTGCATCCTCAGAAACAATAAAGTCACCACCAGATAGTTCTGCTGCCTTCTCAAAAGGTGTTTGGTCAGCGACACCCATACCTACCCATAAGGTTTGGATATTGTCATTCTTCATCGCCTCTAATTTATCTATAAATTGTCCTTCATCCTCATCGTCAACTTCTAAGGCTGCATCTGTTAGATAAATCATGATTTTCTTACTTGAAGCAACTTTCTTAAGGGATTCATAGCCATACTCAACTGAGCCAAGTATATTGGTTCCCCCACCGGCTTCAAGGTTACCAATTGCATTAAGTCCTAACATACGATCGGTTGTTATACCTTGTTGAATGGTTACTTCCTCATTAAAAGAAGTAATCATGACTTGCACATCTTCCGGTAATTTCTGTAGGAAGTCATGGTATATAACTTTAACATCATCCAATCGATAGCCTGTAGTAGAATCAAAGCTATTGTACATTGAGCCACTAACATCGATAACAAATGACACTACAGGTATATCACTAATAGAGGACGCGGTTGGGCGTTCATATGTAGCTAGATAAGTATTGCCAAGTTTCTCATTGATGGAGTCAAAAACCTTTATAAGTGCATCTTGATCTTCTGCTGAATAATACTTACCAAGTGAACGTTCTGCAAAAACCTCCAAAGTGGAGCTGTCATGACCATCCCCAAACCCTATGGTATAAAGAGGTACATCTGACCCATCAATAGCCGCTAAGGCTTGATCTAAGGTTGCTTTTGACCCACGTGCTGTATCGTTGTAATTTGCATCTTCTCCATCTGTAAAAACAACCAAGGTTGGGCGTTCTTGACCCTCTAGAATATCAAGACCCATGATAACTGAATCGTAAAGTGCTGTGGCACCATTTGCTTTTACAGTATCAAGTTGGGACCTGAGTTCTGATAGGCTGTTTCCACTTAAAGTTTTGGGTTCAGTATCAAAATCAACAATTGTCAATTTTGTGTTATTAGGTAAACCATCAACAAAGGCTTTAGCTGCCTCAATCGTTTGTTCCATCTGACCCTTCATAGATCCGGATGAATCAAGAAGGACAACAATATTTGGTGGTGTTGGTATAGGCTCTATTGATACAATATCACAAGCTGCCCCACCCTCAAAAATTTCGGAATTGGTCATATCTGGACTAACTTCCTTAGTCTTACTATCAATGAGTGAAAACACGAAAGATACTTGATCCCCATCTTCAATAACTTCACTTATAAAAATACCCTCTTCCTCTGTAGCTGCCTTGTTCTTCACTGCATCTGTTAAGGATTGAGGAACAATAACCTCTGTCATTTTACCTGAGTGCACTGGCACTTTTAAGGTTCTAAATTTATCAACAATTCCATCTTTCATAACAATCTCAAGCTCATAATAGCCTGCTGGAACAAAAGTCACAAAGGCCTCTTCTTGGTTTTTGTCAAAATAAGACCTATCCTCATCATAAGCCGGATGTTTTATTGACAGGTCATCTCCAATTGTTGGATTAATCTCAACACTAGAAACATGGTCTGCTGAAAGTGTAATACCACCTAGTTGCTCACCATAAACAATGGCTTCTACATCATACTTAGCCTCAACCATCATCTTGATTTCATTTGGTACAAAATTATTGTTCCAAGAAATAGTCATATGGGCTATGCCAGGCTCATTAATATAATCATCATCCACAAAGTTTAGGCCTTCTATATCATTCATAGGTGTATTAATTCTAGTTAACCTTGTATAATCACCATATGCCGTCTTCATCTTCAAGTCAATGTAGGCTCTGCCACTATCAATAGATGAGACCAAAGAGACAAATTTATCATCTGGTATAAGAATGCTATAGGTAATCTCATTGCCATCAACTTCAGCAGGTTTTATTACGATGGTTTCATTTACATCAAATCTTCGTTCTTTTAATACAGTTGTGACTAGCTTATGACTTGATAATTCAATCTCAACCCATATATGATCAGAACCATCAAAATAGTAGTAAGTAGCCGCGTTTCTATACTCATTAAAGGCAATTCCACCTAGTGACTCTATAAAACGTCTATAGTCATATAACATTTGAAGGTTTTCTTCTTTGGATAAATCCCCATCTTCTGGAATGGACATTTCCCAACGCTGGCCATAGACAAGGCGTTCTCTCACTGTTTGTTGCTCATCTATATACTGTAAAGTGTATACATCATCTTCCTCGTACTCAGTTTCCACATAAACACTTTGTGACCCTAAGGGGCTTATAGGTGGTGTTGGCATACCTGACCAATCTCCCACATCCTTAAAATCTACAAAAATCCATATAGGTTCTTTTTCCTTCTCTGAAAAATCTTTGAATAGAGCGTCATTCTTACTTATCTGCTCACTGTTGAGGTTAATAAGTGTTGGTGTATCTGTTTTTTCATTTATGGGGTCAGACGCAACATCCTCCGTTTCAACCAATGGTTTCTCATCAATTTCACTTTCTGTTGCAATCACTTCTTCTTCAATCACTGCTGGTAATTCCTCATCTTTTTTACAGCCAACTTGAACCAGTAATAAAACACACATCATTATTGATAACAGTCTCTTCTTCATCCTCATCCTCCAAAAAAATCATCATAGTCTCACATATAGGCAGACTTTTCACTTAGTCTAAAATAAGTATAGGGGAGTGGTTATCAATAATCTATGTAGCAGTGGTCACTTAATCTGGGCTGAGGTCACTATTTGACATTAAAAAAAGTGACATAAGTCACTTTCTTCTTAATCTTTATATAATTACGCTTTAAAAAGTTTTAGTAATGTACTTAAGTTGTCCCGTAACATAACATCAATGGAAGCTCCAGAGGTTAAGCTGTTCTCAAACAAGGTTCCCTTTATAATAACATTGACCATTTCTGCCATATCTTCTGGATCCAAATCATCTCTTATTTCTTTTTGATTCTGACCTTCTTTTAACATATCAGTAATAGCCAACTTTGTTTGCTTCATACTACTCTGGTACACCTCTAACAAAGACTCATCTATTAACAAGGCTTGTTGGAGAAGTAACAGGAAAGACCGAATATCTGCTATATTAGGACTCAGCACTTTTACTTTGTCCTGAACACCTGAAATACTCATGGCAGCTTTTTGTAGACGGTTGTGTATAGGTCCATCTTCTACTACAAATTGATGCATGCTATCTGCTATAAAAGTATGAAAGTATTTTTGCATAATCTCCTTCAATAGTGTTTCTTTACTCTTAAAATAGTGGTAGAAGGCACCTTTGGTCATGCCTGTTCTCTTTATAATTTCGTTAAGGGAGATGCCATGAAAGCCTTCTTCAAGAAAGCCTATAAATGCCGTCTCCATAATCATTTCTCGTGTCTCCATGTCTCCTCCTACAATGTGGATTGTGTTTGTTTCTTCAAATATGCATCTCTTATTTTATCATAATTACCACCTGTAAAGGGACAACTTACGATACACATAGAGCAACCAGCTGAAAATGGCTTAGCACATTTTTCTCTATCAACAAAATAGGGTTGGCCAGGTTCAAACTCGGGCGTAGTCTCATAAATAGCTTTGCCTGGACATGCTTTCACACATCGATTACAGGTATCACAGAAGTTACGAACCCACATATGGGTGTTCTCTTCCGAAAGGGGCAGGTTGTCAATATCCACAAAAACAGCAGCCAATCTTACGCAAGGTCCTTCTTCCGGTGTGATGACTAAACCATTTTTACCAATACAACCAAGCCCTGCATCTACTGCAGTTGGTACCGAGTTAATATCTCCACCAAGGGCTGGGCTGGCATGACAATCATAACCACTTTCTCTAAGCCAATCAGCAATTTTATTAGATGCGTCACCTAGTTCATAATAGGTCCTAAAGACCTCAGTTGTCATTTCTACTTGTCCAGTCTTAGCCAGTAAATCTTTGTCCATCTTCATAGAAATCACAATGGCTTTGTCAGTCAAAATTTCAAATTTCTGGAATATATAGTTGGGATTCACTGTGGTATAACCAATGGATGTAATGCCTATATCATAACAATAATCTTCTAAAGCCTTTAAGTCCTCTTGACTAATAGTTTTCTTGCCAGTGTTCGGATTCTTACGAATATTCTTAGCACTTTCCCTCATGCCCCTAATTGATCCAGTCATGTACTCTTTCATGTATTTGAATGTCGCGAGTTTAGCAAAAAAGTTTCCATATTGCATAATAATCAGTGGCACAATCACTGCTTTTCTTGATTTGGGTCCTGGGCTAACTGCCTTATATCCCTTTGGCATAAATCTAGCGGCTCTTAAAGGATAAGGTGCCCGTCTCATAAGTTTATATAATTTGATCATGATTCATCACTCCTTACGGTGATTTAGTTTCTTTAATCACATTTCCTTGTCACCGCCAAATCAACATACCGACTGGTCGGTTTATAGTTCTATAGTAGCACCAGAAGCATATATTGTCAACTTTCAGACTTTAAACCATCTTCCTATAACCATTATTACGCCTATAGACTGACGGTGGTATCCCAATCCTCTTACTAAAAACCTTAGTAAAATATAGTGTGTCTTTATAGCCAAGTTCCTCAGCAACTTCTGCAATACTTTTAGATTCGGTCAAAAGGAGTACTTGAGCTTTATGCATTAATTTTTCAAGAATAGCTTCCTTAAGGACCGATCCTGTCATCTCACGGTAGTATTTGGATAAGGCCACATGGGTCATACCTAATCGATGAGCCAGCCAGGATACCTTCAACTGGGCTGACAAGAATTGGACCACCAGCTTATTAATTTCCTTAAGCTTAGGTGCCGTAATTTGCTCATCTTCAATAGATTGGTCCTCTATGATGTCATCAATGAATTGATGAATCAAGGTATCACATGTCAATCGAATTTTATAGTAATCTCTTTTCTTACTTTCTTCTAATGAATCATATATCCAACTATAGTCCTTAACTCTGATTAAACAGGATAGAATGTCTTCTTCCTTTTCAAAAGAATCCATATCATAAACAGTTGGTGTCAGGAAATGAAAGAATAGTTTTTTCATATAGATAGGACTATCACAATCAAAGTCATAACCTAAAGGGATGATATAAGCATGTCCAGCACTTATTGGGTACTTGTGATTATCCTTATAGATATAACCTTCACCTTCAAGTACAATATATAAACGATTGTAAGGGGCTTTTAGACTTGTATGATGCCAATCATTTCCAGATAATCTACCTGATTCTATATACTTAATTTCTGTACTTCTGCAAAATTCTTCATATTCTGATGAATAATATGTACCCATAATATCTCCCTATTTGCATGAGTTTACTTGATCTTATAACTGTAGATTATCACTATATAGAAAATTTTTCCATATTATTCTTATCTTTTTCCATTCCATTATAAGACTTATGGTTATAAACTTGTATTATAAAGATTCATACTAAATAATTGATAAGGAGAAAACCATGAAACCACTCAACTTTAGACAAATCCATTTAGATTTCCACACATCTGAGAAAATAGACCATATAGGTGCACAATTCGACAAAAAGCATTTTCAAGAAAACCTTAAAAGAGGCCATATTAATTCCATCACCCTATTTTCCAAGTGTCACCATGGTTGGGCTTATCACCCTACAGAAGCCAATGTACAACATCCAAATTTAGGTTTTGATTTACTAGAAGCACAAATTCAGGCGGCTCATGAAATCGGTGTAAAAACACCTGTCTATATTTCTGCAGGCTTAGATGAAAAAATAGCACGTAAACACCCTGATTGGCTTTTTAGAAATAAAGACGAATCAACCACATGGGCCAGTGATTTTAATCAACCTGGCTATCACTTGTTCTGTTTCAACTCACCTTATTTAGATGTATTATTGAATCAAATTGAGGAAGTTGTTAAAAGATATGATGCAGACGGGATTTTCCTAGACATCGTACATCCTAAAGCATGTTACTGCCAAAACTGTATTGATGCACTTATTAAAGAGGGTAAAGATCCTTATGATCAGCAAGCAGCAGAGGAATATGGCGAAAGATTATATGCCAAGTATACTAGGGAAGTTAGGGCAAGCATTGACCGTCACAAACCTAACTTACCAGTTTTTCACAATGGAGGTCATATAGCAAAAGGACGTCATGACATTGCTCATATGAACACACACCTTGAACTAGAATCTTTACCAACTGGTGGCTGGGGTTATGACCACTTCCCTGCATCGGCTAAGTATGTTGTCAATGAAGGCATGGATTTTCTTGGTATGACAGGAAAGTTTCATACAACTTGGGGTGAATTTGGCGGCTTCAAACATCCCAATGCCTTAATTTATGAAACATCCCTAACCATTGCTATGGGTGGTAAGTGCTCCATTGGCGATCAATTGCACCCTAACGGCCAACTTGACCCCTTAACCTATGACATTATTGGCCAAGCCTATGCCTTAGTTGAAGAAAAAGAACCTTGGTTAAGTCATGTGAAAAATGTGGCTGATATTGCTCTTCTATGTTCCGAATCTATTAAAGGAGACTCTGATGTCTTTAGCAAAGATGGCTTCCTAATGGATACTGGGGCTAACAGAATGTTGCTACAGACACATTACCTCTATGAACTCATTGATGCGGAGATGGATTTCGAACAGTATAAGTTGATCATTCTTCCAGATAACATTCGATGTGACCAGTCACTAACAACTAAGTTACAAACCTATCTGAATCAAGGTGGAAAGCTCCTATTATCAGGAAAATCTGGTCTCGCTACAGACGAAGATCAATTTGCTCTAGATATTGGTTGTACTTGGGATAGAGACTGTAAAAACACTCCAAACTATTTTAATCCTGACAAAAAGCTAATGGCTAATCTTACATCCTCTTATATTATGTACAGTGCATCTGAAGATGTAACCTTAACAAGTGGTGAATCCCTTGGTGCAAAAGAAGCTTCTTATTTCAACAGAACCACCTTTGAATTCTGTTCACACCAACATGCCCCAAGTACCTTAGAGACGTCTGGACCTGGACTTGTAGCTACCGATAATACCATCTATATTCCATGGCACATATTCTCAGAGTATGCTGAAATTGCTTCTCTTCATCTTAAAGACTTAATTAGTGCCTCTATAGATCTGTTATTAGCTGATTCTAAAACATTAACAACTAACCTACCATCACAAGGTATTGTCACATTGATGAACCAGGAAGACCATAACCGAAGTGTGCTTCATGTACTTTATGGCTCGCCAGTCCTTAGAGGATTTAGCCCTGTAACCAACAAGTCCATTGAAGTTATTGAAGATTTAATTCCGATACACAACACAACTTTTGAATTAAAAGTTGATAGACCTGTAAGAAGTATCTATTTAGCTCCTTCCATGAAAGAAGTTGCTTATAAAGTGGATCATGGCTGTGTTACATTTATTTTGGATGAATTCACTTGTCATCAGATGGTGGTTATAGACTATAGAGATGAATAATATAAGATGGATGTTTTGTTAAAGTGTTTGTCTATCCATGTATGATAATATGGCTTGGGACTTCTTCAGTGTCAAGCCATAACTTCATGTGGTCTGGTATTTCAACCCAATGGATCTGTGACATACTTCCACGGCTCATAAACCAATCGTACATTTCTGAAAACATCCTTTTCATTACAGCAGAACGGTGAATCATACAAGGTTCTGGATCATTAAAATAGACAATGGAAAGGTCAACAATTGATTTATCTTTTAGAGGTAAATTCAGTAGCTTTTGATCTACCAGTACCTTTCCTTGATTGTCTTCTATACGTACTTTCATTTTATTGATTTTCATAATACCTCCTAATATAGAACAATCACTAATAACAGGAATGCTAAGAATAATAAGGCGTTAACAAGTTTAATTATATGCATCTTTTCTCTCACTGCTTCAGATAGACTGAAAAATGATTTGGACTTATGGATAATAATTGTAATTACAATAAGCGGTAATATAAAAGCCAAACAGTAGAGGACAAAATATAGTAGAGACATCATGTTAAAGCCATCACTATTTTGCAATACATAGAGAATTGTAGCTAAGTATATCTGGCCTGTGCATAAGAACTCTCCTGCAGATATAAGAAGACCTAAGACAAAACACAGTAGCAGTAACTTACCTTCATTCTTAACGTCGGTCATCTTCTTAATCATGTTATGGTTGAACCGTCTAAGACCAGCAGGAAGTTGCATTTTAATTTTTCCATAACGTTCACTCTTAGCTGCTAAGAAGTCCAAGAAGTTCATAAGGGATAATCCTGCAAATAAAACAATCAGCACGATTTTGATGACACTATTAACCATGTCAAAGTTGAATTTGGTCAATAAGCTATAGAAGGCTGTTCCAAGCAACAAGTAGCTAATAAACTTACCGGCTATAAAAGACAAGCCAAGTTTTAAGACATTGCTCTTCTTAGTCAATAACAAGGAAAATAGGAACAGGATCATTGAAATAGAACAAGGGTTAAAACCATTAATAAGGCCAGTTGTTAAAACACCTAGGATACTTTTACCTGATAGGGTTATCTCTGTGGTTGCTGCAGACAAAACAGCATCTGTTAAGGAGTCCTCTAGCAAACCACGGCCATCTTTGATGTGTTTGATTAGAAGTCGTTTGACCTCCATTTCACCTAAGAGATGTTTGTTACCTATATAAATGCTAGGTACAAATTGACGTTCCTTAGGCACATCATATGCCTCATAGAATTGGTACATCTTTTCAAGGTTCTCTGGATCACCAATATCATATTCAATGATTTCGATGCGACTTTCTATGGCCTTGCCATCGTAGCTGACTTCATAAGTTGGTGACATCTCGTCTATGAATGCTTTGACAGCAATACAATCTTTACAACCATTAACAGAAAAATAGACCATTTGAGTGACGGCCATTTCTTCATTTTCTGTGATTTTTTCACTTCCTGTAACCGGTATTGATGACATCAGTATTAACAGAATCAACAGTATCGCTATAGTATATGTTTTAGTATTATTCATTCTAATGAACCCCATTATAAGCCTTCTCTCAATCTGCATATGCAGGTAATGTAAGTATTATAATAAGGTATGGCCACAATAATAACAATCATCATTTTTTAAGTAACGTGCCTTTTTTTAGGTATTATATTCAAACACCTGAAAAAAAGCACCTTATGCCTGAATTCTTCCTCTTTCATTCATGTAAGTAGTCAAGTATAGTAAATTCATATCACTTTAAAAGAAGGGGCTATTTATGAAAAAATATCCTAATATTGTTTATGTACTTACAGATGATCAAGGGTATGGTGACCTAGCTTGTACTGGAAACCCATACCTAAGAACGCCCAATATAGATAACTTATACAATGAAAGTTCTAGACTTACCAATTTTCATGTTGGGCCAACATGTGCACCAACAAGAGCAGGACTTATGACTGGACATTACGCCAACAGTACAGGTGTATGGCACACCATCGGTGGTCGTTCTTTATTACGTAAAAATGAATGGACCCTTGGCAACGCCCTTCAAGAAAACGGTTATTCTACTGGGATTTTTGGCAAATGGCATCTTGGAGATGTTTATCCATATCGTCCAATGGACAGAGGTTTTGAAACTTCTATCATTCATGGTGGTGGTGGTATCAGCCAGGTTCCTGATTGGTGGGGTAACGATTATTTTGACGATACCTATTTGGTGAATGGTGAGCCTAAAGCATTCAAGGGTTACTGTACAGATGTCTTTTTTGATGAAGCCAAAAGCTATATTAGCGCCCACAAAGATGAACCCTTTTTCTGTTACATTGCCTGTAATGCACCCCATAGTCCCTACAATGTAGAGGATAAATACGCCAATCACTATAGAGGTGATGTGCCCGAACACAGAGCCCGTTTTTATGGCATGATTGAGAACATTGATGAGAATATTGGCAAATTACGCCAGCACTTAGTTGATCTTAATTTGGCTGAAAACACCATTTTTATTTTTATGACAGACAATGGTACTTCAGCAGGAATTTCAACAGATGAGCAAGGCTTTGTCATTGATGGTTATAACATGGGCATGCGTGGTGGCAAATGTTCTGAATATGACGGCGGACACAGGGTACCATTTTTCATCCACTGGCCTGAAGGTGGTTTAACAGAGGCAAAAGATTATCCACAGGTCACCGCCAATGTTGACTTCTTACCCACAATTCTTGACTTATGTGGCATAAATGTTCCAGAAAATAGAAGTTTTCATGGCATAAGTCTTAAACCTTTGTTGGATAATCAAGACCTTGATTTATCAGATAGAGCCATTGTAACAGATTCTCAGCGGGTTACAAGACCAGTGAAATGGCGTAAGTCAGCAGTTTGTAGTAGCCAGTGGCGCTTAATCAACAGAGATGAATTATATGACATTAACCAAGATCCAGAACAAAGAAATGATATTGCAAAAGACCATCCAGAAATTGTAGCTAGCCTTCGAGTTGTCTATGAAGATTGGTGGACAAAAGTATCCGACAATATAGATGAACCAATGCCTATCTCGATAGTAAAACAGGCTAACAAGATTACAACCCATGATATGATCAATCCTATGTCACACACCGTATGGAATCAAGGCCAGGTGCGCACAGGCCACAAATGTGCTGGTCACTATGACATTGAAGTTGATGAAAGTGGTACATACAAAATCGAGTTAAGGCGATGGGACCGTATACTTGATTTACCAATAAATAGTCACATTACTAAAGATGTTGACATTGCAGATGATTACATTCAAGAGAGTGATTTATACCTTTATAGAGGAAGTGAAGCCTTAAATATTGGTTACGCTAGCTTGAGGATTCAAGACCAGGATTTCTATGAGATAGTGACAGACGACGCTACTTGTGTTCAATTTGAGGTAAAATTAAAACAAGGCTTTACCAAATTGGAAGCCTTGTTTATTGCTAAGATTGATGAATATGTTCTTGCGCCATATTATATATATGTTGAAGCGATAGATTAGGTCTATCGCTTCTCTATGCTTCAACACCATAAACTTCAATTTGAGTTAGGGCGGTAAATGCAGCTGAAACTTCTCTTTTTAGTTCTTTCAACTTAATCCAAGTTACTTTTTGTTGATCAAATTTGAAACTTTGACCTTCAGCTGTTAGGACCATCTTAAGTGGCAATTCATAACCATTTGAACATTCAAGGGTTCCAGTCTCCCAATTGATATCATGGTCATTGACAAGGTCAGCCCTAAAGTAAATGATGATTTCATTGATCTCTACATCTCTACCAAAATCTAGGGTAAACTCTAAGTCATCTCTTAGGCCACCACCCCATGATTGGTATGGCCAAGCACCATGTCCATCCACAACAACATGACCATCAATGGCATTTTTACCTTCAAACCATGGCTCATCTCTTGTAACAACGTTGGCTTCAGCATGTGGATAGTAGCCTGTTGACCATCTTTTATCAAGACCATTCATGGCAATATTTCTTCGCTCTTTAAGAGCCTCACGAGCCACCTTGCTTAACTTAATGACTTTCTCTTCACTTTGAAAAGCATCTGGGTGATAGGCTTTTAATTTATAACCAACTGGAATCTGATAAGTAACTAGACCTGATGGTGTGTAGATTATGGATGGTTTGATATGAGCATCTAAATCAATTTCTACAAAACTTTCTGGCTCAACTTCAAAGCTTAAAATATCTTCAAAACCATAGGCCTCATGCCAATTAAGAATCACTTGATCATTTCCCTCTACTGATTCTTTTACTTTACCCAATCTATCCGTTAATGTGATTTTCATAATTTTCCATACCTCTTTCCATAATATTATGTCTTAATTATAGCAGTCCTATTATTTAAAAAAGTATACATTATTCAGGATATATTCTCTTTTCTTAAGCTCTTATTGACACATTTCAAAAATCTTTATGATATCTTCTTTTGTTACAGGTCTAGGTCCAGTTGTTGTATTAGGCTCACTTCCTGGGAACATTCTTACAACATCATCTGCCATTCTCTCAAACTCATCCGCTGGGATGTTAACATCTGAAAGTGTTAAGTAAGCATCCATTGATTTGAACCATTCAACAACTTTACCTGATAACATCTTAGCTGCAACTTGATCATCTTGCTCAGTAACACCAAAACATCTTCTAGCGAGTTTTGCCCATCTCTCAGGCATAACATCTGACATTAACTCAAGGTATGGTGGGATTACTATTGTCATTCCTCTACCATGTGGTAAGTCGTATATAGCAGAAAGTGGCATTTCTACAGAGTGCATTGGGATAGATCCTGTACGACCTAGTGCTTGAAGACCTGACCAACCAAAGATTGAACATAAAGCCAATTGTCCACGAACTTCTGCATCTTGTAAGTTATTCACAACTTTTGCAAAGTTGTCTTTTAAAGTCAAAATAATACCTTCTGTAATTCTATCTGCAAATTCTGATTCTGCAGGACTTGATAAGTAGTGCTCAATAAGATGTGAGAAGATATCAATACATGAATCTTTCGTAATCGCCATTGGTACTGATGTTAATAATTCCGGGTCAATCAGGGCAACTTTAGGGAATCTATAAGCTGATCTTGAGAAAGACTTCTCATTGGTTTCAGCATTGGTTAAAACGCCACCTGCATTACACTCTGAACCAGAAGCAGAGATTGTTGGTATAGAAATAATTGGGTAAGCACCTGTGTACTCTCTAGGTACACGGTCGCCAAGTACAACATAATCCCATGATTTTCCACCTGAGAAACTTGTTGCAGCAATGTACTTAGAACCATCAATAACACTACCACCACCAAGGGCAATAACAAACTCACAGCCTTCAGCCTTAAATTGCTCAATAGCCTTATCAATTGTTTGAGCTCTTGGATTTGGCTCAATACCTGTGAAGGTTACAAATTCAACACCTGCTGCCTTAAGTGAGTTTTCAACTTTGTCAATGATTGGGTCCAAAAATCCACCTCTAGCGTATGTTGCAATCATTGCTTTCTTACCATAGGCTTTAACAATTTCACCTATCTCTGTGATTCTGCCTTCCCCGTATACCATTTCTGTAGGGAAGTTCCAATTAAAACTTGTCATTTACTAATACCTCTTTCTGCTTTCTTTACACATTCTTATTAATGTTTTATTTCATTGACTTAAGCCTAATAAGTCATTCGATTCATAATTGCGAAATGATTACGTAAATACGTACGTTCATTTTACCACGTTATGACCAACTCTTCAATAAGTATTTCACTATAAGTAAGAATTAATTTGGCAAACATGTAAATCCTAATTGACAAATGACTTTTTCCTGTGTATACTCATAACAATTCATATTTGAACTCGTATAATCCCAATAATATGGTTTGGGAGTTTCTACCAGACACCAATAAGGTCTGATTACGAGGTTATTGCTTAGCGCAATTTCCTCGTAATCGGACCTTTTTTAATTTCTACAATTATCAAGAAAGGATCCTTATGAAAGATTATCAAAAGATCGAATTACATTGCCACCTAGACGGAAGCTTAAGACCAACTACAGTGAAGGAACTTGCTGACCTTCACAATATAAGAACTGAATCTTCAACTTTAGAAGAACTAAAGACAGAGTTAATAGCACCAGCTCATTGCGACTCCCTTGTAACTTATATTGAGAGATTTGATTTACCAATATCCATTTTGCAGACAAAAGACGCCCTTAGAAGAGTTGCCTATGAGCTCATGGAAGATGCTGCAGATGAAAATGTGAAGTATATTGAGATTCGCTTTGCACCTCAGCAACACTTAGAGAATGGCCTATCACTGGATGATGTTATCTCAAGTGTACTTGAAGGCATTAAGAAAGGTGAAGCCTGTTATGATATAAAAGGCAACTTAATTCTATCCTATTTACGTCACGCAGATCCTAAAGAAATGGTTAAGATGATTGACGAGGGTAAAAAATACCTTGGAAAAGGTGTTGTAGCCGTTGACTTATGTGCAGCAGAACTAGAGAACTTCGCTTCGAAATTTGTTGAACCAATTGCTTATGCTAGGAAACTAGGTTATCAAGTAACCATTCATGCAGGTGAAACTGGCTTTTCATCTAATGTTATTGATGCCATTGATTTACTTAAGGCAGATAGAATAGGACATGGTGTTGCTATTGCAAAGGACCCCGTAGCTTTTCAAAAAGTACTTGATATGTCCGTTACCATAGAGGCCTGTCCTACTAGCAATATTCAGACTAAGGCTGTTTCATCCATTGATGATCACCCCATTCATGACTTTGTAGATAAAAATATTTTGGTCACTGTTAACACAGATAATCGAACCGTATCTGATACAACAATGACCAAAGAATATGAACTATTAAATTCTGCCTTCAATTGGGATGAAGAGCAGTTTATGGATATCTATAGAAATTCAGTAGAGGCGTCTTATGCAGATGATGCTACAAAAGACTGGTTATATGACCAACTAACTAAATAGATGGACTTGGTCTAAGAACTATATCTTTATGCCTAAAAGACGGTTACGACCGTCTTCCTTTGCTTGATATAAAGCCTTATCTGATAACCTATATATCTGATTAAAGTCCTTTAGTTGACTCATTTCATTTGTAAAACAAAAACCAATACTTATGGTGACAGCTAAGTCTGTCACCTTTTTACTTACTTGAAGACCAGCCACTTCTTTTCTTAGACCTTCACATAGGTCGACTACTTCTTGGTAATCATGGTCATAAAGAAGTACAGCAAATTCTTCACCACCAAAACGGCAAACATCACCACTATTACCAAAATATGCCAAAATTGTTTTTCCAATTGTAACAAGAACTTCGTCCCCAATAGGGTGTCCATAGCTATCATTCACCTTTTTAAAATGATCTAAGTCCATCATAATCATAGCAAGACTTTTTCCGAACTCCTTGTTATCCTTAATATTACTTCTAAAACGTTCAATGAAGGACCGTCTATTGTTAAGACTAGTTAGAGGATCAGTATGGCTTAACTTCTCAAGGACCTTAGCCTGTTGAATATTCTTAGCACCAATAGCAACATAGGAACCAATAATACGGAATACCTCCATATCTTCTGCTGAGTATGCACTTTCCTCATAACATTGAATTGTAAAAATACCCAACATCTCTGACTTAACAAAAAGAGGCATATACATCATGGATTTGGTAACATCTTGATTGTCACCAGAACTAACAATAATTGGCTTCTTTATATAAGACTTGTATTCACTTTCAAAATTGTTAATTATAACTTCTTTTTCATTCCTTAGAACCCATCCTGCAATGGTGTCAGCATTATCTATTGGGTAACTAAGAGGGTCTAATTTTATGCCATCATAATAAAAATGGTCAAAATGAATTCTATCTTTCTTTAAATAGCCAAGACCAATAGCATCAATCTTCATAAAGCCTGAAATAAGACGCTCAACTTCTAGAAGTAGGCTGTCCATATCAGATTGAATAGTTAACTCACGTCCGATTGAGGCGATTAATTCAAACTTCTCAAGTCTTTTCTGATTTTCCTTATTCATCATTCGACTAAGGTTTTTCTGAGTTTCTATATCTGAATTCTGCTTGTAGAGTTCTACATGAGACTTTAAGGCTTGGAAGGCCTTCTCGTATTCTTTTTTATGATCATAAACTGTGGCTAATAAGTCATAGTAGCTTGTTGATAGCTGTATGCGTTCAACCTCTTCGAGCAGATTTTCATGCTTCTTAAGAAGATTATACACTTTATCCCATTCATACATCTCCATATATATTTCACTCAACTTGATGACTGTTTCTACAACAAATCTTGGGCTATCCGTTTCAAGCATTTCGTGATATAGGTTTTCAAGAATTGATATACTTTGATCTACTCTGCTTTGTCTTCTATAGACTTCAGCCAAACCGATATAAACATCGTGTTTAAGTAAGATAAGTTCATTGGTCTCTAAATACTCAATTACTTTCAAGAAATTAGATTCAGCTAAGTCATAAACATCTAAGTGCATATAGGCATAAGCAACATTGTTATATCCATACATTGTTTGTACATCATTATTAATGGTTTTCAAATAATCTAAACATTCTAAAAATCCCTCAAGGGCTGCTTCATACATACCTAAGTTGTCATTAATGACCGCAATGTTATTCTTTACACTTGTAATCGCATTCTTATCACCAATATCCTCAGCGATGGCTAGAGCCTTTTTACCATATTCTAAACCTAAATCATAATTGCCTTCAACTTCAATATAATACATGGACACAACACGGTAATAAAGCAAATGATGCTCAGCTTCCATATCGTCCTTAGTCAACTGACGGCCAATATCTGCAATCATATCAAAAAGATCAACATCTTTACCAAGTGTGATGGTATGAAGAATCTTGTTAATCTTAGCCTTAAAAATGCCCACATTATAGCTAGCTTTTTGGGCCATCTTAAGGGTTTCATCTATATAGGCATCTTGGCTAATTGAATCTACCATAACGTCGTCATAATGCTCTTTTGAGTATTGATTTCGTTCATCAATCAATTCTATAAGACTAGATTTATTATCTGCCATGATTCTCCTTTCAAAACTATCTTTATTAACTTCAGACATATACTTTAACTTTCTAGAACTTTCTTATCAACCGTCACAAAGATCACAACAATAATAAGAAAGAATATAACAGGACTCATAGAAGCAACTTTGACACCAACCACTTCACCAACTAGACCCATAGCGTAGGGGATAATTGTAGCACCTAAACCACCACTACCAACAAGCATGGCAAAAACTGTGGCAGATGAAGCCTTGTGAGCTTTACTCCCATATGTAGCAATCAGTGGCCATTGACTTGAGAATGAGAAGCCTAAACCAATAATCACAAACCAAATCATGGTTTCACTTTGGACAAGACCCATTAATAGGACAAAAATCGCTGAGAAAAAAGCAAGCACAGCAACGATCCACTTTTCACTGAATTTTAAGGTTAAGTAGCCACAGATAAAGCGACTAACTGTCATAGACGCCCAGAAACCTGCCACAGCAATGGATGATTTTAAGATACTAAAACTCATGTCTTCATTTAAGAAAGTCGTCATCCATCCCCATGAGCCTACCTCCGATCCTGTATATAGGAACATACACAAACAGATCAGCAAAAGTCTTTTATCCCTAAAAAGTTTTCTTAAAATACTTAAGGAAAGTGCTTCTTCACTTGGTTTATTTGGCACCTTTGCAATAGCAAGGAATATGGCAATAATGACAGATATTACACCAATAACAAAATAGTACATCTTCCAATTAATTCCAGCTGCAACCACAAGGCCTGCTATTATGGGACCAATCACAGCACCAATACCAAAAAACACCTGGGTCATATTCACATAAAAACTCTCTTTTGAAGGATTAATATCCGACATAACAGCACCCGTTACAGTTTCAATTATTCCCCCAAAACCACCAATCAAAGCCATGACAACACAAGCTAAGATAAAATTAGGAGTGAATGGAAAAATCATTAAAGCAACAGCAAATCCGGATACTGAAATCACAAAAATTGTTTTCTTACCTATATGGTCTGCTAAAACACCACCAACTAAGATAAAGGATACAAAGCCGATAAAGTTTGCTGAAAATATAAAACCAGATTGACTTAAAGACAGAGAGAATTCTGCCGCAATAGATGGTAGCAAGGGGCTATAGGAAGTCAGAACCATACCAAACACCATTGTTACTATAAAGCTTAGGATAATTACAAATCTATTTTTCATTTTGCCTAACTTTCTTGTTCATATTCTGTCACATACTGCTTGTATTTTATCTTAAAAGTGCGAAGACGTATCATCTATAAGTAGGCCACAATATCTTTTGTTACATGACAAACTTCATAAGCGCCTGCATCCATAAGCTCTGCTTTAGTAAAACTAGATGCAATAGCAATACAAGACATATTAGCGGCAATTGCCGCTTGGACACCATTAACGGCATCTTCAATTTTAATCATATCTGCACTACTTGCAAGACCTAGGCTATAACCTTTCTCTTTTAAGTGAGTTAAGGTTTCCACCATACCATCAAATTTCTCTAGGGATTCATCCACAATTTCAAGATAGATCGCATAGACCCTATCTTTCTTTTAAAGTTTATAGGCTTGGCCATACTTCTTGGCTACTCCACCTATATAAGCATCTTCATCAGCTCCAACAAAAGGGATAAAGTCTTCCGCTTTAGCTTCTAGGCCGTATTCCTTAAGTCCTTTTATGGCAGCAGCTTCAATAACTGGTTCTGAATTAACCAATACACCGTCCATATCAAATATAATACCCTTTTTCATTCCTATATCCTCCAGAAATTTTACATTTATTGATTAGTCTCACATATACTTTTCTCATAATGGATCCAACCATCCTGTAAAGCAATTCTAGAATAAGCCATCTTATCAAAAAGATGTCTAGCTTGATTAGATTCCAACGTAGATAGCTTCATCTTATTATATCCATTGCTAATAATGGATTCTTCAATTGATAACATCAATTTGTGCCCTATGCCCTGTCCACGATAATCATTGAGAACATATAAACTATAAATACAGGGATATCCCTCATGAATTGCCCAGTATCCGTGTCCAACTAGCTCGTCAGCTGATACTGCAACAAAAATCCTTGATAGGTTCTCCATCAAAGTCTTTTTTGTTTTTGATCTGATCCCATCCCATTTACTTATCATATAAGGTTCATGTTCTAATATATACTTGCGTTCAAATTGATATATCTGATCTAAGTCTTCAATACTAGCTTTAGCAATAATTACTTCCATAGATCAAATGCTCTCAATCTTTCAATAATTGGTAAATGCTGTGTACATTCCACTTCACAAATACCACACTCAACACAATCACTATGGGTCCCTTGTTTACCAACCAGTATTCCCCAGTTATAGGCATTGTTCATTATATTTGTCATTTGTTCATCTGTCTTATTAAAGATATGTTTTTCATTATATACCTGCATAAAACTTGGAATTGCTATACCTTCAGGACATTGGTCACAATATCCACAACCAGTACAGGCTTCATTCATTGAAGAACCAACTTTATCAGCAATAGCATCTATTTCATCTTTTGTGTATGGTTTTGCTTCATCTGCAATTCTACATGCCATATCGATATGCTTTTTAGTCGTAAATCCATTTAATGCCACTGAAATTTGTGGCGCGGAAATAACAAACCTTAAAGCCGCTTCCGTTGCTGTTCCACCTTCTTCAGCAAGGAACTTAAGCTCTTCCTCATGTTCTGGTATTGCACCACCACTTAAGGGGTTCATGGCAACAATGCCATAACCAAGTTCTTTAGCAGCTTCTATACCTGACCACCTATAAGGGAAGTTAAGAATGTTCACACCTAGTAGCACACCTTCGATTTTACCATCTTCAAGAATGGCTTTAACACCATCTCCAGTTTGATGAGAGGACAGTACAATATGATCGATTAATCCTTCTTCTTTGGCTCTAAGAAGACCTTCATACTGACCACCTGGCTTCATAGCTAGATCATAGTGTTCCATCTGACGAATACACCATATATGATAAAAGTTAATTTTCTTAACACCCATACGTCTAATAGATGTTTTAACAGCTTCATAAGCCTTGTCTGCTGTATCGTATTTCTGTGGCATTCCTTTTGTTGATACATAAAAGTCACTTGGCATATCTTTAAACGCTATACCAAATATATCTTCACTCTTATCTTGACAATAACCTGGTGCTGTATCAAAATAATTAATACCTTTACTATTGGCATAACGGACTAACTCTGCATTCTCTTCTAACGTTTTATCCATATCAAAACGCATACCACCAAAACCAACTGCTGAAACTTTCTTACCTGTTTTTCCATATTCCTTGTAAATCATATAAGCTCCTCAAAATAACATTATAGTTTATCATTCATAATACTTTCTATTTCCTTAATGTTGTCAAAAAATATATTAACAATCTTTGGATCAAACTTAATATTGGTCTGCTCCCTTATAAATTGATAAATATCTGGTGGTGACCATGCATCTTTATAAACACGTTTCATTGATAAGGCGTCATAGACATCTACCAAGGCAACGATTCTACTTAACTCGTTAATTTCCTCTAGCTTCAGTCCTGCAGGATAACCAGATCCATCTACATTCTCGTGGTGCTCTAAGGCGATAATCGCCGCCATCTTAAGCAATTCTCTTTCTGATTTCTCTAGAATTTCATAACCGTAGGTTGTATGTTTCTTAACTTCCTCAAACTCTTCGAATGTAAGTTTACCTGGTTTATTAAGTATTTTATCGTCAATGGCAATCTTTCCTAAGTCATGCATAGAAGAAGCAAGCATGAATAACTCAGTTACGTCCTTTTTATAACCTAATTTCTCTGCTATAAGCGCTGATACAAGACTGACCCTTTCAACATGTTTGCCAATATCTAACGTTCTTGATTCTGCAATCTCTCCTAAGGTGAAAATCAGCTCCTTCTGAGTTTCCTCTATTTCGAGATTCAAACCTCTAATCGTGTATAGAGCCTGATAGGACCTTAGGGCAGTAATGACTACCGTACGAAGGCTTTGGGCAGTTAATTCTACTTTGCCTCGATAGTCATTTATGTCATAGTCAAGTGTAACATCATCTTCAGGTGCAAGGCCTGGGTTACCCGTTCTTAGAACTAGGCGAATAGTCTCATTACCCATATCTTCTCTGATAATCCTTACAAGATCAAGACCAGCTGTATCACTTTCCATTACTACATCGAGTAATACAAGTGCAATATCAGGATGTTCTATTAACTTTCCTACTGCTTCTTTTGCTGAGAAAGCATGTAGAATTTGAATTGATTTATCTAGGTATTTCAACCGTCTTAAGGCCATAACGGTCACATCATGTACATCTGTTTCATCGTCTACAATTAAAATCTTCCATTGTTCACTCATATCTTAATCCTCTACTATTGCTCATTCTTCATTATTTTTGGGAATCCTAATAGTAAACTCTGTTCCCTTGCCTAGCTCACTCCGACACTCTATCGTTCCTTTATAACGTTGTGTAACCAATGAATAGACAACAGAAAGTCCTAAACCTGTACCACCTTGATGCCTTCGTGTTGTATAAAATGGGTCAAATATCTTACTTAACATCTCATCATCTATACCTTTACCATTATCCTTAAATGATATTCTAACAAAATCACCCTCATCATGGGTATTGATAGTAATTTTACCTTTATCATTACCAAAAGCATGCTGGGTTGCATTAAACATTAAATTGGTGATAATCTGTGCTAGAGCACCTGGCCATCCATTAACAACAACTTCTTTTTGATACTTATGCTCTAATAGAACACCACTCTTTTTATAACTTGGGCTTAAGCTTAGAATGATTTCATCAATATAGGCACCTACTTCAAAGTCCCTTTTATCTTCTGTCGTCTGATCAACTGACAATTGCTTAAAGCTTTGTACCAAGGCACCCGCTCTAGTCAAATTCTTATTGATGATATTAGTCGCCATACTTAAATCTTCTAATAGATATTCTAGATCCTCTATTATATCTTCACCCTTTTCCTTTTTTGCCAATATTGTATTGGCTAGATCAGATAAATGGGTTGCTGCTGTAATACTAACACCTATTGGTGTGTTAACTTCATGGGCCACTCCAGCAACCAGGTTACCAAGAGCCGCCATCTTCTCAGATTCAACTAATTGTTTTTGCATGCTAATGATCTGGTTGTTATTCTCATGTAATTGTTCATTAATGGCTTGGATTTCTTCGTTCATAGCCTGAAGTTCTTGATTAAGGGCAAGTAATTCTTCATTCGACTGACTTAAGGCTTCTGTACGTTCTTCTACTTTAGACTCTAGGGTCTTATTAAGTTCAATGATTTCATTCTGAATTTGGACTCTTTTGGTTATGTTGGTAGAAATACACGTTAGTAATTCAACTTCACCCTCTTCATCAAACCAAGGTATAAAGTGGGTTTCAAAATGCATACCTGCAGCATCTGTATGAGTAATTCTAGTTTCTCCTCTAAAGACAGACTCAATAGATTCCATAATCTCAGGATCATCTCCGTATAGATCTTTTATGGTAACACCCACAAGTTGGCCAGGTTCAAAACCTAGTTCTTTAAGACCTTGTCCCTCTGAAAGTATAAAACGCCAGTCTTTATCAACAATATAGTAAATATAGGGTGTGTTATTTATCAGTTTGTGCAGTAGTCCAATCTGTTGGTTTGTATATTTAGCAGTATCCAAAGTGCTACCTCCATTAATACGTCTTTTTAAAGGATAGTTATTATCCATTATATCATCATAATGTGTCTTTTAGTTGAATAAAGTTGATATATATAATATGTTATAATCCTATAATAGTTAGAATTGTTGTGAAATGACCTCATCCTCAATCTGAAGATTAATTAAGTATGCTAAATATGGGGACAGACGCAACTTATGCAACATTCGACTCATGAAAATTGGGGACAGACGCAACTTATGAAATAGTTTAGTGATAAAAAGGAGTTTCAAATGGACATAACCACAAGAACTGAAATTGATCAATACCTACAAAAGCACCTACAATCCACTGTCTTTGATATGGATATCAGCATAGACTATACCAACCGAAGCATCACAGCTAGCTACGAATCTTTTGACTTTGATGAATCACCTACAGCCACAACTAATGTTACTGAAGTTCTACAAGCACATATTAGAGAGGCAGACACCAATAGGAGTGAATTGTGTGAAAAGGCTAAAGTAGACCCACGTGTTATCACTAGGATGGACAACAATCAAGACTATATACCAAGTAAGTCTGTGATTTTAGCTCTTGGCCTAGCCTTAGAATTGAATCTAGTTAATATGCAATCACTTTTAGAATCTGCAAACTATCAGCTTTCTAAAAAAATTAAAAGAGATATCATCATCCGCTATTTTATAGAGCGAAATAATAATGATATCTCTGAGATTAATACATATTTAAGTTATTATAAGGAACTGCTACTTGGCAGTGTTGGGTATAACTAATGCATCAAACTTATTAAGGTAAGCTGTTAGCAAGCCAAGCACTTCCTTCTCTTTTGATGGGTCATTCAGTTCAATATTGATTGGTAAACAAGGATCATGTAAAGATTGTCTGATTAAGATCCATCCTTCTCCATTGTTAATATCAATCTTAATCCCTTCATAGCTCTTTGGGACTACTGACCAACCTTCTATTGAATCTGCATAGGCAGCTGCCTGTTCAAGTACTCCTGCACCGTAATTACCAAAGTCCTCTACATAAATTCCAACTCGTAGTTCTGAAGAAAACGCTGGTACTTCAAGCTTACTAATAAGACTTGTAATTTGTAGATTCTTCTCGTGTTTAAGTTGAGCTAGTTTGATGAGTACCATGGCTGCTAAGTAAGCACCATCATCTAAGAAGTAGTTGTCTTTTACAGCACCGTGTCCAGATGTCTCCATAGCTAGACATGATTCTACACCTTCTTCGTTTAATCTTATAGATTCATTAATGACATTTTTATAACCACGTTTAAAACGGTGGTGAACGCCACCCAATTCGTTTTCTATGAACTTAGCTAAGCCAGTTGATGTAATTGAGTCTGTCACGATTGTAGATCCTGGGTAAGTTTCGAGCAAAATTGCTGCAATTAAAGCGATAAAACTGTTACTGTTAATTGCCTTACCTAGATTGTCTACAATTGCTGATCGGTCTACATCTGTATCAAAAATAATACCTAAATCTGCTTTATTATCTAAAACCGCTTTTTGAATAGAGGCCATTGCCTCTTTATTCTCAGGGTTTGGAATATGATTTGGGAAGTTACCATCTGGATCTAAAAATTGACTGCCTGATGTGTCTGCTCCTAGTGGCTTAAGTACTTTGTCTACGAAGAATCCTCCTGCACCATTACCAGCATCAACTATAATTTTAAGTCCAGCAAGTGGGTTGTCATAGCCGTCCTTCAAGTTAACTCTTGTTCGAATCTTATCTACAAGTGAAGCTGAATATGTGGACATGAAGTCTACTTCTTCAACATCTACATCCTCCTTGTTATCACTTAGTTCATAAACTTCAGCTATTTCAAGAAGTGCCTTAATATCTGCCTTCTCAAGTCCACCATTCTTAGTGAAAAACTTCATTCCATTTCTATTAAAAGGTAGGTGGCTGGCTGTAATCATAATACCACCATCATATTCAAAACCTTCTTCAACTGTTGTCATAAACATGGCTGGTGTTGAAGCTAGTCCACAATCCATAATTTTACAGCCTTTAGCAGACAGACCACTAAACAAAGCCGTCTTAACCATATCAGCTGACAACCTTGAGTCGTGACCAACACCGATCTTTAAGCTTTTAATGTCCTTATTCAAAGTTTCTGATAACCAAATCGTAAAAGCGTATCCAATTTTCTCAACTGCTTCCGGTGTTAAGTTTACACTTTCACCAGGAACACCTTCAATAGCCACGCCTCTAACATCTGAGCCATTCTGTAGTCCCTTAATTCCTTTTAATCCATTACCCATTTTATTCACCTTTCGAACGTTTATATTCATTTTCTCATTATCTAACTTAGTAAATTATTCACACTATATATGTAATAATATAACACAATATTGATAATTTGTCACATATCGAATTTGATTTTCGACTCATGAAAAAACGAAATCCTATTGTATTAGGATTTCGCCTTTAAAAACTATTCATTTTTATTAATCACGCGAATTGTACCATTCGAACCGTCAACCTCAATTGTGTCTCCATCTTTGAGTTCTTTAGTTATGCCAACCAAGCCACTTACACATGGTATACCATACTCTCTTGCAATGATACCTCCATGTTGAAGCGGTCCTCCAATCTCCATAACAACGCCTGCTGCATTGGTGAATATAGGTGTCCATGAAGGTTCCGTTGCTCTAGTAACCAGAATTTCTCCAGGGTTTAGTGTCTTCTCATAAGGCTTCTTTAACACTTTTACCTTTCCAATAATTTTACCAGGTGCAATGGCATCACCTTTGATGTCACCCTCAGACATTTCAAGCGAAGGTCTATAAATTTTGCCTCGACTATCTATGACTAATGGCCATTCCTTTATGTAACTTCTTTCCTTATATTTATCTAACTGCTCTTTACGTAAATAATTGAGGTTAACTTCGGTATCTTTCTGGGCTTTTGCTACTTCTCCAACTGATAGGTCAAAAATTTCTTCTGCTGATTTGAGCCTTCCTTGAGAGACAAACTCTGCTCCAAGCTCCATGCCTAATTGATGAAGTTTAGTTAATGCTTTGACTAACATGTATTTCGGATATTCTCGATAACCAAAGGTTGATTTGAGTCGTGATGCTGTTTTAATAAACTTCTTCTCTTTACCATTTGATTTTGATAACTGAAGAAGTCGTTCATATGCCGCTTCTCTTCTACTAGTAACACTTTCATGTTGATTATTTGTGAGGTTAATATCCCTAATCAGGTCATAAAGTTTACCCATATCCTCATAAACTCTTTCTGTCGCGACATCAATTTCTCTAATACCTCTCATGCCATAATTGGTCATAAATCCATCCACTTGTTTTTGGAAATCATCTGAGAAGCTATCATTATTGGCCATTTCCATGAATGTTTCTTTAGAATCAATGACTCTAAAGTAGTCTGAGCTCGCCATCCTATATAGGCTTTTTCCCATCTCACTTGTAGGATTGCCATCTAGATCCATATTAAGTGCTACAATATCGCCAATATCAGCTTCATCACCAAATAATTTTTCAATACCTTTTTGCGCCATCATGCCGATAAATATGGGTGCTAGTTTCCCCATGAATACTTCAAACCCATCCATTAGAATATCAACCGTTTCATCAAAAGGCCTACGACTATCTTGCGTATCAATGATAACTTGATAAGCAGCTGCCTCAGTTAAATAGTCAGAAACAATTTTATCAACATCACCAAAAAGTGCTTTGCCAAGTTCTGGTAACATAGCAAAAGCTTTTGAAATTGAACGTTTCATATATCCTTCAGTACCTGCTGGTTTACCAACAAAGGCATGTTCTTCTAAGTTAATATCATTAAATATCCTCTTTATATTGCCATCATATGTGCCCAGTGCCTTCTTAGCCCCTGTTTTGCCAAGTACTTTTTGATAAGCTGTAACACTTAAATACTCTTTTCCACCAATAACAGGTGCAGTTCCATTAACATCCGTACTAAGCAAACCACTTTTTGTCACAAAGATCAGTTTCTTCCATACATCCATACCAAGAACACTCATTGGTTCACTGATACCTTGTGTTAGCATTAACATATCAATATAGAAACGTAAAGGCTGATCACCTGATGTCATTAATTCACTATTCAGCGGAAAGTATGTGGTAATAGGTCTTGCTTGAAGTAAATATAACTTATCTCTTTCAATAGCCCATTCGGTGTCAATTGGTTTATCATAGTATGCTTCGCATGATTTAATCATCTTGGAAAGCTCAGTAATCTGCTCATTAGTTAATGCTTGTTCATCTTTATTAGAAATTGCATCTTCGTAGATACCTCCATCATTAGCTAACCTGAAGGCTGTTTCTTTAGTAGCTACTTTTTTATAAATCACTTGCTTCTTTACAGAGTCGTACACATAGGTATCTGGTGTAACTACTCCAGATACAATGGCTTCGCCCAAACCAAAACTGGCATTAATCATCACTTCATCATAGGCATTATTCATAGGGTTTAAAGAAAAACCAACACCACTGACATCAGATGAAATCTGTCTTTGAATCACAACAGCAATAGCCGTTGAAGTTAAGTCGATCCTATTCTGTTCTTTGTAGGCCATGACTCGGTAGTCAAAACATGATGCAAAAGCTCTAACTACTGCCTGTTCTATTGTCTGTTTGGTCTGTCCCAAATATGTTTCGTACATACCTGCAAAGGAAGTGCCCTCAAGGTCTTCTTCTGGTGAGGACGAACGCACTGCAAATAAGGAAGCTCCAAGACTTGAAACTGTATCATTAACCTGAACTTTTTGCTTATCACTAAATGTCATTTCTTGAGCCAATGCTTTCACTTTATCACAATTCTCTTTTGACGTGTGTTCAATCACTTGTCTGAAGCTTTCAGATCTCTTAATCGTTTCAAGCCAAGAACTGAAAAAATCTACAGAAAGGACAAAACCCTCTGGTATAGGGAAGCCAGCTTTACATGTTTCAATTAAAGCAAGGCCTTTGCCACCTACTTCTGCTATATTTACTGATGCACTAGTATTAAATGTATAAATCATATTATCCTCCTAACTGTAGAAGCTTTCTTCTAATAACTTTGAATAATCATCACACTTTTCTTTTAGGGTTAAGATGGCTGATTCTGTAATTACAATGTTTGGGTCTGGTTTCTCCAATAATTCTTTGTACAAACCTCTAAAAGTCCATTTAATCACATGAATTACTTGCTCCATATCCAGCTCACCTTTAAATTTATCATAGGCAATATTATGTTCATAAAATTTTGTACGCCATCCTCTAAGCTTTGATGGGTCTACAGATGTCATAACTTCCTCTCGGTACTTTTCGCCAAATTCTATCATAAAGGGATATTCAGCTATGACATCTAACCTGTATTTTGTTAAATCACTAATCCTTCTAATTAAATCATTATCTTCCCAGTTAATATAACGGTCCACTTCATCAAAACTTTTTAGGAATGAATAAAATTTTAAATAATCAAACAGTTGGTCTTTGTCCTTAAAATAGTGATATAGGATACCTCTTGATATCCCTGCCGTTTGAACAATCAGATTAGTTGATGCTTTCTTAAAGTCATTTTTTGCAAAAACCTCAAAAGATGTTTTTATGATTTTTTTTACCATTTCATTGCTTGTGTCTATGTGATCATAATCCATTTGATGATCCTCCTTAAACAATATAAATACTAGTTATTGATTAGATAATTAGTGTCATGAATATAATCAAATTGTGTTATTGACAACTTCTGTCTATACTCAGAGTACACCAATCGACAGAAGTTGTCAATAATGTTTTTTGATTTCCTATGAGATTGCATTCATATTTATGTCCTTTATTGGTTATTGGTGTCAGACGCATCTTTTAATTATATATTAGGGGTATAACTGGTGTCAGACGCATCCTTCCTCTTTAATTTAGATAAAAATCATGTATAAAGGATAAAGATTCATGGCTTTTAACAATCTTCATATCGATTTAAACTAAATTCTTTCCATTTACATGCCCTATGTGTACACTCTCCTAAATTAAAACAACACAAAAAACGCATCATTACTATGATGATACGTACAGCTTCATACAACTTTCAACTTTATTAATAATTTAATGCTTCCTGTATCTTTTTGAACAGAACTGGTTTCAGCTCAAACTCTTCTAAACCAATTCTAGCCAATCTCCCAATGGTGACACTTGTCTGCCCTTTGAAGTATTTGGTCATCTCGATTAGTGATAGATCACAGTAGATTCTTAAGGTTGCTGCAACGATACCTTTGAATGTTCTGTATTTATTTACATACTTTGTGTGTAATATATGGTCACTTTCCATTGATAGTAACTTTGCAAGTATGCTAATAACCCTCTCTGGGTTTTCTTCTCGGTCAAAAGTCTCCTTGTCGCTTTTATAGTCACCTTTTC
>PPCM01000401.1_pt1 | contig 42983 bp, 42 predicted proteins | sample 1555541 | NCBI WGS metagenome assembly PPCM01 (sample SAMN05284479, study PRJNA326546) | Marine sediment metagenome, whole genome shotgun sequencing project. | isolation source: marine sediment | place: Germany: Wadden Sea | collected 2012-09-05
CATCTCCCCTCCTAAACTTTATGTAGCTCGCTAGCGCTCGGGCTGGTGTACGCTGGTTTATCTATTCTTTACGCAACGAGTCTCTTCGCACTTTTTCATCCAAAGACTACCGCTAGCCATGTGTTTCAAGCAGCTTAGAAGCTGACCACGCGATCAGCAGCGTCTCTGCTCAAACTGGCACTGGAGCGAAGCGAAAGAACGACAGTTTGAGAGCTGCTAGCGTGGATCAGATTCTTGCTGACGAAACACAAAGGCGGCCAAGTTACCTCCAAGGGGCTTTTCTTTCGTCTATTTCTTTCGCCCAATAAAAAAAGACCACACCCAATCAGGTGCGGTCTCATAATAATCATCTATTCAAGAAAGCTATTTACTCTGCATCGCTTCCAAAGTCTTCTTCGTCGCCATCTCTAACATGGCCGTATGCAACCGAATGCTGATATTCTCACTCTGATCAACATTATCAATTAACTCACGAAGCTTATCAATCGACTCCAGACTGGCAGTAATAATCATCTCACTGGCATCAAGCTCACAGCGGCGAATCTGCTCCAGAACGTTTTCCAACTTGTGCGCTAACTCTTCAATGGTGCGTAGCTTGAGCAGGTTTGCTCCAGCCTTTACGGAATGCGCTTCACGGAAGATGGAGTTAACGAGAGTGGGGTCGCAGTGCTGGATCTTTTCCAGCGTCAAAAGACCCGATTCCATGGAATCGAGCCTTTCAATCGTTTCTTCAAGATAGGTTTCGAGAACCTGATCGCCAAATAGAGTCAATCGTTACTTTCCTTCGATGAGATCAACTGCCAACTGCGGGATGGTGTTTAAATCAGGCTTGGAGACCTGAATATCAGCACCTACAGAATCGCCCTTGTGCTTCAACTCCTTCGTGATGATGGAGGAATAGAGTATGACGGGCAGTTTTCCTAATATAGGATCATCCTTGATGTTCTTGGTCAGACTGAAGCCATCCATAAGGGGCATTTCGATATCTGAGACAACAAGATCAAGATATTCGCTTATATCCTTGCCTTCTTCTTCGGCTTGCGCCTTGAGGGCAAAAGCCTTTTTAAGCGCTTCACTGCCGTTATTGGTGATAATCGGCTTGAGATTTGCTTCGGTGAGACTCTTCTCAACCATCATACGAATGGTGGCAGAGTCATCAGCAACAAGGATTTTGTATTGCTTGTCGGAGACGGCCATTGTGACACCGTCATCCTGCTCAAATTGAGTCAGGATCGTTTCCAGATCGAGCAACTGCACGAAATAGTCGCCTTTGTCAACCAAACCAACAATAGCGTCAGTGGAGGATGCAATTACGCTCGAAGGCGGAATGACTTCTCCCCAGCCTACGCGATGGATCTCGGTAACACCTGAAACAAGGAAGCCTGTTACGGATTTGGAGAACTCTGTGACGATGACAATGTCCCGTTCAGTCTTGGGCATGCCAAGCTCAAGCCAGACAGAAAGGTCCAGCACAGGTAGGATGATGTCGCGCAGGGGAATGGTTCCCATAAATGACGGATGCGGCGCAGATTCCGGCGGATCGAGATTCGGTGTCTCTATAACCTGCATGACCTTCGCAACGTTGATACCGAAAAAGTTCTTGATTTCGGTTCCGTCTTCAAGGGTCTCATTAATGTAGAACTCAAGAATTTCGAGTTCGTTGGTACCTGTTTCCAAAAGGATTCCGGTATCAATAGCACTTTTGCTCATTTCATTACCTCGGTTGCCCGTTTCGTATTCGCCCGCAGCGGGGCCACTCTCCCAATGCTATAACTGCCCAGAACATCTATGTCCATGATATCGGGAAGTTTTTGGGCAAATTATAATGCCTCTAATCACTCGCGTGGATAAATGTCGGTTGTTCTTGACTCGTTTTCATGATGGATGCACAACCTTAATATGTGTGAAGATTCAAAAAAATCTTGAACGGAGTGAACAATGACAGCTGATCTGAAAGTGAACCCGTCTGATATTCGTGAAAAAGTAGAAAGCAAGCTGCATGAGTCGGCTACGGGCCTTATCCCGTGGTTCCTCAGCGATATGCCGGAATACTATTTTCGAACTCACAGTGAAGAAGAACAAATTAAGCACGTGATGGCCTTGGTCTCCGGCCAGGTTCGTACTGAAAAACAGTCCATGGCTTTGAATAGTCCGTGCGGTACTATGGTCACGCATATTACCCCTGGTGGTGATATGAAGGCGTTGGCCGGAGTGCTGCGCGAGTATCTGGATAAGGATATTCAGATAGCGCGTATTTATTCCAGCCGTGATGATACGATCCGTCTTGATACGTTCGTTTTTGGTCCCATGACCAAATGCGCAGGCGGAGATTCCATCACAGATGCTCTCGCCATGGCGCGGGAAGGGACCGTTTCCATCGGTAGTGACGATGCTGAGGCTTTTGAACATTTTTTGGCTTCTGCCAGTGAAGATTATATAGAGAAATTCGAAGCAGGGCGCGCGGTTCGTCATTTTAAGACGTGCGACTGCGTGGAAAATCGTGAGCGGGTTCAGGTGCTTCTTGAGAAGGATGTACATCCCGGGTTCGACCGTATTTCCATTGCAATGGAAAATCCGCCACGCAAGGGTTTGCTCTTGCGTGTGGTTAACATCTTTGCTCGGGAAGATATCCCAGTTGACCGCGCATACTCCGATCAATTTGAGCGTGGGGAGAAATCCCCCATCGTTGTCATGAGTTTCTATCTGGATAAGACTCGTATCGATTTGCAGGAAGATTCCGAGATTTGGAAGCGGATGAAGCGTCAGTTCGAAATGACCAAGTGGTTTGCCTTCCACGGTCTGGAAGCCTTGGCCGAGGAAGATGGCTGGGAGCTTGGTGAAGTTATGCTGATGCAGGCTGGTTGTGAGTTCGCTCACCAGTTCCTCGTTAAAGAGGATATGCATGCGTATACATCGAGTCGAATTATCTATGCAGTTCTCAAGCATCGCGACATTACCGAAAAGCTTAAGGCGTATTTCGATCTCAAATTCAATCCGATTTATTCTGGCAATCGCGATGCAGACGATAAAGCGATGCGGAAAGAGCTTCGTCAGGAGATTCGTCAGGTTGGCAATGCTGTCCACCGTCGGATTCTGACCTATATCTATAAGTTCTTCCATTACACACTACGGACGAATTACTATCTGCCGCATAAGCTCGGTCTGAGTTTTCGTATTGATCCGCTCATTCTGGCACCTATGCCTAAGGAAGAGCGGCCCTTTGGTGTTTATTGTTTCCACGGTCCGTACAGCTTTGCGTTCCAGGTCCGTTATCGCGACACGGCTCGCGGCGGTGTGCGCGTTGTACGTACATGGTCTCAGGATCATTTCGAGGTTGAGTCCAACCGCCTCTTTGATGAGGTTACCAAACTTGCTAGCGCACAGCAGTTCAAGAACAAGGATATACCGGAGGGCGGTTCCAAGGCCGTCATTCTGCTTGGCCCTGAAGGCGATATCGACCTCGCCGTTAAATCCATGGTGGATTCCTTCCTTGATCTGTTGATTATTCCTGAAGGTTCGGAAGGGTATGTGCAGCCGGGTATTGTAGATTATCTTGACCGAGAAGAATTAATTTTCCTCGGCCCCGACGAGAATATCACTCCTGATCATATAAATTGGATAGCTGCCCGGGCAGAGCAACGCGGCTATAAGTGGCCTAGTGCATTCATGAGTTCCAAGCCCGGAGCTGGTATTGCTCACAAGGAATACGGCGTCACCTCCGAAGGTGTCATCGTCTTTGCCGACGAGCTGCTCAAGACGTTGGGAATCGATCCGGTTAACGAGCCGTTCACTGTGAAGATTACCGGTGGCCCGGCTGGAGATGTGGCATCCAATGTTATTAAAATCCTCATGCGCGAGTATGGCGAGAACGCCCGAATTGTTGCCATGACAGATGGTCACGGCGCGGCGTATGACCCGGATGGTATGGACCATGGCGAATTGATTCGTCTCATTGATGGTAACTTCAAGGCATCTGACTTTGACAAGGCCAAGCTGAAAGGCGAGGGCGCTTTAGTCGCTTCTACAGACGAGCCTGACGGCACACGTATTCGAAATGAACTACACAACACGTCTGTTGCAGATATCTTCATTCCGTCTGGTGGCCGTCCTGATACTATTAATATGTCCAACTGGAAGAACTTCCTGCAAGAGGATGGAACTCCGTCTGCCAAGGGCTTGGTGGAAGGTGCGAACATCTTCATCTCTGCCGATGCTCGTGCCGAGATGGAAAAGGCGGGCGTCCTTGCGGTGCCCGGTCCTTCTGCCAATAAGACGGGCGTTATCTGCTCCTCCTATGAAATCTTGGCAGGCTTGATTTTGAACGAGCAGGAGTTCCTCGATATCAAGGATACCTATGTGTCGCAGTTGCTGGATATCCTGCGCCTTCGTGCTCGCGATGAAGCTCGCGTTCTTATGCGTGAATTCAAGATTGCAGGTGGCGAACGGACGATTACGCAGCTCTCCTACGAGTTGTCTGAGTCCATCAACTCACTGGCAGACCGCATGGCCGTTGTGCTGGAAGAAAGCATTGGTAACGTAGCAGATGACGCCAAGCTGTGCGATGTCCTGCTCTCATATTGTCCCGCTATATTGGTCGAGAAGTATCGCGACAGGATTATCAACGGTATTCCTCGCAGGCATCAACTGGCGCTCATCGCTTCCTTTGTCTCTGCCAAGATGATGTATCAGGAAGGGCTTGGCTGGACTGACAAGTTGGTATCTGTCCGTGATATTAAGGATGTGGTGTTTGGATATTTGGAAGAAGAAAAGGTCGTAGTTGATCTTGTGAATGAAGTTCGCGCAGCTGGTATGGATAATGCTGATCAGATTGCGGAGATTCTCGATTCTGCAGGACGTAAGCATTTAACGCTGCAGAAGCTCGGTTTAGGATAAAACGTAGGGGGGCGCTCCTCGGACGACAAACGGTTATGGCCTTTATGGGTTTTGCTGTTGTTGGTTTGGGGCCCTCCTTCTTTCGGTGCTCAAGGCGAAGATTGTCCCAATGGCTGAAGACAATGCAGTGTAGCCGTTAAAAGTCGGTGTGAAGACTGTCATTTTGAGAGTTTTTTACTTGACCTTGATTTGAGAATGATTACTATTGCCTCTATTGCAGATTGTGATACGATCCGTATCGAAGGAAATACAAAATCTTTTGAAGCATTCTGATTTGCATGGTACGCTTCTATCCCGAAACGAAGATGATTAGATAAAGGAGTTTATTATGAGTGAGAGAAATGGAGCCTGCACCTTTCAGGGCAACCCCCTGACTTTGGTGGGCAATGAAGTTAAAGTAGGCGATGCAGCACCTGATTTCGCGTTGACAGCTAACGATCTGTCCCCGGCCACACTGGCTGATTACAAGGGAAAGGTTTTGGTTATCGCTGCTGTTCCATCTTTGGATACTCCGGTTTGCGACATGGAGACCCGTCGTTTCAACAATGAAGCGGCCGCACTTGGTGATGATGTCAAAATTCTTGCTGTTTCCATGGATCTGCCGTTTGCGCAGGCTCGTTGGTGCGGTGCTGCTGGTGTTGAAGCTGTGCAGACTCTGTCCGATCATAAGGATGCATCCTTCGGTGAAGGTTGGGGCGCTCTGATCAAGGAACTTCGCCTGTTGACTCGCGCCGTGTTCGTCGTGGGCAAGGATGGTAAGGTTGCCTACGTGGAGTATCTCAAGGAGATCACGGAAGAACCTAATTATGATGCAGCACTGGAAGCCACCAAGGCTCTTGTATAGTTGTAATTGAATGAGAAAAGTCAGCCCGTCCTCACATTTGAGGACGGGCTTTTTTGTTTCTATCTTGACAGTGGGGCACTATGAGGTTACATGTGTCATATATGAACAGCTAATCATGTGAGGTCTCATGTCTAATATTTCTTGTAGTGATACTGATAAGCACGCCGTAAATGTTTCCAAGGTCAAGGATGAAATGCTCACTGAGCGTAACTTCCTTTTCATGGCAGAGCTTTTCAAGGCGCTGGGTGACTACACCCGCGTAAGGATTCTGTACGCACTTTCCATTAATGAATTGTGTGTTTGTGCGCTAGCCGAAGTGCTTGATATGTCTCAATCCGCTATTTCTCATCAGCTTCGTTTGTTGCGTGCAGCCAAGTTGGTTCGCTACCGCAAGGAAGGGAAGAACGTGTACTATGCGTTGGATGACGATCATGTTCGCAGTTTCGTTACTCAGGGATTGGATCACGTTCGAGAGCAGAGTTAGGAGTTTTTTGAGTCGATGATACCGAATCCGTTTCAAGCACAGATAGTTACTGTTGTAACTACAGATGCTTCTTCGGTTTGGTGCGGGTTCGGTATCATCAACTTGTTGTGATTTTAAAATGTGTTTTGTATATATTTTTTAATCAGTTGTATGAATAGTTATTCATTTATGACATATAGTGAGCGATAAGGAAGAAGAGATGTTTGATATTTTGACAAATGTTCTATTTGAGTCCTGGCATGTCCTCGTGGAAGCTGGACCATATGTTTTGTTTGGATTTTTTGTGGCAGGCTTGCTCAAGGCGTTCGTGCCGGATTCAATGATGGCGAATCATTTGGGTGGCAATTCTATATGGTCGGTCGTTAAGGCGGCTATTATTGGCGTACCGCTACCACTTTGCTCCTGCGGCGTACTGCCTGCCGCTCTAGGGTTGCGCAAGCAGGGGGCAAGTAAGGGAGCAACTACTTCCTTTATGATCGCAACCCCCGAAACCGGCGTTGATTCCATGGCTGTCACTTACGCGCTTATTGATCCGATCATGACAGTTATTCGCCCGATTGCTGCTTCCATTACCGCTATTTTCGCTGGCGTGCTGGTGAATGCATTCCCGGAGAAGGAAAAGGCTCCGTTGCCAATGAATGGTTTGCTGGCTTCAATGCCGGATGCGCATGAGCACGATCATGGCGGTTGCGGATGTTCATCCGGCGGTTGCTGCGAATCTAATGGAGATCCAACTGCATACGGCAAGTTTCGCTCTGGTATGGACTATGCCTTTGGCGAGATGATAGCTGATATCGGACGCTGGCTGCTGGTCGGTGTGGTTATCGCAGGAATCATTTCAGCGGCAATGCCTGCCGACGCCCTCGATCAATATGTAGGCACTGGCTTTTTATCGTACCTAGTGATGTTGGTTGTGGCGCTCCCGCTCTATGTTTGCGCTACAGCTTCCACTCCTATCGCGGCCTCTCTGCTGCTCAAGGGACTGTCTCCCGGAGCAGCGCTTGTTTTCCTGCTGGCAGGCCCTGCTACCAACGGTGCAACTATCACAGTTATGCTCAAGACTCTCGGGCGTCGGGCTGCAGGTCTGTATGTCTTCTCTATTGTGATTTGTTCACTCGCGCTGGCTTGGCTTGTCGACCAGCTTTACAGCTACCTTGGCCTCGACATCATGGCCGTAGTGTCAGAAGTTGAAGAAATTCTTCCTCATTGGGTTGGGGTTGCAAGTGCCGTGATCCTACTGCTGCTGGTTGCTCGTAGTTTTGTGCAGCCGCATTCGCATTAATTGAGTGCAAGGGCTTGAGGTATAGGGAAGGTGGTAGAAATATCTCCTTTCCTCTTTCGTTTGTTCTGTGTTAGCTCCGCTTTGTTTGTTATTTCAATAATTCAAAGATAGGGAGTGGGCATGAAACATTTTGTTCAGTTGTTGTTGATTGTGTCTTTGATGCTGAGCTTTGCTGGTTGTAAAACCGGTATTCAGGTTCAGGATAATTACTATGACGCCCTTGGCGGACAGGTTCTTAAAGTCGATAAAGATTTTATTTATCTTGGACATTGTGACCCAGCTGTTTTGACTACATCTGAGTTTGGGCGACCTAAGGCGGATTCAGGGGTTAAGACGAGAGGTGATGTTTTTATCAAGGTGATGGATGGCAAGGCTGAAGAATTTGTAATTCTGCAGCGTTTGATGCTCACAAAAACGGGGTGGGGATGGAATCCTGGTCCTGGTGTTCCTATGAAGTTTCATGGAACTCGTTATAAAGAGGCATATGTTTCTTCGGCTGAGAGTAGTGATACCACAGTAGCTTCGTATATTCAGTTTGTTGAAAATAATGGTTATTCGGTTGAAGCAAAGCACTTTTCCGTTCGCCTTCTTACACGCAATGTTGGAGCTCAGAGCCGAGTTTCAGTGCTTTACGGTGTTATTCCTGAGATCTTTCCCTCAACTATTTATGGGAATGAGAAAAAAGAATTGGATTATTTGAGAGAGCGCTTTGAAGATGTCGTATCTGTTCCACAATAATTGTTATAAATTTTGAGTCTTTTGGCGGCCCGTTCTCTGAATGGGCCGCCTTTCTTTTCCTCCCCTGCCGTGCTACACAACCATCAACAAATTCGGGAGATAATTGGATGAAAAAACTAGTCTTCGCTCTTTTGGCGATGTTTGTTTTCAGCACGGCGGCTCATGCGGGTGGAACCAAAATTAAAATTGGTATTCTGCCTGTTTTGGATACCTTGCCGTTGCAGGTCGCTGTAAATGACGGACTCTTTGCCGAGTTGGGCTTGGATGTGGAGTTGGTTCGGTTCACTTCCGCTTTGGAGCGCGATACTGCCATGCAGACTGGCCAGCTTGATGGCTATTTTGGTGACCTTATTGCCAGCTATCTGCTCATTAAGCATGGTGTTCCCATGTACGTAGGGCTGACTTCTTGGCGTACTACACCCAATTATCCCATGTTCGGAATCGCTCTTTCTCCCAAGAGCAAGGCGAGCAGTCTGAGTGACTTGAAAGGAGCCAAGCTCGGTTTATCCAAGTCCACGGTGATGGAGTTTTTGGCAGACAAGATGGAAGATCGGCTTGGGGTGAAGCGTAGTCATTTTTCTCAGGTCGAAGTCAAAAAGATACCTATTCGTCTCCAGATGTTGATGACCGATCAATTGGAGGCAGCACTCCTGCCTGAGCCACTGCTGTCGCTTGCCAAACTCAAGGGCGGTGGAGTGTTCTCCACTTCGGATAACCTCAATCTTCCGCTCACAGTTGTGTGCCTGAATCGCAAATATTTTACTGATGGCGCCGAAGTGTATTCCAATTTCATTATTGCATACAAAGAGGCTGTGCGCCGTCTCGCTAAATCTCCGGAAAAATACCGTCAATTGATGGCTGCCACCTGCCGTATTCCCAAGCCGTTGGTTCCCAAATTCCCCATCTATCCTTACCCCATGCCATCATTGCCCTCAGCAGAAGAGCTTGATGAAGTGCAGGATTGGATGATCAGCAAGGGCTTGCTTACGGAACGTATTCCTCATGAGCTGGTGTTATCTCCACTCATTCCATAGCTATGCTGAAAGCTGACAATCTGGGAAAGACATACGGCGGGGATACTGTCCTCGAAAGGGTTTCGTTCACCCTTGAACGAGATGAAACCCTGGCTGTTGTCGGCCCATCTGGTTGCGGTAAGACATCCTTACTCTATCTCTTGAGTGGATTGACTGCTCCAGATACTGGGGCGGCTTTACTTGATGGCGCTTCCATAACTGGCCCTTCATCTGACATTTCCATCATTTTACAGGATTATGGCTTGCTGCCGTGGCGTACCATCGTGGATAATGTGGCCCTTGGTCTCAAGATTCAAGGTGTTCCCAAAGTGGAGCGGCTAGAGCGTGCCCGGTTGCAGTTGGAGGAGCTGGGGATTGTCGGGCGTGACAATGATTATCCTGCGAATCTCAGTGGTGGTGAGCAGCAACGGGTTGCCATAGCCCGCGCTTTTGTGACTCGGCCTCGGCTGATGTTGCTGGATGAACCATTTTCTTCATTGGACGCCCTGACACGTGAACGTTTGCAACGGACCATGCTCGACGTATGGAACGTCCGAAAAGTTCCGTTCGTATTGGTGACGCATTCTTTGGAAGAGGCTGTGGTTCTTGGTAAGCGCATCATGGTCATGTCAGGGCGCCCGGCCAGCCCTGTCGCTGTTTTTGATAATCCTGGTTTTGGCGACGCTTCCATTCTCGATACCGATGCGTGCTTCCAATTGCTCAAAGAATTGCGCCATACCGTGGAGGACCTATGGTAAGTTGGGCCAAACCTGTCATGCGATATACGCTGGTGGTCCTCACGCTTACCGTGATGTGGAAACTGGCAGCCATGGCCTTGGGTGGAGTGGTTCTGCCACACCCGGAAGAAGCTATTCGAGTATTCCTCTTTGCAACGACTACACAACTTTTCTGGGAACACTTTGGTATCAGCGCTTATCGGGCGGTGTCTGCCATGGCACTGGCATGGGGCATTGCATTCCCCCTCGGACTTGTTCTTGGCAGCGTAAAAAGAGTGGATGATATCGTAGCGCCGTTCATCTTCTTGACTTATCCGGTACCCAAAATCGTACTGTTGCCGATTTTTCTTCTTCTCTTCGGTCTGGGGGATACTGCTAAAATAGCCATGATAGCACTTATTCTCGGCTATCAGATTCTTGTTACCACGCGAGATGGCGTTCGTTCCATTCATCCGAAGTATTTAGATTCAGTTCGTTCCCTTGGGGGGACCCGGCTGGACGTCTTGCGCGAGGTCTTGCTTCCCGCAGCATTGCCGCATGGCTTTACCTCACTTCGCCTTGGTACTGGAGTTTCCGTAGCAGTTCTCTTCTTTGTGGAATCCTTTGCCACCACCCGCGGGCTGGGCTATATGATTATCGACGCTTGGGGGGCCATGGACTACCTGACCATGTTTACTGGCATTATCGGTATGAGTCTCCTTGGCGCAGCGCTGTATGAGATAGCGAATTTTATGGAACGGAAAGCGTGCAAGTGGATGTTTTTGAGAGGGGAGTAGTTTTGCGTCGAGTTATTTATCTTTTTATCTTTTTATTACTGCTGACCGCTTGTCAGGGGCATAAGGTTGTCGACAACTCCTTTGGACCAATGGGATATTATACTGTTAATATTGATAAGTCTTTGAATTATGTCGGGAAAACTCAATATAAGCGTGATGTGTTTAGCTGAAAAACAAGACAGCCACTTGGAAAGTGGCCAGTTCGTGCCCATGTGTTTGTCGATGATGATGCTTCTCAAATTCTCTTGGTTACTCGTAGTACAGGAAAGGGATATTGGGGTACTCCTGATAGACCTGAGACGATGTTTGACGATACGAAATTTTGGTATCAATTCCAAATAGATCCTCTTGTAAAAGATGAGGTCGCTTCTCTGTTAATGGAAAAGATGAAAGTGATTGATTCACATGATTACTATTCGTATGAGTTGATTAAGAATTTTACTGCCAGTGCTCAATACAAGATAATTCTCTTCAGCAGGAAGAAAAGCGTCGACAGTGAAAGCGAGGATGAGATTGAGCAACAATTGCGTTTTAAAATTGAACAGTTAGTGAGCCTTATAAGATAGCCTATGCCTACCACTAAACTTGAATTTGACGATAGCCAGATGGCGAGCATGCTCTTTGGTCCGCAGAACCAGCACTTGAGATTGTTGGGGGAGCGACTTGAGGTAAGTATTGATAGCCGTGGCAATGCCGTGACCATCACTGTGGGTGAGAACGAAGAGGACAAACTTGATCTGGCTGTGCAGGTCCTGTCTCAGCTCTACTCCATGATCAAGGGCGGCAAGAAGCTCTATCCTCAGGATGTCGACTTTGCCTGTCGTGTGCTGGAGCGGAAGCCTTCGGCCGATGTTGGGGAGGTCTTCAAAGATGATGTTTACGCTACCTCCGGCAAGCGAACTATTTCTCCCAAGTCATTGAATCAGCGTGAGTATCTGGATGCCATTCGGCGGGCTGATTTAACGTTCGGTATCGGTCCTGCTGGAACTGGTAAGACGTATCTTGCTGTCGCTATGGCAGTGGGTGCGCTTATGCGTCGCGAGGTAAAGCGGATTGTGCTGACCCGTCCAGCCGTGGAAGCTGGTGAGAAGCTCGGCTTCCTGCCTGGAGATATGGCTGAGAAGATTAACCCATATTTACGTCCGCTTTATGATGCTCTGCACGATATGCTCGATTTCAACAAAGTACAGGAATATCAGGAGAACGGAGTAATTGAGATTGCACCTCTCGCCTTTATGCGTGGGCGTACGCTGAATGATGCTTTCATTATTTTGGACGAAGCGCAGAACACTACGCCTGAGCAAATGAAAATGTTTCTGACTCGTCTTGGTTTCGGTTCTCGCGCCGTGGTCACGGGTGATGTCACCCAGATTGACCTTCCGGTTCACGCCAAGTCTGGGCTGCTTCAAGCTCGCCATATTTTGCAGGGCGTGAAGGGCACGGAGTTCATTACTTTCGATGAGTATGATGTCATCCGGCATCCATTGGTGGGCCGTATTGTTCGCGCCTATGACAAACATGAATCGAGCAAGGATTAGCCATGACTGGTGTGGTTACGATCATACGCGAAACCCGGATTGTTCCGGAGTTCCCACTTTCCCGGCATGAGCTTGGTGAGTTGTGTGGGATCATTATGGATTCCCTCGATCTCATGGATCACACCTTTGAGCTTCAGTTGGTGGACGATGGTGAAATTGCGCGGTTGAACAAAGAATTTCTTGGCTGCACAGGCCCGACCAATGTGCTCAGTTTTCCTGCAGAAAATGAGAGTGATGAAGAGTCCTCTCTTGGTTCATTGGCCCTGTCTGTGGACGCACTTTCTCGTGAAGCCGATTTGTACGGCCAGCCGCCTGTTGCTCATCTGGCTCGTTTGTTGACCCACGGTATCCTGCATTTGGCAGGATATGATCACGGTGATGAAATGTATGATTTGACCGATGCGGCAGTTGACCGTGTTTTGCTTGAATTTCAGGGATAGATAAGAGGCTTTTCATGGCTGGACCCAAACGGATTAAAGGGAAGAAACTGTTCAAGATACTGGTTTCCAGTGTCGTAATTACAGTGATGGCGATTGGTGCATTGGCATTCCTGGGAGTGCGCGCCATTCGGCATGACGCTGCTGTTGTTGCTGTTAAAAGTTCAGCACAGGGCGTTTCTGGTGCGGTAACCGTTCTGGTAAACGCCGTGACTTCTTCCGGCGATGAAATGGGTATAAAATCTCTGGTGAACATGAAGCAGTCAACGCTACGGGCAAGCCTGTCCAAGGTGTTGAGGAAGCATGATCGACTGGCTACAATCATAGTGTCAGACGGGTCCGGGATGCGGTATATGCTTTCACGCAGAAGTGAAGGCATGATGGAGATCGTCCCAGACAAGATGAATACGACCTCTCTTCAGTGGACATATGTCAAAACCGATGGCGCTGAAATTGGTGTAGCCCAAGAGTACCCTTTGAGTCGCTTTTTGGCAGGCAGGGCGCTCGCCAATGAGTATATCCACTTGAAGCCGGGATTGGTAAACTGGCGAAGTGCGAATGATTTTCAGGCTCCAGGCGGAGCGTGGCTTTCAGCTTCCATTCTCAAGCAGGTTGAAGGCAAGAATTACATGATTTCTTACGTGTTCCCTGTTGAAGCTGTCATCAGCCATCTTGGCAGCGCAGAGAAAGGGAGTGCAGAGAAAGTCTTTTTATATTGGTCCAATGGGAAAGTTCTTCCGCTGGATTCTGTTGCTGATGAAAAACAACACAGCAGTGGTATGGCCGAGGCTCTTGAGGTCGATAAGCTGACTGATCCGGTTGTTGTCGGCGCTTCTGAAATGCTTGCTAAAAGCAAGAGGAATCGGAAGGCCCCGTTTAGTTATGACGTCAATGGCGAAGTCTGGTGGTCTTACGTCCTCCCGCTTTCCGTATTTGGCGATACCATGGCGTTGGGCGTAGCTATGCCGCGAGCCAACATTGTATCGACACTGACTAGTGATAGCTTTTTACAGATCTTTGGTGGCATCCTGACTGTTTTTGCGGGTTTGATTCTATTCGTACTGTATAAGAACCAAAGCCGAATAGAGGCGATCGGGCTTGGGCAGAAGCGTCCTAATACGGCAGCGGATATTCTCCACCTCATCAGGGAAGGGGAAAGCGGAACCGTAGAATTCAAGCAGACGCTCCGGTTCAATATCAAGGCAGGAAAGAACGGTAAGGAAATCGAACATGCGAGCCTCAAAACCGTGGCGGGCTTCCTGAATTCGGAAGGCGGCACACTCCTTATCGGTATTGCCGATAGCGGTGAGGTTACTGGTTTCGAGGAAGATAAGTTCGAGAATGATGACAAGGCGCTTCTCCACTTCAATAATCTGGTCAACCAGTACATAGGGACAGAGTTTGCCCGCTATTTGGATACATCGATTATCAAGGTGGAAGGAAAGCACATTCTCCGTGCTTATTGCCTACCTGCATCAGCTCCAGCTATTTTGACCAGCGGTAAGAATGAAGAATTTTTTGTACGCAGCGGGCCTGCCAGTCGACAGTTGACTTTGAGTCAGTTTTACGAGTGGTTACAGAACCACTAGAGCTCTATTCTTTCTAAGTACCTTTACAGAAATTCTCACTTCCTATAATCTCCTTGATAATTATTTTCAGGGAGAGCTGATGGATAACGATCGTCGAATCATTCGAAATTCATTTGGAGTTGGAAGTCTGACTCTGCTGTGCGCGATTGTCTGTGCTGTTAGCCTTGTTATTCCTAAATATTCTTTTGCTAATTCTTCCATCAAGATAGCTATGATTACCGCCAAGAGCGGTGTTGCCGGTCCCGGAAATATTATTTCCTTTGATGGAGCGCGCTTCGCTGTGGATATCATTAATGAAGAGGGTGGTATTCTTGGGCGCAAAGTCGAACTTCTTGAATATGACAATAAAAGCACGCCCGAGGGGAGTGCCGAAGCTGCCCGTTTCGCAATTGAAGACGGTGCGATAGCCGTAGTTGGTTGCAATTGGAGCTCTCATTCTCTTGCCATGGCCAAGGTGCTGCAGAAAGAGGGCATTCCCATGGTGACCCATATGTCCACCAATGAGGCGGTCACTAAGGTCGGCGATTATATCTTCCGAATCTGTTATACGGACGCCCTTCAAGGAAGTGGGCTGGCCCGCTATGCGTGGGATAAGCTTGAAGCTGGCAAGGCTGTGATTCTGGTTAACCGGGAGAGAGCCTACAGCACGGGACTCGCGGACACGTTTACCAAGACTTTTGAGTCCCTTGGTGGGGAGATTGTGTGGCGTGGGGAATACGACATGAAGACAGTGTCTTACGCAAAGATGATTAATGAAGTTTCCAAGTACAAGCCTGATGTTCTCTTTGTTCCCGGCGGTTATGATGATGTTGCTGGTTTCTTTGGCGTGGCCCGCGATCTTCATGCTCGTTGGGATCTTTTGAGTGCCGATGGAGTTGGCGGCAAGCTATATGATTACCTTGGTGACAAGGTCAATGGCGTTTATTACGCCAGTCATTGGAGTAAAGGCGCGGACACTGAAGAATCTCGCGAATTTATACGCCGTTACGAGGAAGAGAACGGCCGGGTTCCAGCTGACACCGTTCCGCTCGTCTACGACAGCTTTATGGTGATCCGGGATGCGCTGCTTCGTGCCGGGTCAACGGATGGGCACAAGTTGAGAAAAGCATTGGCCGAGACTCCTGGTTATCAAGGTGTGACTGGAACTATTCGATTTGATCAGAATGGTGACCCTATTAAGCCCATGTTTCTCAACACGTTCAGGTTTGGTGGCATCATGTATCTGGAAATGGTGTACCCCTAAGGCTGCGCTCGCAATTTTCTTTACTTTCATATGATAATGGGACAGACTCCATCTCTTCGTTTATTTATAGGCAATCGAGAGGGAGAGAACGCACGATGCCCAAACATTTTTTGACCATTCTGGACATCCCCAGAGATGAGGCCCAGCAGGTATTAAAACGCGCCAAAGAGATGAAGGACAACAATGTCCGGACTGATCTTCTGGAAGGCAAGACCCTGCTCATGATTTTCGAAAAAGCTTCCACGCGGACACGCGTGTCTTTTGAAGTTGGCGTCCGCCAGCTCGGTGGCGATCCGGTATTTATCGCTTCCAAGGACTCGCAGCTTGGCCGTAGTGAACCCCTCAAGGATACCGCTCGCGTTTTGTCGCGATATGCGGATGGTCTTATTGTACGAACATTCGGCCAGGAGAAGCTCGAGACCCTGGTCGAATATGGCGATATCCCGGTGGTCAACGCGCTGACCGATGAATACCACCCCTGTCAGATCATGGCTGATGTGCTGACCATGTACGAACGCACTCCCAACTTGGAAGACCTCAAGGTCGCCTGGGTTGGTGATGGCAACAACATGGCGCACTCTTTCATCAACGGTGCTGTCACCTTTGGCTACCAGCTCGCTCTGGCCTGCCCGGAAGGATACGAGCCGGATGAAGATATTCTGGATAAGGCTCGTGGATTGGGCGCAGTTATTTCTGTCACCACTGATCCCGCCGAGGCCGTGAAGGGCGCTCACTACGTCAATACTGACGTCTGGGCATCCATGGGACAGGAAGAGGAGCAGTTGAAACGCGAAAAAGCATTCGCAGGTTTCATGGTCGATGACGCACTCATGGCTAAGGCTGACGCTGACGCCAAGTTCATGCACTGCTTGCCCGCACATCGCGGAGAGGAAGTGTCTGAGGCCGTCTTTGAAAGCCCCGCTTCTATCGTTTGGGATCAGGCCGAGAATCGCCTGCATATGCAGAAAGCCATTCTCGAATGGATCTACAGCTAGACTAAAAATAATAATTCGCCGAAGGCGCTACGGGATTCGAAAGGGGGTTCGCCCTTTGTCCCGTTGGGGAAGCTATCCCCGGTAGGGCCGTCGGAGACCACCCGCAAAGCGGGAATACATTTAAGAGAGAATGAAAATGAGCAAGATTGAAAAAGTTGTCCTCGCCTATTCTGGCGGTCTGGACACCTCCATTATTCTGAAGTGGATTAAGAACCACTACAATTGTGAAGTTATCACCATGACCGCTGACCTCGGTCAGGGTGAAGAAATGGACGGCATTGAAGAGAAGGCCCTCTCCACTGGCGCTTGCAAGGCCTTTGTGGAAGATATGCGTGAAGAATTCGTGCGTGACTATGTTTTCCCTATGTTCCGTGCCAATGCTCTGTACGAAGGCCGCTACCTGCTCGGTACTTCCATTGCCCGTCCGCTGATTTCCAAGCGCATGGTTGAAATTGCCGAGATGGAAGGCGCACAGGCTGTGTCTCACGGCGCAACAGGTAAGGGTAACGATCAGGTTCGCTTCGAACTGGCTACCATGGCCCTGAATCCGCGTTTGGTCACCATCGCCCCGTGGCGTGAGTGGGAACTGAAGTCCCGTACTGACCTCATGAATTTCGCTAAAGAGAATGAGATTCCCATCCCGGTTAGCCGTAAGAAGCCGTGGTCCATCGATGCCAACCTGCTGCACACCTCTTTTGAGGGCGGCGAGTTGGAAGATCCGTGGAACTCTCCTGGCCCAGACTGCTACCGTAATATCACTCCGCCGGAATTGTGCCCGGATGAGCCGGAAGAGATCACCATTGATTTCGAAGCTGGTGATCCCATCGCGGTCAACTCCGTGAAATACTCCCCGGCAGCACTGCTCGCCAAGCTCAACGAGCTGGGTGGCAAGCACGGCATTGGTCGTGTTGATATGGTCGAGAACCGCTTCGTGGGCATGAAGTCCCGTGGCGTGTACGAGACTCCCGGCGGTACTATTCTGGCCGAGGCCCATCGCGATCTCGAAGGCCTGTGCATGGACCGTGAGATGATGCATGTCCGTGACAGCATCATTCCGAAATACGCAACCATGGTTTACAATGGCTACTGGTTCTCCCCGGAGCGTGAAGCGTTGCAGGCCATGATCGACAAATCTCAGGAACGAGTCACCGGTACTGTCCGTGTGAAACTGTACAAGGGCAACTGCGTACCGCTTGGCCGTAAGTCTCCTTTCTCCATGTACAGCCCGGAACTGGCTACTTTCGAGGAAGATTATATCTACGATCAGGCTGACGCCGAAGGCTTCATCAAGCTGGTTGGTCTCCGCTTGAAGGGCCGCATGCAGCAGTCCAAATGGGGCGGCAAGGAAACCGACGACACCTGCGAAAGCTAGTAAACTGTTGAAAAACGGTGATCTGCTTCGTTGCTGCGGTGAATTCAAACCCTTGCGTACAGGAAGTACGCGGCGTCCTTGAATTCACCTTGCGCCTAGCAGGCTCACCATTTTTGAACAGTTTACGATCATGACCTTATTTTAATGGAAAATTAAATTATGGCAGAAAAAAAGATGTGGGGCGGACGGTTTGCCGAAGGCACCTCCGCATCCATGGAAGCATATTCCGAGTCTGTGTCCTATGATTGGCAGTTATATGCCGAGGACATCCGTGGCTCTCAGGCTCATGCTCGCGTTCTCGCGAAGCAGGGCTTTTTGACTGAAGACGAAGCCAAGCAGATTTGCGAAGGCCTCGATAAGGTCAAGGCTGAGATTGAGAGCGGTGATTTCGAATGGAAGGTGGAGCGCGAAGATGTTCACATGAACATCGAGTCCCGTCTGACTGAGATCATCGGACCGCTGGGCGGTAAGCTGCACACGGCTCGTAGCCGCAACGATCAGGTGGCGCTCGACGTCCGCCTGCACGTGGCAGCTCGTTTGGCAGCTTGGCAGGAATATCTCGCTTCTCTTATTGATATCTATATGAAACGCGCCGAAGAGCATGTGGACACACTGCTTCCCGGTTGCACCCACTTCCAGCCCGCACAGCCCGTGAGTCTGGCGCATCATCTGTTGGCCTACTGCCAGATGTTCAAGCGTGACCATGAGCGTATCGGTGACTGTCTGAAACGGGTCCGTGTCATGCCGCTCGGTGCTGCTGCGTTGGCCGGGACCACGCATCCTGTGAATCCTCAGGCTGTGGCAGATGATCTTGGTGTTGAGCAGATCTTTGCCAACTCCATGGACGCTGTTTCCGATCGTGACTTTGTGCTGGAGGCCGTGTTCGCAGGTTCCCTGATCATGATGCATCTCTCTCGTTTCTGTGAAGAGGTCATCATCTGGGCCAACCCCAATTTCGGGTATGTGAAACTGCCGGATCAGTATTCCACTGGCTCCAGCATCATGCCGCAGAAAAAGAACCCGGATTCCTGTGAAATAATGCGCGGCAAGACCGGACGTGTGGTTGGTTCTCTCATGAGCCTGTTGGTTCTGATCAAGGGACTGCCCATGACCTATAATCGCGACATGCAGGAAGACAAAGAGCCGTTCTTTGACACGGACAAGACCATTGTTTCCTCCCTCGGTATTATGACCGGCGTGTTGGAGCAGATCGAGTTTGTACCGGAGAAGATGCTCAAGACCGTGACCAGCGGTTTCCTCAATGCCACCGAGCTGGCTGATTACCTCGCTGCTAAGGGAACTCCCTTCCGTGATGCACACCACATCACCGGCGCAGCGGTTGCCTTTGCAGAAGGAAAGGGTGTTGGTTTGGAAGACCTGAGTCTGGAAGAGTTTAAGCAATTCTCCGAAGAGATCGAAGACGATGTTTTTGGAGTGTTGGATTACAAGGCGTGCGTTGACCGACGCACCTCTCCGGGCGGCACTGGCCCCGCTTCCGTGGCCAAGCAGATCGATGATCTCAAGGTCTGGCTTTCCAAATAAATGTAAAAAAGTGTGATACGGAGGTTTTTTTCCTCCGTATCACTTGATTTTTCACCCAAGGGCATTACTCTACATTCTCAGTAAGCATATAAACTGCGACCGCCATCCCCGTTGCGCGGTCCGCTCACAAGGGCGACAGGGTGATAAATCCCGAGCCCGGAGGAAGTTCCTTTGAACAACCATATGAAAAATCTCGTTATTTGGGCAATCATCTTTGTATTGATGGTAGTCCTTTTCAACCTTTTCAATCAGCCTCCCGTGCCGAAGGACACTCCGTCCTATAGTCAGTTCCTGTCCATGGTCGACAGTGGCGGCGTGGCCGAGGTGAAAATTCAGGGCAAGAAGATCACCGGAATGAAGAGTTCTGGCGAAAAATTCCAGGTTTACACTCCCGACGATCCGAAGCTGGTGGATAATCTCATCAGCAAGGGTGTGGAAGTGAATGCCGAGCCACCGGATGAATCTCCGTGGTACATGACACTGCTTCTGTCCTGGTTCCCCATGCTGCTCCTGATTGGTGTATGGATATTCTTCATGCGCCAGATGCAGGGCGGTGGTGGCGGTGGCCGCGGTGGAGCTATGAGCTTCGGCCGCTCCAAAGCCCGCCTCATCAACGAGGAGACCGCCAAGGTTACCTTTGACGATGTTGCAGGTGTTGACGAGGCCAAGGAAGAGCTCTCAGAAGTTGTCGACTTTCTGCGCGAGCCCCGCAAGTTCACTCGTCTGGGCGGACGTATTCCTAAGGGCGTACTGCTCGTGGGTGGGCCCGGTACTGGTAAAACTTTGCTGGCGCGTGCTGTCGCAGGTGAAGCGGGCGTACCATTCTACACCATTTCAGGCTCCGACTTTGTCGAGATGTTTGTCGGTGTTGGTGCATCCCGCGTTCGTGACCTTTTTGCTCAAGGCAAGAAGAGCGCTCCATGCTTGATTTTTATTGATGAAATTGACGCCGTCGGTCGTCAGCGTGGCGCAGGCCTCGGTGGCGGACATGATGAGCGTGAACAGACTTTGAACCAGTTGCTGGTTGAGATGGATGGTTTCGAGTCCAACGAAGGTGTTATCCTTGTTGCGGCAACCAACCGTCCTGATGTTCTTGATCCGGCACTGCTTCGCCCCGGTCGTTTTGACCGTCAGGTTGTTGTTCCGACACCTGATCTGCGTGGTCGTGAACATATTTTGAAAGTTCATAGCCGTAAGACACCAATGTCCGGTGAAGTCGATTTGGGTGTTCTTGCCCGCGGTACACCTGGGTTCTCCGGTGCCGACTTGGAAAATCTTGTCAATGAAGCAGCTCTTCAAGCCGCTAAAATTGGTAAGGACCAAGTGGGGATGGAGGATTTTGAAGAAGCTAAAGATAAGCTGATGATGGGTGGGCGTGAACGTCGTTCCTTGATTATGACGGATGAAGAAAAGCGTACAACCGCATATCATGAAGCCGGCCATGCTTTGGTTGGTAAATTGATGCCCAAGGCTGATCCCGTTCATAAAGTTTCGATTATCCCTCGAGGCAGAGCCTTGGGTGTGACACTCTATCTCCCGGTAGAAGAGCAGCTGACGATCTCCAAGGAATACCTTGAGGCTCGTATGGTCTGCGGTATGGGCGGGCGTGTTGCTGAACTGCTTATATTTGATCACCTGACGACTGGTGCGTCCAATGACATTAAGCAGACAACAAAGATTGCGCACAACATGGTGTGCGCATGGGGTATGAGTGACAAGCTTGGCCCTCTTGATTTTGGTGACAACCAAGAGCAAGTCTTTTTAGGAAAAGATATCGGGCATTCTCGTAATTATAGTGAAGATACCGCAAAGCTGATTGACTCTGAGGTTCGCCGAATTGTTGATGCCGCTCATGAAAAAGCCATGGAGCTTCTTTCGGAAAATCGCGATAAATTGGAAGCTATTGCTCAAGCCCTTCTTGATAGAGAAACTATCACAAGTAGTGATATGGATCTGCTTATGGAAGGTAAGGAACTGCCTCCCATGGAGAAAGAAAATGGCGGCTCTGCCTCTGATTCTACCGATGGCTCTACTCCCGCTGGTTACACTCCAGATGGTAAGCCTGCCGGTCCTGGGTACAAGCCTGTGAGCGAAGAAAACGCTTCCAAGGACGCATCTAAGGATGAGGATGATTTCATTCTCGAAGAAGATGACGATGACAAGCCCGGATCCGATGGATCTGACGGCGATGGAAGCTCCAAGCTCCAATAGTTGGATATAATACCACAGATGAAAGACACGACGTGGATAGTAAAAGGGGGCATGGTTCTTGGACCTGCCCCCTTCTTTATTGCCGGGATAGTCAATGTGACTCCCGATTCATTCTATGATGGTGGGCAACATGAAGAAGAGCAAAGCGGTGTCACACACGGCTTGCGTCTTGCTCGTGAAGGTGCCCATATTCTGGATGTTGGCGGTGAATCCACAAGGCCGTACGCTGATTCTGTCTCCGAATCTGAGGAACTGGAGCGTGTTATCCCGGTTATTACCGGTTTGGTAGAAGCTGATATCGCCAGCGTGGTGTCTGTGGATACTTATAAGGCTAAGGTCGCTGCAGCTGCCTTGGAAGCTGGTGCCGTTATTTTGAATGACGTCTCTGCATTTTCATTCGAGCCGGAACTGCTTGATGTTATCGGGCAGTATAAACCGGGATATGTGTTGATGCACAGCCTTGGCAAACCGGAAGACATGCAGGACCAGCCGAAGTATGATAATGTGGTGGATGAAATTTTATGGTTTTTTGAGAAAAAACTGAACGTGCTTGATAAGGCCGGGCTTCCCAAAGACCGTATTGTCCTTGATCCCGGTATCGGATTTGGAAAACTGCTGGAACATAACCTCGCTATCCTGCGAGATATAAGTCGATTTGAGGAACTGGGGCTGCCGATTTACATGGGATTATCCAATAAATCCATATGGCAAGGTTTGCTTGGGCTTGATGTGGATGAGCGACAGAATGCGACTCAGGCTGCCACAGCAGTGATGGCGCAGAAGGGTGTTCCCATCCACCGGGTGCATGAGGTTGCACTTACTCGGCAAACATTGACCATAGTTAACGAAATAGCGTAGTCAAAAGCATGTTTGAACTTTTCGGAATCCAGATCACGTGGCGTGTCCTTCTTGATATAGGGCTTGTCGCCTTTTTATATTACAATATCATCCTTCTCATCCGTGGTACGCGAGCCGCTGCTGTTCTTTATGGAATGGTTGTGGTGTTGATCATTTATTACTTCTCCGATCTGCTCAATCTCTACACATTGAATGCGTTGCTTGGTGAATTCCTGGCATCCATTTTCCTCGTTGTTATCATCCTGTTCAAGAACGATATCCGCAAGGCGCTGGCATCTGTTGGAACCAAGCGGTTCTGGACGAAATCCGAAGTACGCGATGATACGCTGGACCAGCTGACTGAAGCTGTCATGTCCATGTCATCCACCCGTACCGGGGCGATCGTTGTCATTGAAAAAGGTGTTCCCCTTGGTGATATCATTGAGCGCGGCATTGAGATCGATGCCAAGGTTAATACCGAGTTGCTGGAAACAATTTTCGTAACGGATGCTCCGTTGCATGATGGCGCTGTCATCATCAGGCGTGACCGCATTGTGGCGGCCGCTTGTATTTTGCCTCTCTCCAACAAGCTGCGCGGGCAACCCATGTATGGAACTCGTCACCGTGCAGCGCTGGGTATCAGCGAAGGCTCTGACGCCATCACGGTTGTAGTGTCCGAGGAACGCGGCGAAGTTTCTGTTGCCATGAACGGTCGCCTGACCACTAGTCTGGATGCGGTTCGTTTGCGCCGTGTTCTGCGAAATGCATTGGGGCGCTAGATATGACTAAAAATTGGCAAACCATGCTGCTGGCTATCGCTATGGCCGTGTTCACTTGGTTCCTGGTTACAGGCCGGGAGGTCGTGGAGACATGGATCGAGATGCCGTTGGTCATTACCAATCCCCCGGAAGGGCTGATCATCGAAGATGGTCTGGTGGATAAAATTCAGATTCGCCTGCGTGGTCCCAAGGGACTGGTTGGCAACCTCACAGCGCAGAAGCTCACGTATCCGTTGGATCTGGGTACTATTCATGTGGGGCAGCAAGTTGTTGATATTGAATCTTCCAAACTTGGCTTGCCTTCCACATATGAGATCATTGAGATTAAACCCAACCGCATGACACTTCAGGTCGATCGTCGTGTCTCAAAGAAGATTGCCTTGGTACCAGCTTGGTCCGGCAAGCTTAATACTGACTATGAGTTGCTTGAAGTGGTGGCCGCTCCTGATCTTGTCGAGATCCGTGGGCCGGAAACTGTGCTTCGCAAAATTTCCAAGGCTAAAGTTATTCTCAAGGAAGACTTTCCTGAAGAAGTTCCCAGAAACTGGGTTGAGAATGTTGGTATAGAACTGCCTGAAGAAGTGGAGTCTTCGCCTGGACAGGTGCGTGTGGAGGCTTTCTTTGGCCCCAAAATGCGCGAAATATGGGTGAAGATGCCGCTGACGGTGGAAGCGCCGGACGGCTATAGTGTCACAGTTCCACAGGACTTTGTGCGCTTGCATATTGAAGGGCCTATCAGCTTGTTCCGCAATAATGAATATCGTAAGGATATGGGCGCAACGCTTATCTTTGGCGAAAAGTCTAAAGCAGGCAAATTCGAGCTTGACTATCTGATCACTCTGCCTGACGGTTGCCGCCTTTTGAAGAAGAATCCCGAGACCGTCAAAACGACGTTGAAAAAGAAATAGACAATCTGCCTGCGGGCAGCTTGGAGCATTTGATGAAACAGAGACTTTTTGGAACCGATGGTCTGCGTGGCCAAGGCAATATATATCCCATGACCCCGGAAATCGCGCTGAAACTCGGCTTGGCCGCAGGACAGTATTTCCGCAACGGGTCCAAGCATCACCGGGTGGTTATTGGTAAAGATACCCGCTTGTCAGGTTATGTTTTTGAAACAGCACTTACCTCCGGGTTGTGTGCCAATGGTATGGAGGTCTATCTTGTTGGCCCCATGCCCACTCCGGCAATTTCCTTTTTGACACGCTCCATGCGTGCTGATCTCGGTGTGGTTATATCCGCATCCCACAATCCTTTTATGGATAATGGTATCAAGTTCTTTGATCGCGATGGCTTCAAGCTGCCGGATGAAGTTGAAGATGAGATTAGCGAATTGGTGTTGGCTGATAATCCTCAGTGGGATTACCCTGCGCCGGAAAACATTGGTCGCGCTCGTCGCATCAATGATGCACCTGGGCGTTACATTGTTTATCTCAAGAACAGTTTTTCTCAGAACCTGACTCTCGACGGCCTCAAGATCGTTCTCGATTGTGCCAATGGTGCTGCGTATGGCGTGGCTCCCATGGTGCTTGAAGAACTTGGTGCTGAAGTTATCAAGGTTGGTGTCAGCCCTGATGGCCTGAATATCAATCGGAAGTGTGGTTCGCTCTATCCCCAAGTCATCTCCAATATTGTGGTGGATGAAGGGGCGCATATGGGTATAGCTCTGGATGGTGATGCTGACCGCCTTATCGTATGCGATGAGAAGGGACGCATTCTGGACGGCGATCAGATCATGGCGCTTTCCGCTTTGGAGCTGTTGGAAAAGGGTAGCTTGCCCAAAAATATGCTTGTGTCCACAGTCATGTCCAACATGGCGCTGGAAGTATTTATGAAAGATCACGGTGGCGAATTGCTCCGCACGGCAGTGGGTGATCGCTATGTGGTCGAGGCCATGCGCCGCGAAGGTGCCATGCTCGGCGGAGAGCAGTCGGGCCATCTTATTTTTATGGAGCATTCCACCACTGGTGACGGATTACTTGCAGCGCTCCAACTTCTGCGTATTATGTGCGAGAAAGAAAAGCCGCTTTCCGAATTGGCCGGGCTGTTGGAACCGTTTCCGCAAGTGCTCAAGAACGTCCATGTTAAACGCAAGATTCCCTTTGAAGACGCCCCTGAGGTCCAGGCCGCAGTGCGCAAGGTCGAAGATGCGTTGGCAGACAAAGGCCGTGTACTGTTGAGGTATTCCGGTACTGAAGCTGTCTGTCGTGTCATGGTCGAAGGCCAGGACGTAGACAAGGTGGAAGAGTACACCAACGACATCGTTGAAGCGTGCGAAAAGCATTTGAAATAAGCTTACGAGGATTATTTTCATGGAAGTCAAAAAAGCCGTTATTCCCGTTGCTGGTTGGGGGACCCGTTCGTTACCTGCTACCAAGAACGTTCCAAAGGAAATGCTGCCTATTTTTCGCAAGCCCATCGTCCAGTATATCGTGGAAGAAGGGATTGACGCTGGCCTGACTGATGTCGTCTTTGTCACGAATCAGAATAAGACCATTATTGAGGACCATTTTGATCGTAACTTTCTGTTAGAACAGCTTCTGGCTCGTGCAGCCAAGGTTGATATGCTGGAAGAAGTTCGTCGCGTTGCCGATATGGTTAACGTTATTGCAGTGCGCCAGAAAGAGCAGCTTGGTCTCGGTCACGCAGTCTTGACTGCTCGTGAAGTCTGCAAGAATGAACCGTTCGCCGTCATGCTCGGTGATGATCTTATGTTCGGTATTGAGACCGGCATCGGGCGCTTGATCAAAGTCGCTCAGGAAACAGATAAAGCCGTTGTTGGTGTGATCGAAGTTCCTGAGGAGAAGGTCAGCAAATATGGCGTGATCAAGGGCGAAGAGATGGAAGATGGTGTCTACAAAGTCACTAGTCTGGTGGAGAAGCCACCGGCAGATCAGGCCCCGTCTAACCTCGCCATCATTGGGCGTTATGTTTTGCTTCCTGAAATTTTTGATATTTTGGAAGGTCAGAAAGCGGGCGTAGGCGGAGAAATTCAGCTCACCGATGCACTTCAAGGTTTGGCTGATCAGGATAAACTTGTGGCCGTCAAGCTCGGCGGACAGCGTTTTGATGCTGGTGATTGGGTAGAATACCTTACAGCCAACATCTACTTTGCGTTGCATGACGAAGAGCTTCGTGACGAGCTTGTTGCACGATTGCAGGAGTTGTTGTCTTGTTCCAGTTAGCTCCAGCATTTCTACTTTTTGTTTTTCTCAGCTTGTTTGCTGCACCTGCTTCTGCGTTTACGCCGAATGATCAGGAACTGGCCATGGCCATGCAGAAGAGTTTTGGCGCGCTGTCATCCTGGGAGGCAGAGATGTCTTTCCCCGATTTTCCCGGCAGTTCGGTTCACGTTTGGTATGCCCGCGGCAAGTGGCGTCAGGAATGGAAGGCCGGGGATACAGCTAAGGCCATTGGAATGAACGGCAGCGTTGTCGCTCAGTGTACGCCGGATCAGTTTGCATTGTCTCCGTTGTTTGTTTGGATGCCACCTAATCCTGTGGAAACATGGAAGTCGTGGGGTGTTGATAACGCAACGAGCGTCTACGGTTTCTGCGAGGATGCACCGTGCTACATGTTTGGTGCGGAGCCGGGTGATGAACTCTCTGCTTCCGTTCAGTTGCACAATGAGGACATGTCTCCCATTCAGCTTCGTTATGGAACTGGTACAGGCAGCACTTTGATTGAATTTTCTGAGTACAAGACGCTCGGGGGCTTTCGTGTGCCGCAGAAAGTAGTGACGACATTTGGTGTCGGTATGACTTCCGTGACAGCCAAGGTAAAGTGGATTGCTGTAAATCGTGCGGATGATGAGATGTTGTATGCTCGTGAGGCTTTGGACTCTCAGCCGTGCGCTACGCCTCCGACACCGTTTGATATTCTTCGCCAATCATTCCGATATCCGGCAGCTGAGTAAATTATCTCATGGCCGATCTCTGGCAGGTAACGCTCGTTAGTCCACCGTATCAGGTGTTGACGTACGAGCGGCCGTCCTATTTTCCTGATCTGCTCCCCGGGCAGCGCGTAATTATTCCCCTTGGCAATTCCCATCGAATGGGGGTTGTCGTCGGCCCTGTTGACGCTGCGCCTGAAGGTGTGGCTCTCAAGCCGCTTATCTGGCCGCTTGAGCTGGAGCCGCTACTTACTCCTGATTATATGGATATGGCCGAGACTCTGGCTGCGCGCCAAATGGCGAGTGTGGGACGGATTCTTGAGAGCATTCTGCCTCGAGGATTGCGTACGGCAGCGGTGACGTTTCGTGTGGACAAGCACATGTCGGAACGCAAGCTCCCTGCTTCGGTTAAGCCGTCGCAGATTCGCAAATATGATGAGGCTGACCAAAAGGCGCTCATGGATTTGTGGCTGGCCGGCCGAATGCGTGTCCGAATCAATGCCCAGCGCGAGGCAGAAGAACGGTTTGCTTCTTTGGTTTCCGATCCACCGTGGGCAGTGCGTCCCAATGCCAAACGTCAGATTCGTGTGCTCGAATACTTGCTCGATAATGGGCCGCAGTCTCTCTATTCTCTCAAACATTCTTTGGGCGATTGGGCCCCGGAGATTGCTGCCAAGATGGAAGGGAGCGGACTGGTCTCCCTTGGTGAGTTGACCGCTGATCACATGGCTGAGGTGGACGGTGTTTCGGCTGGATGTGGTGGGAAAGAAAATTTAGATTACGATCTAACGGAAGAACAGCAAGCTGCGCTGGATGAGATGAGCGCGACACTGGAGAAAGGTGGCGGTGCGCATCTTGTTCATGGTGTCACAGGTAGTGGCAAGACCGTATTGTATTTGGAAATGGCCCGGCGCTGTTTGGAAAAAGGTCGATCGGTTCTTTTGCTTGCACCGGAGGTTGCGTTGGCGTGCAAGCTCTACCGGAATGTGAACGAGCATTTCCCTGACGGCCACACTATTTTTTATCACGGCTACCAGAGCCCCAAGAAGCGTGAACTGACGTTCACTGGACTGGCACGGGATGAGAAGCCAGCCATCATTGTGGGAACTCGGTCCGCTTTGTTTCTTCCTGTGGTCAATCTCGGTATGGTGGTTCTGGACGAGGAGCATGATGAATCCTTTAAGCAGGAGGATCGGCTCGCATATCAGGCAAAAGAAGTGGCGTGGTATCGGGTTGACCGTACTGGTGGCCTGCTTGTGCTTGGGTCAGCCACACCGGATGTGAAGACATTTCATGCGGCAAAGGGCGGGGCTATTCCCGTTTCCACGCTTAAGAAGCGAGTTGGTAACGCGGTGCTTCCGGCTGTTGAGCTCGTGGATATTTCTTCTTTGTCGAATTCCTCGCAGCCATTTTCCCCGTATACGCTGGAATCAATAAAAGAGACTGTGAAGGCCGGAAATCAGGCAATTGTCATGCTCAATCGTCGTGGCTATGCCCCAGTGATGTATTGCCTCGATTGTGGTGAAACTGTGCGTTGCCATGAGTGCGAGGTCGGTATGACCTATCACAAGGGGCGCGAGCGGGTTGTTTGCCATTATTGCGGACTTTCTCATTCATATCCCTTGCTTTGCTCCAAATGTGGCGGCTCGAACTTTATCCCCATGGGTGAAGGAACCGAGCGATTGGAGGAGCATCTTTCCGAAGTATTACCAGAGGGCACCAAAGTATTGCGACTAGATCGGGATGCGACTCGTAGGCAGGAGCGCATGGAGGAAATCCTTGGTGCGTTCGGACGGGGGGAAGCACAAGTACTTGTGGGCACACAGATGATTTCCAAGGGGCACCATTTCCCTAAAGTGACCTTGGTTGTGGTGACCGATGGTGATCTGGGCTTGAACTTGCCTGATTACCGATCAAACGAGCGTACATTCCAATTATTGGTTCAGGTGGCTGGGCGTGCCGGGCGCGGTGAAAATCCGGGTAAGGTTATTATCCAGACACGCAATGTGAACCATCCAATCTGGAGCGAAGTGTTATCCGGGGATTATCCCGGGTTTTATGATCGAGAAATTTCTCGTCGCCGGATGTTTGGTTATCCACCATTTTCGAAATTGGCGTTGATCCGCATCAGTTTTCCAGCAGACTACAAGGACGGGCAGGGTGCTTTGTCACTGTTCTCCGGTATTCTCAAACAGCAGGCGGAGGGGCTTGGCATCACCGTTCTCGGTCCTGCGCCCGCTCCAATGAGCATGCTGCGTGGCCGAAGGCGTTTTAATTGCCTGCTCAAAGGGACTGACTGGGGCAAAATTCGGACACTGTATGCGCATGTAGCTCATGCGAATCCTAACCCTCGGAAAATTCGCACCAGTCTTGATCTCGATCCGTTGACCACGATGTAAGGTCACTCGACAATGCATGTGGTTTACGGATACAGTGCGATATTACTTATGAAAAAAAGCGAGTCATCATAATGAAATTACTAAAAATAAGCGTGGCGGCAGTTGTTGTCTCGCTCCTGTTTGCCTCTCTGGCAGCAGCTCAGATGTCCAAGGTTGGATTTGTTAATCCTCAGAGGATTATTAATGAATCTAAGATAGGGCGCATTGCTCAAGAAGACTTGGCTCAGCTCGGTAAAGAAAAAGACCGTCGTGTTCGAGAATCTTTGGATGCCGTTGATGTAATTAAAGAGAAACTCGAGAGCGGTCGACTTTCTGTAAGTGAAGAGCAGACAACGGAGAAATCCCTTCGCCTTGCAGTTCGGGAATATGAGCAAATTGTCGAGCGAAGCAATATGGATATTCAGGGCGAAGAACGCCGCCTTATCCAGTTTGTCATGCGCCGGGCTGATTCCATTCTTCGCCGTATTGCACAAGAACGTGGATTCACCATGATCCTTACGGACCCGGAAATCATTGGGTATGTGGCTTCGGAAATGGATATCACGGACCGTGTTATCCAAGAACTCAACTCCATGATATAGGTGGACAGACAAATGCGATTCATCACTAAATATCTTGCTCTGTCCTGCTGTCTGATCCTTCTGGGCGCAACTGCCGCAATGGCCTTTGGCGAAATTCGTTATCCGGATCGTCCACTGAATCTTCGAAAAGCTCGATCTCCCAAAACTGCTTGGGTAGGTAGTCTGTATCCAGGACAGAAGGTTCGTATTGGCTTTCCGAAAAATGGATGGGTAGCTGTGTTTGAACCCGGGGAAACTCGGAACAGCGAGTCTGCCGCCGTTGGCTATTCCAATGTGAAATATCTCAAAAAAACGCAGACGCGTGTAGAGCCAAAGCCATGGGGTGAGTTGGTTTCAGCCGTTCGTAATTTGAATGTTCGCAATAAGCCCTCTCGACAGGGGCGTAAAGTTGGTATGCTCGCAGGCGACCAGCATGTTCGCATTGATTTTCCTGAAGATGACTGGATTATGGTCTTTTCACCCAAGGCGACTATCCGGTCCATGATGAATGCTATTGGGTACAGCAGTGCCAAGTATTTTGAGCCAGTAACTGCGGCTAGCATGGCGCAGGCAGCTCCTCCTGTTGTGAAAGAAGCTGCTCCAAAGCCTGTGGCTTCCGGAGAATGGGGTAATTTGGTAACGATCACTCGTAAGATTAACTTACGAGAAGGGCGTACAACTGGTTCGAAATATATCCGCACGCTCAAGCCCGGAGAGAAGGTTCGTTTGGACTTTCTCAAGAGCGGCTGGATCGCAGTGTTTTTGCCCAATGAACCGATGCGCAACGAAGGCAATGCCATGGGCTATGCTTTGAAGAGCTTGGTGGATGATGGCTCGGAAGCAATTGTGGCTACCAGTGTAAAAAAAATGGTGGCCCCAGAGCCTCAACCTGTAGCGGTTTCCACTCCTGCTCCGAAACCCGTAGCATCTACTGCCAAAGCTGCTCCTGTAGCTACCGCGAAGCCAAAGAAAGCATCGCTGAAACAGAAGTCTGTTGCGCCGCTTGGCGGCTCAAAGAAGACGATGGTCATCAATAAATCCCAATTTAAGGCTACAAAGCGGCCTGACCCCACACCGAACAAGACGGCTCATGGATATCAATATCGCCTGTTGGAAAAGTCTGAGACCAAGAAGTTTGGCGAGACATGGATTACACTGAAGGTTTTCCTCTCCACCACCAAGCTACCTGGTGTTATTGCGCTGAGGGATTTCTCTACCAGTCTTTGGAAAGAGCATAAGAAGGCCACTAAGAACCTGGTCGTACTGATCTATCTTCCCGGTATGGATACCGAGGATCTCTCCTATGGTGTGGTCCAGTTCGACGATGAGGAAGCGTTGGAACTGTGGGTGCGTAAAGCCACTCTGTTCGGAACTGATTTCCTCTAGACTCTTTGGTAATACGACATAAAAAAACGCGGCTGAAAGGCCGCGTTTTTTTGTTTGCAAGCGTCTGGGATCTATCCCATTTCATGCTCTAGAAAAAGTGGTATTGTCTTTTTCAATGTGGTTCGCATGCTCGACTTCTTGGGCTTTTGTGCGGGCTGCTTTTCCCTGGGAATCATATAAAGTCCCCGGCAGTTCTGACATTCCCAATGGTTTTCATGCTCCTGGAGATGAACCAGAAGGCCGTCTCGGTCGTAACAGACCTGACAGAAGGGCCCCTTTTTCTCATCACCTTCAATGAGCCAGTATTTCTGACCGTCAAACTGAACCTTGTCCGCCAAGTCCAGGACGTCTGCCACTTCGGTCAACTGTAGCTTGAGGGCTTCATTCTCTTCGCAGATAGCGAGGAATTCATCCTGTAGGCTTTTCAACAGCGCCTCAGCTTCATCGTACTTTCCCTCTTTGGCAAGATTGAGAGCGCGCTTGAAACCAGTGGCTTGAAACATGGTAGAGAACATTCGTTTATTCCCCCGTTAATATTATCTTCACGGCCAACTTATCGTCCGAGTTTCCAAGAAACTTTAGGCTTTCTGATGGTTTTGGGATAAAAAAACGCCCTTTTAATTGAAAAACAGAGTTTTGAGGGGGAGAATTAATGAAAGAATAAGCGTTAACCATCCGATATTTTGTAAGAAAGCTAGTATCTGCTAGGATTCCTTTACTTCTCGTGTCTATTGACCTATCTTTCGTGCAGCTAGGGGTGCCCTTATAGGGCTGAGATGGCAGTTTGTGTCTGACCCTTTGAACCTGACGCGGGTAATCCTGCCGTAGGGAAGCTGCAATACATCTGTTACTATTCTTGTATGCGCTTACCTTTTCGGGTGAGCGTTTTTTTGTTTTTTCAAGGAGCCAAGATGATTGTTGTAGTGAATGGCAAAGAGACCAGTGTGACCGTTGGAGCTACGCTGCTTACATTGCTTGAAGAGAAAACCATCGCTCCGGAGAGCGTTGTGGTTGAGCTGAATAAAGATATCATCCCTGCCGACTCGTTTGGCGAAACCAAGCTGAACGACGGCGACCATCTGGAAGTCCTTCGCTTTGTCGGCGGCGGGTAATCGAGGAATACAATGAGCGAAGATTTGTTTGAAATCGGCGGATTGAAACTGAAGAGCCGTCTGCTGACGGGGACGGGTAAATACTCGGATGATTCGGTTATTCCTGGCGTGTGCGAAGCTTCAGGTTCTCAGGTTATCACCGTGGCCCTGCGCCGCGTGGACCTTGAGTCTGAAACCGGCAATGTTATGGACTTCATTCCCAAGCACATGCAGTTGTTGCCGAATACCTCTGGTGCCAAGACCGCAGAAGAGGCTGTTCGCATCGCTCGTCTTGCCAAGGCCATGGGGTGTGGAAATTGGATTAAGATCGAGGTTATCTCAGATAACAAGTATCTGCTGCCAGATGGGTATGAAACAGCCAAGGCTACTGAGATCCTCGCCAAAGAGGGCTTTGTAGTCCTGCCGTACGTCAACGCTGACCTCTACATTGCGCGCTCGTTGGTGGACGCTGGAGCTGCTGCCGTCATGCCGCTGGGCGCTCCCATTGGTACCAACCGTGGCCTCAAGACCAAAGAAATGGTCCGTATCCTTATTGATGAAATTGACCTGCCTATCATTGTGGACGCTGGTATCGGACGACCTTCTGAAGCGTGCGAAGCCATGGAGATGGGCGCTGATGCCTGTCTGGTTAACACTGCCATCGCTACAGCCAGCGACCCTATGGTCATGGCTCGGGCATTTGGTCGTGCAATTAAAGCCGGGCGTGAAGCGTATTTGTCCGGCCCCGGTGCCAGACAACGGCAGGCCTCGGCTTCGTCTCCTTTGACCGGCTTTCTGAGCGAGGGCTAGTCTGTGAGTTTTTATCCGATCTGTGCTGAATACAACGCAGCCCCTCTGAAAGAACAGTTTGATGCTGTTACCGAGGAAGATGTTCGACGCGCCATTGCCAAGACTTCTCCCGGACCGGAGGATTTTTTGGCGCTCATCAGTCCCACAGCTCAACCTTTTTTGGAAGAGATGGCGGAAAAGGCGAGTCAACTGACCTTGCAGCACTTTGGGCGTACCATTCAATTGTTCACACCCTTGTATCTTTCCAATTACTGCACCAATCACTGCGTGTATTGCGGTTTCAATGCGAAGAATAAAATCCCGCGTACTCAGCTTGAACCGGAGCAGCTTGAACAGGAAGCCAAGGCTATTGCGGCCACCGGGTTGAAGCATCTGCTCATCCTCACGGGTGAAGCTCGCAAGAAAGCATCGCCGGAGTATCTGGCTGAATGCATGGGCGTATTGAGCAAGTACTTTCCGTCTGTCTCCATTGAAATTTACGCTATGGACGAGAACGAATACGCGGATCTTGTCAAAGTCGGGGTGGATGGCCTGACCATCTATCAGGAGACGTACGATGAGGCGCTGTATGAAACGCTGCATCCCCGCGGACCTAAGAAGGACTTTCGCTACCGTCTGGACGCTCCTGAGCGGGGGTGTAAAGCAGGTATGCGTGTGGTTAATGTCGGCGCGCTGCTTGGCCTGAGTGAATGGCGCAATGACGCGCTTATCACTGGAATGCACGCGGCGTATCTTCAAGCGAAATACCCTGATGTTGATATTTCGGTATCCTTGCCGCGCATGCGGCCTCATGTCGGTGAATTTCAGCCTGCATCCATCGTGTCTGACCGCGATATGGTTCAGACTATGTTGGCGTTGCGTATCTTTTTGCCTCGTCTGGGCATCACGGTTTCCACTCGTGAGAATGCTGAATTTCGTGAGAATATCCTGCCGCTCGGCGTGACCAAAATGTCTGCAGGTGTTTCCACCGAAGTTGGTGGTCATAGTCAGGATGGAGAGAAGGTCGGGCAGTTTGATATTAGCGACGAACGCAGTGTTGATGAGATGTGTGAAGCTCTCAGAGCGCGCGGCTATCAGCCTGTGTTCAAGGACTGGGAACCTATTCTCGACCCGAAGGGGGCGGCATGAACCAGTGCGAGAAAGGCATAACAATCTATCTTGGCGAAGAGCGCCTTCGCTACCTGCAAAACGTGGTAGTCGGCATTGCCGGAGCTGGTGGACTTGGTTCCAATTGCGCCATGCATCTGGTTCGCAGCGGCTTCAAAAAATTTGTCATAGCGGACTTTGATGAAGTGGATGCATCTAATCTCAATCGTCAGTGCTTTTGTCTTGAGCAGGTGGGGCAACCCAAGGTGAATGCCTTGGCTCACAATATGCGGTCCGTGAATCCGGATGCAGAAATTCAAGGTGAGAGTATTCGGCTTACACCGGAAAGTATGCTGACCACTTTTGCTCGATGTGACGTCATTATAGAGGCTCTTGATAATCCGACATGCAAGAAGGACATCGTGGAAGCGTTTCTTCCTACGAACAGGTTGATCGTCACCGCATCCGGCATAGGCGGAGTGGGGGATGCTGATTCGATCGTTACCCGTAAGGTTCGTGATACGCTGTTCATGATTGGTGACATGGAGACTGAATGTTCTCATGAGCAGCCTCCCATGGCCCCTAAGGTAACTGTTGCAGCTGCTAAACAGGCAGACGTAGTCCTCAAATATTTCTTGGATATGTATGAGAAGGAGGTTGGCGCATGAGCGCTCGTGAGATTACCAGACAAAACATTCTGGACACCGACATATATTGCCTGACCGGCGAGAAGTTCTCGCTTGGACGTTCCAATATTGAGGTTGTGCAGGCGATGCTGGATAATGGTATCAAGCTGGTCCAGTACCGTGAGAAAGAGAAGAAGGCAGGAGCCAAGTTTGAAGAGTGTAAGCTCATTCGGGAAATGACTCGAAAGGCTGGGGCTGCTTTCATTATTAATGATGACATCGACCTAGCCATCTTGGTTGGTGCAGATGGAGTCCACATCGGTCAGGAAGATCTCCCCGTGGAAGCTGTTCGCAAACTTGTGGGTGAAGATATGGCAATAGGCCTCTCCACCCACGCACCGGAAGAAGCACAAGATGCTGTAAAACGTGGTGCAGATTACATTGGCGTAGGCCCAATCTTCCGCACTTTCACCAAGGATGACGTCGTAGATCCTGTCGGCTTTGAATACCTCGATTACGTCGTCGCAAACATCGATATCCCCTTTGTCGCTATCGGCGGCATCAAGGAGCACAATATAAATGAAGTAACCAAACGCGGCGCACCCTGCATCGCCTTGGTCACAGAAATAGTAGGCGCCGAAAACATCGGCACAACAATCAAGGATCTTCGCACTGCAATGCACGCAGAATAACCCGCGAAGCGCACCAAAAAGTTTAGGAGATTCTTAAGAACCCTTTACAAAGGGTTCTTAAGCCCTCGGAGAGGCCCCCGGCTGGGTCACCGAAGGTCTCTACAAATAATCAAGGAGAAAATCATGGAATATACCACTCAGATGGATGCCGCCCGTAAAGGTATCGTCACCCCTCAGATGGAGATTGTCGCCCGTAAAGAAAACATGCGTATCGAAGACCTTATGGAACGCATGGCAAAGGGTACGATCATCATCCCGGCCAACAAGAATCACAAATGCCTCGACCCGGAAGGCGTGGGCGAAGGCCTTCGTACCAAGCTCAACGTTAACCTCGGCATCTCCAAGGATTGCTCTGACATCGAGCCAGAAATGGTGAAAGTGCAGACCGCATTAGATTTGAAAGCAGAGGCCATCATGGACCTCAGCTGCTACGGCAAAACTCGCGAATTTCGCCAGCGTCTGGTAGAAATGTCTCCGGCCATGATCGGTACTGTGCCCATTTATGATGCCGTTGGTTTTTACGATAAAAACCTTCAGGATATCACTGTCGATGAGTTCTTTGATGTTGTTAAGAAACACGTTGAAGACGGCGTAGACTTTTTGACTATTCATTGCGGGCTGAATAAACATACAGCAGAGAAAGTGAAAACTGCTGGCCGTTTGACCAATATCGTTTCCCGCGGTGGTTCCTTGCTCTTCACATGGATGGAGATCAACAATGCCGAGAACCCGTTCTATGAGCACTACGACCGTCTCCTCGACATCTGTGAAGAGTACGACGTTACCCTGAGCCTCGGTGATGGTTGCCGTCCCGGTAGCCTGCACGATGCAACTGACGCTTGTCAGGTAGAAGAACTCATTACTTTGGGCGAACTGACCAAGCGCGCTTGGGAACGTAATGTTCAGGTCATGATCGAAGGCCCGGGCCACATGGCAATGAACGAGATCGCTGGCAACATGATGATGGAAAAACGTCTCTGCCACGGTGCTCCGTTCTACGTCCTCGGCCCCCTCGTCACTGACGTTGCTCCGGGTTACGACCACATCACCTCCGCTATCGGTGGTGCTATCGCAGCTATGTCCGGCGCAGATTTCCTTTGTTACGTAACCCCGGCTGAGCACCTGCGTCTGCCCACACTGGAAGATATGAAGGAAGGCATCATCGCCACTCGTATCGCAGCCCACGCAGCCGACGTTGCCAAGGGATACCCCGGCGCACGTGACTGGGATGACAATATGTCTCGCGCTCGTGCTGCCCTGGATTGGGATGAGATGTTCAATCTCGCCATGGACCCGGTCAAGCCCAAGGAATACCGTGAGTCCTCCCAGCCCGAGCACAAGGATTCTTGCACCATGTGCGGAAAAATGTGCGCAGTGCGTAATATGAATCGCGTACTGGAAGGTAAAGACATCCAGCTGGATGACTAGCCAACGCTAATAGAAATTGAAAAGCCCCGGAAGACAGTAAGTCTTCCGGGGCTTTTTTTATGCGTTGTGAGCGTAAACGAAATAGACTGGATCGCTGACGCCTTTCTTCACATAGAAGTGTGGATCTTCGCAGTCCCGCCAATCATTGCGTTGACTGATGGTTCCTGCATTTGCGGTGAATCCCGCCTGCCGAAGATAGTCCAGAACCAATCCCATCCACTCAAATTCATGGAGTTCGGTCCACCCTTGGATGACGCGATTTTCATCATATTGATTGGTAAAACTGACGAGAACAGGCGCGCCGGGTTTGAGATGCGGCTTAATTTTGGTCAGTAACCCTACGGGATCGGTTTGGTATTCAATGAAGCTGTTTATAGAAAGAGCATCATAATCACCTTCGAGCTCAAGCGCAGCCTCTGTGGAGAGGTTCAATATACGCATATCGGGAGATGTGAATTGCGCGTGTAACTCTTGGATGTTCTTTGATGCCGTGCAGTCGATAGAGGGTGGTGAGAAGAGTACGTCGCTGTCGTCTCTCCGATCGAAAAACGTGGGGAGATAGAAATCTGGCGCAACGCCATCAAGCATGGCTTGCATTCCCGGTCCCCAGTCACAGGTACTTTCGCGCCAGTGGTTAATGGAGCCATATGTGCCCCTGTCACGGGCTTCCACATGTTGGATTTTTGCTGTGATGGTAACGGGGATATTTGCCAGCGGGTGGTTGCGGTCAGCGGTGAAGGTGGATTCTGTTAACTCGGTGAGTCGAAATGGCGTGAGCGTACCCGGATAGATGTCAGTCAGTCCGTTGATATGCCCCTGTGGGTAAAAACGGCCTACGCGAGGAATGATCGGCTTTCCCTGCACTGTTTTGGGCCGCAGGCGATCAAGAGGTAGGGTCGGGACAAGTTTGTCCTTATGCCGGGGAATGCACATGCGTGGTTCATAGGTAAAGGTAACACTTTCACCTTTGGTCTTTCCTTCCAGTGCCTCCCTCATTTCACGCGGGAAGATGTCGTTGACCGGATTGAATTTCCGTCCAAGAAACCGTTCTTCATGCTGGATGCCGTCCTTGCTCCAGGAGACAGTGAATTCGAGTGCGCCGATAGCATCGTTGTCAAATTGCATAACGACTCCTTAGAACTCGTTGTTCATCTTTTTGAGTGCTTGGGTCAAAGTGGTCATTTCCTCTTTGGATAGAGCTGCCGTGATGTCACCCGTTAATTGGGCGTGTAGTTCGTCATGTTCTTCGAACAGTCCGTGGCCCTTGTCAGTTAGCTCTACAATGATAGAACGCCTGTCATCGGCATGAGGTTTACGATACACCATATCTCCTTTTTCAAGACGATCCACTAGCACTGTGAGAGTGCCGGTAGTTACGCCCATTTTCTGAGCCAGTTCCTTCATACGAAGGCCTTTATGGGTACCGAGTATTTCAAGGGCGTGCATCTGCGGTAGGGTCAACCCCTTGTCGCGCACGACGCAATGTTCCCATGATGAGAGCTTTTCATAAAACTCGACAATGAGATGAGTCAGTTCACTTGGTGGTTTCATACTACTCCTTATATCACACAGCAAAGTCCAGATAGAGCGAGTACACCCCGAAGAATATGGTCAGCACACCAACCGTGCGCATGATAGCGGGTTCGATCCACGGCTTCTGCAATTTACGCATCATTCCGGTAATCTTGTATATCGCAAAGATGACCCCGGCAAGGGCAATGGCAGTGCCAACAGCATAACTTGCAAAGACGGAGACGGATTTGAAGGCGCTACCGGAGTCTAGAGCGTAGGAATACATGATGGCTACGGTGGGGCAGGGGACAATCATATTTACGAAACCGAGTACAAGCAGCCCCCAGAAGGTGGAGCGCTTCTCCGAAAGAGGTGCGTGGCTCTGGCAACCATGGGAACATGCACAATCCTTATGGTCGTCATGCTCATGGTGGCCATGATTATGCGTGTGATGGTCATCATTGTGCTCGTCGTGATTGTGATGCTCGTGAGAATGGTCATGCCCGTGGTTGTGGTCATGATCGTGATCATGGCTATGCAGAAGGTGAGGGCGCCAGATAAGAATGGCACCAAGTGCAATAATGATACCCGCTGTAATGACATCGGTGAAGTAGCGTATTTCGGCAGGCAAGCTGGCAGAGACCATGCCGAGTACAAGGCCGATGGCAAGACAACCCAGTGTTGTTCCGATAATGAAGGCCGCGGTCAGGCTAAATACCCGTTTACCACTGCTTTTCCCCGCCACAAAGGGAGCCAAGACCAACCATGAGTGTCCACAAGGGTTTACGCCGTGGATGAGTCCGAGAAAGAGACTGCTTTGAAGTGCGACAAAGAATATGGAATCCATAATAGTTTGAACCTCGTTTAGTTTGATTGTCAAGATTCTCTAAAGAAAGAAAGCTTGAATGTCAAACCAATTGACTACAACGCAAAACCTTGAAGGCTCGTTAAGAAGCTTATTTCGGTTACTTAATTGTCGTCGGAAGATGCTTGTTTCAATAACCGATAAAGAGTCAAGCTCACCTGGCTTTTGGCGTAGGTGGCGATAAAAACAATTTCAGGCTGTAGGGCTGAAAGGGTGGCGGGGGCATGGACAGGAGCTTCGTCAAAGTCGGTTCCCCATTTGGATGCGTCATTGTCAAAGAAGCCTAACCACTGTTCTCTGGAGGCGCGAGCCATGCCTTGATAATAGCTCTTGTAGTTTTGCGAACAGCCCCAAATTGCATATGGTGGCAGGGTCTCCGGTCTGTCTTGATAATCTTGAAGCGTATCTTTTGAAAGAGCCTGCATAGATTGGGTTGTGTAGTTTAATTTGAGGCCAGCGATCAGTCCTCCTTGGAGAGGGACTAGGAATCGGGGGTCTTCGGGAAATCTTTTGTGTGCTTCATTTTGAAGCATGTCTATATGGTCTGTTTGGGTCGTCTGAAGCAGTTGATTCCAATCATCCGGATTTTCCCAATCGCCTTTAATAAAGCTTCGTTCAAAGCTTATCCAGTAATCCCTCTCTTTGCCGCAAGCAAAGGCTTTGATGGAATCAGCCAGGATTTCGTATGCATGTCCTGCGTTGAGTAGCTTGCTATCTCTATATCCTTGTACTTTTTGCTGCCAGTTTGAAGCTTCTCCTAAAAGAGTCTTGATGGCTGAGGTCAGTTCTTTGCTGCTGTGTGTTGCCAGGCCCATGGGAAGCTGCTCTGTTTCTTGGTTTGAACTGGTATAAGTTACATGGGGACGGCCTGTAGCGAGTGAGTAGGATTCTCGGCCCATAGATGCATCGGTTACGAGTATTGGGGCTTTGGAGAAGGCGTCAATGTTTGAGGTCGCTTGATCAATGATGATGCGAGGGTCGTTGGCGAATCTCGCTTCCAATGCTCGCACTTCTTCATATTGTCGATCGCTTGGATATGGACGAAAAGTGACTGTCATTTTGTCATTGGGTAGTGCGTCGCAGGCTGCGTAAACCATTTCTTTGCAAGTAGTAGCGTATTGAGTCTCTGACTTCGTAAATAGAGTAGGCATGACAAGGATTGAAGATTGAGTCTGGCGAGAGGATTCAATACGCTCCATAAGTAGGTCGTTTTTTAGATATCCACCTGGTATTATGACAAAGTCTTTGTCTCGATTAGATAATATGTCGGGGAAACGGTTTCCCATTTCTACTTGGTATTCCTGGCTGGTAAGGGTTGCGGAAAGGGGGTGGGATAAAAAGACTGCATCTGCTTTAAGAGTTTGCGCATCATACCAGGAAAATGCGGTTGTATGGGCATTGGTTTCTTCAGAAAATTGTATCAATCCATGTGGAATGGTAATTACACGACTGGATTTAGGGTAAGTGAGAATGCTATCAATAGCGACGATGACCGAAATATTCTTTGCTTTAGGTAAAGATATGGGCGTTAGATAAAAGCTGTCGACATTGAAAGGAGCTGGTGTATCAAGTCGATTGGTCAAGTTTATAATGATAGGATGGAGCTTCTGCTTCTCTATTTGTGGGATAACATTGCATAACATATCTGCATGCATAGGATTACTAATCACAATGGCGATAATTGGCTGCGTTGCCTTTGTACAGTAGCTGTTCAGAGCATCTAAGTCGTCTATCTGTATCTTGTGCTGGGGGGGCGTCATGTGTCACCTAAATTTAGTAATAATATCAGATAAGAATAGAAATTCTAGCTTAATGACGTGTGTTCGACAACCGTATTTCTTGTTCGAGAACTCTTCATTGAAGGGCTGGCAGAAATTGTCTTTTCATTGTTCTCACTCTCAGAATAAGTTACCACTTGAATAGTTGTAGATGTATTCAATGACTTTGCGCTGTTTGCTTTGCTGTGGAGGTTTATATCAAATTCACAATCAGGAGGAATGATGAAAGCCGCGAAAACGACTGCTTTAACCGCTACTGTTTTGCTTATAACTTTACTTTGTGCTTCTGCTTTTGCAGGAGCCAATAAGCAGGTGGTCGCCAATATTACTACTAATGATGTGAATCGGGCGGCCATGGCTATCAAGTTCACGCATGCGATTATGAAAAACAAGAAGATGCCAGCGACGTTGTTCTTCAATGTCTACGGAGTGGAGTTGGTGAATAAGACTAAACCGTCTCCTGTTTATCCTACTGGGCAGAATATATCTCAGATGCTGGCAGAGTTTATCAAGGATGGCGGAACTGTTTTAGCGTGCCCAATGTGCATGAAGAACGTTGGGGGTATGACCAATGCTGACCTGATGGCTGGTGTCGCTGCGAAGAAGGGCAGTGGCTTGGAAGCAATTACCCAGCCGGATACGCTGGTGCTGTCGTATTAGCTTGGTTGTAAAATAGATAAGAAAAACAAAAAGGGTTTGAAGATGTAATCTTCAAACCCTTTAATTTGTTGTGGTAGCGGGGATAGGGCTTGAACTTATAGCCTTTGGGGTATGAGTCTGATGAGTTACCAACTGCTCCACCTTAGGACACGCAATCGTGATTATGGTTTTCGAGCGCCTTAATCAGTTCTTCTTGTTGGAAAAAGAATCCTTTGCCAAGAAGTTGATTTTCTCAAGAGATTTCTGTTTAGAAAAATGCTCTGCGAACTCAGAAGTTACAATCTCTTTAAATTCAGGATGGTATTTTTTTACTGCTGTTATTAGTGCCTGGTTTTGAGATTGGCCCTGTTCGATTGAGTTAGCAATATCTGTCTTCATTGATTGTAGTAGGAACTGAAGATTGATTTCGGTGGTTCTGTAGCGAATATACTTATCATCGGTTCCTATGGCTTTGCTTACAATGAGGAGGACGTTCAGGCTTAGGGCCAGTATTGTTATAAGTTGGGCATTCGCCTGAAAGATCATCGCGCCTCCCAAAGAGACACCTGCTGTCAATGTTAGCCAAAGTAGTATCCAGTAGTTAATCCGATGGTGTTTTGCCCAGTAGCTGTAGTATCTGAGCTTCTCTTCATAAAAGGAGAAAAGCTCTTCTGGTGACTCATTGATATTATTTGTCATGCAATAAAAGGTGGTTGGTAGGTGTTGTGTTGCGAATTGAAAGCTGTATCACAAGAATACACCCGATTATCATACGTCTTGCCCGTTTGTCGCAAGAAAAATACAATTGAAACAAAAAAAGATCTTAGAGAATATCTCTAAGATCTTATTTTTATTGTGGTAGCGGGGATAGGACTTGAACCTATGGCCTTCGGGTTATGAGCCCGACGA
>PPCM01000402.1_pt1 | contig 42959 bp, 34 predicted proteins | sample 1555541 | NCBI WGS metagenome assembly PPCM01 (sample SAMN05284479, study PRJNA326546) | Marine sediment metagenome, whole genome shotgun sequencing project. | isolation source: marine sediment | place: Germany: Wadden Sea | collected 2012-09-05
AATGCAGACTTTTTTCCCGGCATGCACAAGCTGGGTGACAACATCCTCGGAAAATTCGTTCCAGCCGACAATAATCACGTGGTTCGTGAAATCAGTCCCGTCAAAACCCATCTTACGCCTCTCTGCCAAAACCTGAATATGTTCGGTAAGTCTGCCTATAAAATAACCCAGTATTCCGATGCTGCCCAGAACCATAACCATGGAAATCAGCTTTCCGGCAACGGAAGTGGGATACAAATCCCCATAACCCACCGTGGTCAGAGTGACCAGTGAATACCAGAACGCATCAAAGACCGTCCTGATATTGGAGCTTTCACAGGCTGATTCAAAATGATGGATGAGCAGGACGGTCAGCACATAACCGAGAATCCCCGCCACCGAAAATATTGTGGCCTTTTTCATACATCATTTATTAGCACTTTAAGGAGCATAGAACAATGCAACAAAAAGTCCGGCACAATGGACCGGACTTTTGCAGAATCATATCTTTATTGGAATTCAGCCGCTGAAAAAGATCAACCCGCCGAGCAGGAATAAAATTGCCCCGGTAATTTTATTGATCATGGCAACATGATTTACGTATATGCGCTGCACCACTGTAGTATTCAGAAAAAGGACAAACAGCCCCCAGCCGACTAAAGCTTCCAGCACGATCACAGAACCGTAAACAGCCTTCTCACCCAGCCCGGCATCAAAGCCGACCAACTGCATGAATACACTTAAAATGAACAGAGTGACTTTGGGGTTGAGCAGGTTGCAGAACAGGCCGTCTTTCAACCCCTGCATGAATGTTGAAGTAGTGCAGTCACCTGCTGCGGAATCAATCTCCAGAGCACCATTATCTGTAAAACAGCGATAGCCGATGTAGAGCAGATAAAACGCCCCGGCATAGCGCAGCAGGTTGTAAATGAAAGGGTTGCTTTTCAGCACGAAAGCCAGACCGAGAACAGACAGGCTGACATGAAAGGTAAGGCCGATGCAGACCCCGATCACACAACCGAAGGCACCGGGAGAACCGCGTAATAAACCGCGCGCTTCAGAAGAAGGTGCGCATCCGGCATGGTGGATGAGCAGCATCATATCAGGCCCCGGGCTCATGCGGGCCAGGAAGCATATCGTCAGCAGGGTTAAAACGGTTTCAAGCATTTCCACCTCATTGGAAACAGTGATCGCCCATACTATTTAACCCCGTGATTATTAAGGAATGAAGTGTACTTGCGGTCTTCACCCTGAATATGCTGCACGAGCCAATCTTTGAGGAACTTCATAACGTCCATGGTTACTTTGGCCTTGCCGCTGATAAGTGCGGATTCGAATTCCAGTACCTGATTAACAAACTTCACATGCAACTCTTTGTGCTCGGGAGTCTGGGGATAACCGTAGCGGTCAAAAAGTTTTTCTTCAGTGCTGAAGTGGTCGACAGTATAGTTCTTGAGTTCTTCTACCAGACGCTTCATGACGGTGTCGGAAGCGCGGTCACGCATGGCCTTGTGCAGGCCGTTGATCATGCCGACCAACTTTTTATGCTGCACATCGATAGCCCGGACATTCACGGAAAATTCTTTATCACTCCAAGTAACCAGTTCATTTCCGGAAGCGGAGTCGAGGCTGCCTGCGGACATTCCGTTGATAAGGGAATCCAGTTCCTGCACAAGGCTGGATACTTCGATGAGAATATCACGGGCTTCATCCATTTCCGCAGCTGTTTCCTGAGCAACGCGGGTTACGTCGGAAACTGCCCTGTTGATTTCTTCACTGGTGGCGGACTGCTCTTCTGATGCGGTGGCTATGGACTCTACCTGCTCGGAAGTGGATTCGATAATGGTCACGATTTCCTGCATGTATTTACCGGACTCAACTGCAGTTTCAGTACCGGCGACAATATCTTCCGCCGCACGATCAACAGAGGCTACGTTAGTCTGGGCATGCTGCTGGATGTCGGTAATTGCTTCACCTACTTCTTTGGTCGCTTCCATGGTTTTTTCAGCCAGTTTACGGACCTCATCCGCAACAACCGCAAACCCGCGTCCGGCTTCACCTGCGCGTGCAGCTTCGATGGCTGCGTTCAGGGCCAGCAGGTTGGTCTGGTCGGCGATATCGTTAATGACGTTGATAACACGGTCGATATTCTCGGCCCGCTCGCCAAGCTGGCTCATGGTCTGCTTGAGGGAAAGAACTTCGTCTTCAACTTTCTTGATGGCTTCTACGGAATCACTTACTCCGCGTGCCCCTGTCGCGGCATTTTCACGGGACTGATCAGCATTACCGGCAGCAAGGGAAGCATTCTGGGCAACCTCGGCTACGGTGGAGTTCATTTCTTCCATAGCTGTGGCGGTCTCGGTCATACGGTCGCGCTGAATCTCAACGCCCTCGCCTACTTTCTCAATACGCTCACTAAGATCATTAATATCTGAAAAAATACGCTCCGAAGCATTCCCGGCCTTGTCCGCAACTCTACGCATGGACTGAATCAACTGTTGGGTCTCGATTTCCTTTTCCCGGCTGGTGCGCAGGGCGGATTCAATCTCTGCAGCTTTGTCCTGTGCCTGAGCATTCATTTCTTCAGCCCGCTTGTTGGCTTCATCCATGCTGGCTACCATGGCGCAGACAGCAACTTTCAACTCTTCAAGCTCATGCATATAAAAACCGGAGCATTCATCATTATCTTTGCCATTCTGAATATCCACAGCATACTTCTTAATATTCTGAATAGGAGCGATAACATTGCGGCTAATGCTGTAAACAATAAATCCGGTCAGCACCAAACTAGCCGCAATACCGCAAAACAGAATAGTGGCTGATGTTGAATCAAGGGTGAAATCAGGGCTGAAAGCCAAAAGGATCAAGCCTATAACAAGAGGTATAAACCCAAGGACAAGTGCAGAAAGCTTAAGGCGGGTAGAAATATTCATTTCGTTAATTCCATCGGTTAAATTTCGATTATATAGATATGCCAGCTACTATGCTTAAAAGAAATATCCAATTATTGAACACGGGTAAAGCGGCATCATAAACTGTGTCCAGTTTGTAACACCCAAGCAGGAAGAGGAGATATTATTTTTAAAATGCACACACCTTAAAGAGCGACAAGAGAAGAGAATGCGGTGACGTTTGGATATATGGCCGGCGGCAACAATTTCAGTAAACAATTATAAAGCTAAAATTCAACATTCGAATCCGCTTAATCTATAACTAGAGCAGGCCCTACAACAATCCGGTTCCGGCCTTGCTCCTTGGCTTGATAAAGAGCCTTATCAGCAATATCCATAAGCCATTCGAGCTTCTCCCGACCTGTATATGCGACCACACCGACACTTACAGTTACCTGCTCGCCATGACTGAACGGATGCTCCGCCACTGAAACCCGAAGCTTGTCCAGCAGATTGCAGGCATCTTCGAGCAATGTTTCAGGCATAACCAGTACAAACTCTTCCCCGCCGATGCGGGCAAAGAGATCGGTATTGCGAATGCGTCCGGAAATAACTTCAGCAAATAATTTCAACACCTCATCTCCAGTGGCATGTCCATAATTATCATTAATCTGCTTGAAATGATCGAGATCGAATAGAGCCAGAGACAAATGATGATTGTAACGTCCACTAAGTCTGAGCAGCTTTTCAACTTCACCGTTAAATCCGCGTCGGTTTGGCAACCCAGTAAGCTCGTCGGTAACTGCGATTTCCTGCATTATGCTAAAATCTTTGTCCAACATTGATCGCATGTCATCCAGTGTTTTTCCCAGAAGCGACAACTCATCATGTCCCGACCAACGGCAGGGAACGCCCAAATCTCCTTTGGACAGAACTTCGACCTGACGCATAAGCCTGTTAAGCGGCTTAAGAATTCTTAGATATATTGCGGGAACAATGAGAAGCAAGCCCCCCACAAACATGGTCACAAACAGCACAACAATATGATTTCGCTCTTCCTTAATGCGCGGGGTGACCCAATCACTATCGACCGCCAGCATGACAAAACCGATTTCTTCACCGTCTTTGATCACCTTTTCCACTAATTCTATGGTTTGGTATTGATGTTCCGGTGTCTGTTTGGATACGCGCAAAAGATAAAGATCATAAACATTTGAAAAAATTTCTACTTCAACAACACGTGAATCCTGCAGTAAGGTGCTGACAATCTTGCGGGCCTCTTCCGGCGAGAATGAAAGCATGGAGTCCTCGCCACTCTCGACAAGGGTATTCAAAGATTTTTTATGAAATTCGGAAAGCTCGTCTGTAAGCTCCTTCTCCTCCATTTCAAATGAGATCAGAAGTCCAGCCGCCAAAGGTACAATCAGCCCGACCAGCATGACCCTGACCAGAAAAAAAGAAATGCTATGTAATCTTTTTACGTATTTACTGATCATTGGCAGGGCAGCTTAGTGAATTTGTAAATTCGTGGACTGAAATTTCTCCAAAGACAATCTTCTTACGTATACTTTCTATCCTGTTACGTATTTCCTGATTTACAAGCCCGGCATTGTGTTCATCAAAAACAATACCGACCGCCTCCTGCTCCAGTCCGAGACGTTTGTAATTGTCCCGCCAGATACCGCGTTTGGCAAGCATGAGTGCAGCATAAATAGCTTTATCGGTATGCTTAACCATGGAAGTAAGGACACTGCCCGGATAGAGGCCATTCTGGTTTACATCCACGCCTATTCCCAGCCTGCCACGGTCAGCACACGCTTTGAGAACTGCCGGTCCGGCACCTCCGGCAGCTTGAAAAATCACATCTGCCCCTTTGTCCATGAATTCATTTGCAAAGGCGGCAGTGGCATTTCCGTCAAACCATGCCCCGGGATAACTGCCTGTGAAACCTTCGTATACAATAATGTCCGGATTGATGTATGCTGCCCCCTGCTTGTATCCACAAAGGAAACGACGCTGGAAAGAAGTATCCACGACCGAAACAAACCCAAGCTTACCGGTCTTGGAAACCATTGCCGCAAGAGCACCCGCCAAAAAGGAACCTTCATGATCAGCCAGAACAAAAGAGTAAATATTAGGTTCATCGCGGACTGTATCCAACAAAATAAACCGTGTTGCCGGATATTTACGCGCAAAACTCAAAAGGTCAGGAAAATGGTTGCCGTAAAGCAGGAAAATCGGTGAATATCCCTGATCGGCAAACTTTGTAACCTCATCCACGTATTCTTTAAGATTAAGACCGACAACAACTTCTGTGCAATGCTCCCCGGTATTATTCATAAAACGCTCAACGCCTTTATGAATAGCTACTGAAAATGAATTCTGATCAATCTGCCCCTGATAAATAAGTACGGGATTGAATTCCTCTGCTGCAGCAGCAAGAGAATACGTCATCAAAATGACTAAAGAACACAATATGGCTATCAGGACTCGCATCATACCTCATTAAACTACAATACAATTTTAAGTTGGGACATCATACTTAATTACTAACAGCACAAAAAAAATTTATTCTATTTTTGATTAAAAACCTTTTTAAAACAAAATGCAAGGTTCATTCTCTTCATTGGCATAGCCCATACCTCAAACACTGTCTGAGGCGGTTTAAAGCACTGCTTCATGTGTGCATATCTCTGCAGCAACGACTGGGTTAGTTTAAAATTATAAGCAAATGCAGTTGTAATTGACATTAACTCTCCTGCCACCTAATCTCCTTAAATGCACTTCCTGAAAAACCCAGATTCAGCCATATTTTGTGCCAGCATATTGTCTGGACTGATGATACTTCTCGGGGGCGCGACCCTGTATATACGACAGTTTCATAAACTTTGTAAAAATGACCCTGTCCTTTATCGGGCAACCCGCAAGAGTTTCACGGTATTAATTGGACTCATAATATCGTTTATTGCTGGATATTCAGCTATAATCATAGGAAATGCACTCCATCACAACATTGACTTCAATGCCATCTTCGGGCCGATTCTTTTTCTGGGCTCACTATTTGTCCTTGCCACAGCTTATCTGACCACAACCATGTTCGACAGGCAACTGAAATCCAGAAGGATTTTACGCAATCAGGCCTACCACGACTATATGACCAAGCTCCCGAACCGCAGGATGTTCACCGAAGAGCTGGCAAAGACAATAGCCAAAAGCAAGAAAACAGACGAAATTTTCAGTGTAGTCTTTCTGGATCTTTTAAATTTCAAAAAAGTAAACGACAGCTTCGGCCATTATTTCGGCGATAAAATACTTATTAAAGTAGCTAAAAGACTGATCAGTTCCTGTGGAAACAATGCGCTTGTCAGCAGAATTGGTGGAGATGACTTCACTATTCTGTTTCGGGGGCTTAACCCGAATCAATGCATCAGAAAACTCGAAGACATACGGCGTGAGCTATTGCAGCCTTTCAAAATTGACGACATCAGTTTCAGCCTTGATGCCAGCTACGGGGTCTACACATCAATCCACAAAGAAGATATCGGCCCAAGTGAAATAATAAACATGGCCAACATAGCCATGCGCCGTTCCAAAGCACGGGGTAAAAATGTACTCACAATATATACCAAAGCCATGGCTAACCCCACATACGACATCATCCAATTTGAAAGCAATTTCAAAACCGCCATCAAACAGGACCAGTTCCAACTTGTATACCAGCCTCAGTTCAGCATACAGAACGACATTACGCTCTCCGGATTTGAAGTTCTGGTTCGCTGGCACCACCCCGAAAGGGGGATGATCAGCCCTGCTGAATTCATACCACAAGCTGAAGAAACCGGACTAATAGTGGAGCTTGACCGCTTAGTACTCAGAAAGGCGTGCATCATGTGGGGCAATTGTCTGGAAAAATTCGGTAATTGCAAGGGCAGACATATCTCGGTTAATTTCAGTGCCAAACATATTACCGAACCTGCCATGCTCAAGATGACTGAAGAAACCATTAACGAGTTCGCCATCCCGGCTGAAACTCTGCAGATTGAGCTGACCGAATCAGCATTTATTGGAAACCCGGAACTGGCAGCACTAAAATTGAAAGCATTGAATGATCTTGGAGTGCATTGCGCAATTGATGATTTCGGGACCGGGTATTCATCATTAGCTTATCTGAGTAACTTTCCAAGCCAAAGCCTGAAAATTGACATGAGCTTTGTGCAGGGAATCGAAGCAGATACCAGCAAAAGAAAACTGGTCGAATCAATCATTAAGCTTACCCACAGCTTGAATATGATTGCTATTGCCGAAGGTGTCGAAACCGAAGAACAATTACAGATCCTGATCAAACTGGGATGTGACGTTGTACAAGGCTACTACCTCGGTAAACCTCTTTCCGAGCAAGAAGCGCGAAATTTAATAGCCCGATCCTAACACCTCTCGCCAAGAACAAAAATCCATAATTCTGCTAAGTACAACTGCTGAGCGATAGAAATAAAAAATAAACAGGCCGGAAGAGTGAGCTTCCGGCCTGTTCGACTTTCATGGGGACGAGGTAGATCCCATGTATGAGTACGTCGTATTTCCAGTTGCTGCGTTGTTGCCCTGAACGGTGAGATGTACCGTCCCATACAGCTTGGAGGGGAACCTTTCATTTAGGAGGTGCTTTTAGTCCCCGCCACCGGAATCGACTTTATATCTTATTTACTCCCGACCATGGCTAACCAGTTTTGGGAATCCATTTTTACACCGGAAGAGCTGGAAATCAGGCATTCGCTATCTTTCTGCTTATTGATGAACCGAAGTGCATCCTGCGCATCCATAACAAATGCCGAGGTGGAAAGCGCATCTGCTTCCAGCACGGTAGGTGCTACAACAGAAACGCAGACTCCCAGAATGGGACCCGGTGTGTTTACGGGGTTTGGTATCTGGTAATAAGACCGCTCAGCATCGAAGTAGAATTCCACGTTACCGGAGGTGGCTACAGCTGAATCTTTGAGCTGAATCACAGCCGGGTAGACTCCCTTACCGGAAGGGCTTTTGATAGCCACTACCCAAGGCTGTCCCGGAGCGCATTCACCACGGGCGCGGATATCGCCGCCTGCACTGATCAGGTGGTTCTCCACACCGTTAGCAGCCATGATGTCGGAAGCACGGTCCACGATGAACCCTCTGCCGATACCGTCCAGAGTGACGGACATGGATCTTTTGCCGAAACTGATTTCGCTGGAAGATACCTTTACGAATTCAGAGCCTACCAGAGCGCGAGCATCATCAAGATCGCTGAGGCTGAGCATGAGTTGCCCTTTTGAATCCATATTGCTCTTCAACATATCCAGAACGGGCAGCACAGTGGCATCAAAAGTCCCGTTGGAGCGGTAGTAAAAGGACAGAGCCTTTTCCATTACCTCATGAAGCTCCGGGGGGACATCGCTCAGCTTTCCGGTTTCATTAAGTTTTGAAACCTGTGTTCCGGGATTGCGGCGGTCGAAGATTGCGGCCAGCCGTTCTACTTCTTCAAAAGCCAGAGACATGGCTGTATCAGCCGCATCTCTGGAGCTATGCAAAGCAACAATAGTGACCTTGGTTCCCATGAGGAACCGGGTGGCACGATACTTACGTCGCTTATCACCGATGCGCAGAGTGTCAGCCAGCTTCATTGCCGCTCCCAGAGGATGGGCAAATGTCGCTGCACCGGTACTGATTGCACCGAATGCTTTTACAAAAGAACGGTTAGCCGCATTTACCATGAATTAAGTCCCTATTCCTTGCCCAGTTCGCTGAACTTCTGCACGTCGGAATCCTGAGCATATTCTGCTCCGGCCTCAGCATCGTAGCAGGTCAGGCCGCAACGCAGACAACGGCTGCCTTCCTTGCGGGCTGCTTCGTAAACGATAGAGCCTTTAACTTCTTCTTTGAATGTGGATCTGCGTTCCTCAACAGTGATCTCGGGAACATTGATTCTCGGGATGGTGTAGGTAACGTCCATATTCTTGAGAATGGATTCGGGAATAACACGCAACTGCGGGTTCTTTGGCTCGGGAATATCACCTTCAGTGATGAAGTGGTGGATACCGCGGGCAGCCATACGACCGTCAGCAACGGCCTGAATGATGATGGAGCGACCGGTATGCAGCTCACCACCAACGAAAACATTGGGCATGCTGGTCTGCATAGAGGTCTTATCGCAATCAATACCGCCGGTCTTCTTGTTGAGCTTGAAGGGAATTTCGCCTTCTGCATTCATGAACGGGGTCATATCCGGTACGCGGTCGGTAGCAACGACAACGATATCGGCATTGATGGTCTGCTCAGTGCCTTCTACAGGCAGAGGTTCGCCAAGGGCCTTCTTGGGGTCCTTGTACTGAACTTCAATATATTCAACCCCGCTGACCTTGCCGTTTTCAGCAAGAACGCGGGTGGGTTTGGTCAGGAAGAGAAGCTCGCTTCCGAGTTCGGATGCGCGTTTAACTTCGTTCTTGTTGGCGGACATTTTACGCTGGATGCAGCCGACCAGAGAGGTCACGTCGCAACCGAGGCGTGCGCCGCTGCGGACGACATCCATAGCGGTATTTGTGTCACCGATAACAACTACTTTCTTGCCTTTAAGGTCGGAGATGGACTGGCCGACTTCCTTGAGGAAAGTAACTGCATCCATGACGCCTTCAGCATCTGCGTTTTCAATTTCAAGAGCAGGAACTTTCCATGCACCTGTTGCGATAAACACAGCTTCGAAACCGTCGCGTTCGAGGGATTCAAAAGTGATGTCCTTACCGAACTCAACGCCGTTCTGAACCTCAACGCCGAGGTCGAGGATGGTCTGGACTTCCCAGTCAACAACTTTGGAAGGCAGACGGTATTCGGGGATAACTCCCTTCATCATACCACCGGTCTCTTCACGCTTTTCAAAGATCACAGGCTCGTGACCGATACGGCGCAGGAAGTAAGCTGCGGAAAGACCGGCAGGACCGGCACCGATGATTGCAATTTTGTGTCCGGAAACCGGGTTGCAGTTCAGGTTAACGCGAGCACCGGAATTCATTTCCCAGTCAGCAACAAAACGGTGAAGAGTGTGGATAGCCACACCGTCATCAGCAATGTTACGGCGGCAGATGGTTTCGCAAGGTGCGGGGCAAAGACGGCCCACAGCCAGCGGAAGCGGGTTGCGTTCCTTCATGGTCAGCAGTGCGCCGCGCATGTCGCCGTTTTTCATCTGGTTGATATATGTACGAACGTCAATCTGGGCCGGGCATTTCTGCATACAGGGAGCCAGACAATCGTCGATCTTGTTGAGATGGAGCAGGTCCATGGTCATGCCGCTGACTCGGATAGCTCCGGTGGGGCAGACTTCTGCGCATTTACCGCAGGAAACGCAGGCGTTCATGTCTACAACAGGAACGCCCTCTTCGTTGAGGCGGATAGCATCAAAGCCACAGACCTTTACGCAGGAACCGAGGCCGAGGCAACCGAGACCGCAGGACTTCTCACCGCCGTAGAGCAGTGCTTCAGCGCGGCAGTCTTCAACACCTTCGTAGTCAAAGAGCAAGTTCGCACGGGAACCGCCGGTGCAGATGTTGTTAGCAACCTTGGGCTCTTTGAAAGTAGCTTCGAGGCCCATGATAGCAGCAATGTTTTCAGCAATATCGGGACCACCTGCTACGCAGATCTCGGGACCAGCTTCACCCTTTACGATTGCACCTGCGGCAGCACCGCAACCGGGGTAGCCGCAACCACCGCAATTCGCACCGGGAAAACATCCTTCAACTTCTGCAATGCGGGGATCTTCCTCAACATGCAGCACTTTGGATGCGGCAGCCAGAACGGCCGCTGCGGTTAGACCGAGCAGGAACAGGACCAGAATAGAAGAAGTAACCATAACTATATATTCTCCTTGCTTAGCCTGTTAGGCAGCCATGCCCTTAAAGGCGAAAAAGACCAGGGACATGATTCCCGCAGTGATCAGGGCAATAGGTACGCCTCTGAAAACATGGGGAACCGGAGCAACGTCCAGACGTTCGCGAATGGACGAGATGATGACCAGGGCGATGAGGAAACCGATACCGGAAGCCAGCCCGTACATCATAGACTTTAAGAAAGAGTACTCGTTACGCTGAACCATGATCGCCACACCGAGCACCGCGCAGTTGGTGGTGATCAGGGGCAGGAAGAGGCCCAGAGATTTATAGAGAGGCGGGATGACCTTTTTAAGGAACATCTCAACAAACTGTACCAGTGATGCGATGACCAGAATAAACACGATGGTCTGCAGGTATTCAATCCCGGCAGGGATGAGCACATACTGGTGCAGGGGCCAGGTAATGGCGGTCGCCATCAAGGTAACAAATATAACCGCTCCGCCCATACCCATGGCAACATCTGTGGACTTGGAGGTTCCCATGAAGGGACATGCGCCAAGGTACTGAACCAGTACGATGTTGTTGATGAAAATGGCGGAGATAAAAAGCAGAAAGTATTCCATTTTAACGCTCTCCCCTATTTATCCTTGAGGTTTTCAATGCCGCCGCAGGCACCGCAGTTGGCACAGCCGGAATGCATTACATCCGGAGGAGTTTCACCCTTCTTACGGCTCTGATACCTGTTGAAGGCGTTCATGCCCGCGAGAATAACACCGAGTCCGACAAAAGCACCGGGAGCCATAATCATGAACTCAGCGGGCTTGAAGCTTTCCCACATGACCGGGACACCGAAAATGGTACCGGCACCGAGGACTTCACGGAGACCGCCAAGGAAGGTCAAGGAGGCGGCAAAACCGATTCCCATACCCAGAGCATCGGCAATGGAGAGGATCACCCCGTTCTTGGAAGCGAATGCTTCAGCACGACCGAGGATAAGGCAGTTAACAACAATAAGCGGAACAAAGATGCCCAGCTTCTGGTAAAGCGGATATGCATAAGCCTGCATCAGCAGTTCAACCGTAACAACCAGTGATGCGGTGATAACAATAAAGCAGGCGATACGTACTTTAGCGGGGATGATTTTCCTGATGCTGGAAATGATCAGGTTGGACATTGTCAATACGAAGATGACCGCCATTCCCATGCCGAGACCGTTCTCCGCAGAGGAGGTAACAGCCAGTACAGGACAGAGTCCCAGCAGAACCCTGAACGGAGGAAGCTCATCCCAGAGTCCTTTTGCAAATTCTTTTACTAAACGGCTCATGGTTTCTCCTTAAGAATTCTTCCAGATGTTGGAGATCTCAGGCTTGATAGTCTGATAAATCTCAATGGCCTTGCGTACAGCATCGACAGTACCCACAGAGGAGTACGTCGCACCGGCGATGGAATCGATGTCCCCGCCCTTTGCAGATACCTGCATGGAGTCAAGGTCATGTCCGATGAATTTACCAGTGAAGGAAGGCTTCATGACTTTATCACCGAGACCGGGAGTCTCAGTCTGAGTGGTGATGCCGATTCCGAGCAGTTGATCTTCATTCACATCAAAGCCGACCATAACGCCGATGTCGCCGGAGTAACCGGGAGCAAAAGCTTCAAGGGCAACGCCGACCAGCTTGCCGTCCTTAATGGCCGGGAAGACAGTCACATCGTTAATTTTTACACGCTCCTTGATGGGATCGTTGTCACGATTCTCAAGGACTGAGAGCAGTGCGGGTCCCTGTACGTAGGTCAGAACCTGCTGTTCAATCTGGGATTTGGTGGCCTGCTTCAGGTTAACCAGCACCGCACCGGAAGTGGCACAGATGATGGAGAGGACCACGAGCATATGAAGTATTTCGCGCATGACTTACTTGCCTCCGAAAGGTTTGGGACGCACGCGGTCCAGCAGGGGGGTAAGCAGGTTTGCCACCATGATGGCAAAAGGCACACCGTCGGGGTAGATGCCATAAACCCGGATGATGATAACCATTGTTCCGGCTATGAGGCCGAACAGAACCTGCGGAATCATGCCTACCGGACTGGAAGAAACATCGGGAGCAAGGAAGAATGCCCCGAACATTACCGAACCGGTCAGCAGGTGGAACATCGGGTTGGCGTAAACCTCGGGATCAATCATCCAGAAGATGGATGCGGTAACAGTCACACCCACGAGGAAAGCCGCGGGGATGAAGATACGCACCCAACCGGTAGCGATAAGGAAGATACCGCCGGCCAGCACTGCGATGATCTGGGAAGCACCCAGTCCGCCGAGTTGTTTGCCGAGGAAAAGATCGCCGTAGCTGAACTGGTCAAGAGTATCGAGACCGAAATACTTAAGCTGATCAAGAGGCGCATTGATCATGAAGTGTGCAAGGTTCAGGTCAATGTCCATTGCTGCAGGCCAGGAGAGGCGGCAGAATGCCCATGCAACCAGAGGCGCACAGATGGGGTTGGAACCGAAGCCGCCGAAAACGGTACGGCCCAGAACGATGGTCAGCGCAGCACCGCTGGCTACCAGCCACCAAGGAGCACCCGCAGGTAGCAGGAAGGCAAAGAGTACACCTTCATAAAGTGCGGTGTAGTTATCTACATTGATGTCCCGTTCCTGCAACTTGAGGCAGCCGGCCTCAGTGAGGACAGCAACGGCACCTGCGATACCTACTGTTGAGAAGGCGGACAGGCCGAACATATTGAAAGCCATGAGCAATGCGGGAACCAGAGCCAGAAGATGATACTGCATCATCTTCTCCACGGTACGCTTGCTGCGCCAGTGAGGAGCAGGCGAGACCGAAAGTCTGACCGCAATGTCGGACATTGCTTTAATTACTGGAGGAGTCATATTTTAACCCTTGAAACTTGTATGTTTAACCGCTTTACCAGCAGCCCTGTATGATTACTCAATCAATATTTAGAGTAGGATAACCCAATGGCTCGGCTTGCATGCCTTCGGCGATCCTGCCGGGGGCCTTAAACCCTTTGGAAAGGGTTTAAGAATCCCAAACTTTTTTAATAGGCTCCGCCACGTCTGCAGCAAGAATCCCAAAAGGCTGGTCCACTTAAGTATTTAATATTAATTCTTCTTCATTCATCAGGGTTTCCAAAGGGGCTTAGTCCCTTTGGCCGCCGGAGGCGAAATCAAATCATCAAACGCGCGAAGCGCAACAACTATGCCTTCTCCGCCTGACCGCTGACCAGAAGCTGGTCTTTGGCAAAACGGATGTACTGCAGAATCGGGCGTCTGACCGTACAGTTGAAGGAGCAGAGTCCGCATTCGAAGCAGCTGTGCAGGTTATGCTTTTCAGCCATTTCAAACATTTCGTACTCTGCGTAACGGCTGAGCATGTTCGGTTGGATCCTGGCCGGACAACTGAGCACACATTCACCGCAGTTTATGCAGGTTGCATCTTCAACTGAAGGGAATGTGCCGGAAGGAATTACGAACAGACCGTAATCACCTTTCTTGACCCCTTCATCAAGGCTGTAAATCGCTTCACCACGAAAGGGACCATCCAGAACAACCTTGTCGCCGGACTTCACATCAATATCCAGTTCCGCACAGATGTGGCGGACCGGAGTTCCGAAAAGCACACGGTAGTTCTTACCGTCGATGGTCATAATGGTGTCGGTGATAGGCATACCGGTCTTAACAACCCGTCCGAGGTTGTAGAGATCCATGACGCTGATCACTTTAGTGTCGTCAGGAAATTCCTTTCCGGTGACTTTTTTAACCACAAGAGCATCAAGGGATTTAGGGTATTTGGCTTTAACAAAAACTCGTTCAGTCCCGGCAAGCTCGTATGAAGATCCAGCGGCAACTGCCAGAGTGGTGTGCATGGGAGTGATCATTGACTCAGCAAGGCGCAACCCGGCTTCAATGGTTTCTTTCTCATCTTTGAGCAGCTGTTCGGCTACGGAAATTCCCGGTTCAGGGTTCAGACCGTTAATGACAAGATTGTCTGCGTGGGATGAAAGAGCTGCAACATTAACACCCAGTTCCTGAAGGGTGCGAAGAAGTTCTTTGCCCGGGCCCATGGATTTTACATCGATAGGTTCAACACTTTCTTCTCCGCCATCGGACTTGATGGTCAGATGGTGGTAGTTGACCTTGGTGGCTTTACCGGAAAGTGCAGCGCTGCAGGCAGCACCGTATTTTGAAGGGCGTTCGGCAAGGAGTTGACCTGCTACGAGCTTCTGGCCTTTTTTAATTTTAAGAATCTTATTGCGCATGGAGATGTTAAGCTCAGCAGGCGCAGTGATGTCGGTAATGGTGTTCTGGACATCGGATTCAAGGGAATAATGAATTCTAAGCATGAGACCTACCTCGCATGACAATCGTAACAGGAATCTTCACCGTAGGGGCCTCCATCACTTTCGTGACAGTCCATACACTGGCCATGAAAAGCTTCAGCGCGCAGGGGAATGTTCTCTGTATCAGGTTTATCCTCTTCAGCGAGGGGACCGGAAGGAACATCGTCGTGGCAGCGCAGACACGCTTCTTCACTGGGAAAACTCTTCTGGTGTTCAGCCCTGAACTTGGCGTCAAAAGCGGCGGGATGACAGCTGCCGCACGCAATGGGTGTTTCCTGACCGATATCGTCATGGTGACAATCGGAACATTCGTATCCATATTCATCAGCATGGACAAAATGGGTGAAAATAACCCTGCCGCCACTGTTATCCAGTACGACTCGGGCCGGGTTTTCCTGAACCGCAGGCGGAAAAAGGAAACCGGCTGCAGCCGCAACGGCCAAAACAGCAACAATTAAAGTTATTGGGATATATCTGTTCTTCAACGGATCAATCCTTAGATTTAGAAAGATTCAAGATTAAGGCACTAAGGCCGGAAACTAACGATTAGAAGCAAATCCTATGCATCAATTTGCAGTTTCATCCTCCGGTAAATCTTTAAAAAGTGTATGGAACCCTCTATCCACAGCCTTTTGCGAAAGATTCAGTCCGCCTCGCGACTCCCCCTTCCGAACCCTCTGGGAAAGGGTACATATGGAAAGTGGAATTGCGAAGCGGCTCAATGATTGGTCAATCATTCAGTATTAGTTTCGGAGTAACCCTTTCCAAAAAATACCGCCTGGGTCAAGTAGGAAATAGCCTCTCGACATAAGACCAGAGCCGAAAATCAAAAGTATAAAACCATCAGTGCCTGCACCACAAGCCCTGAATACGATTGATTATTCATTCAGCTACCAACAGTAAGCAATTACCATACCATGCGTTTATAAAATATAACTTCGATAATTACTTTAACCACTCAAGAACCCAGAATAACAGTCTTTAACTACAGCGACAAAATATTGTGAAAAAAATATTATAATTATCAACAAAAACTACACCGCTACACATTTGTTCTTTTTTGCACAAAGTCTGAAAAATAAGAGTCTGAAAACCCGGACACAATTTATTAACACTCTGTTTTAAATGTATTTACCTAAGAAAAGAGCCTCGGTTAAACTGTCCTTTTTTTTGGACTCCATAAGATTACAAAAATCAGAGCTTATTTTTTTATATATCATTTCGAGCAGATAATGATTTTCGCGTCATATTCCAAAACAGCTAGTCTGAAATTACGGAAACGCTCTAAGGACTGCACATCAAAAACAACTTGTTACGAATGCAAAACAAAGAAGCAGGGGCAATTCTCGTAGCCTGGCTAACGTAGTACAAAGGCTACATTGTCTTTTTGAAAGACGCCCTCAACCACATAGCAACCTTATATTACTAAACATTGTAACGCTGAAGAAGTTTGCAAAGGAAATATTCCCGACAAAAACAAAACAGAGTTACAAAAGTAGTCCGGGAAACATCACTAACGAACACAGACATACACCTTAATCTTCAAACTCATTGCTAATTTATTTCTACTATTGATTTATAAGCAAATTCTATGTCAAAATATTACTAATTAATTATAATTGCCCATTCGCTAAAATTCTCTAAAATCTTCTATATAAGAAATAGTTAGAGGATAATAGGGGAACAATTATTTCTTAAGGTGCTACCTGAAAGAAATCTCTGGAGGGGGAGTAAGCAGGCAGAGTAAAGCAATTTATAATCAAAGAGGGATGCCATGACTTTTTCAATTCGTAACAAGATTGTGCTGCTGGCCGTGGTGATATCATTAATTACTGCCGCATCCATTTTCCTGACAATCAATCATTATGTAGGTGAAGGATTCGCCAAAGAAGCGACGCGGAATATTTCAACCATGAAGAAAGTGGTCAACCGCCATGTGGCCAGCATGTCACAAGCTTTCCGCGAAAAAGCTGAACTACTTTCGCACGAGGTTGAACTTATCAATGCCATTGGACAAGGGGACTCGCAGGAGCTGAACAAAACACTGCGAAAGCTGATGGCTGAAACAGATTCTGAATTTCTGACCCTGACCGATGCCAAGGGAACAGTACTCGGCCGGGCCCATGCAAACAGCTCCGGTGACAATATTCAATCCCACGGAACCGTACGCAAGGCACTGCGCGGTGAAATTTCATCCGGTATAATTAAAGGTAAGGAAATAGCTTTTTCACTACGGTCTACAGCTCCCGTAAAATCAGACGGGAAGATTATCGGAACCATCTCACTCGGCACATCTCTCTCCGACGAAGATTTTGTTGATGACGTAAAACGTTTCAGTGATCTCGAAGTTACTGTTTTCAACGGTGACACCAGAGAAATGACCACCATCGTTAAAAACGGACGTAGAGCAGTCGGAACCCAAATGACCAATCAGGAAGTTATCACCACCGTAATCGACCGTGGCAACACCTTCCTCGCAACCAATAACATTCTCGGCATTGACTACCAGACAGCATACTGGCCTATCAAAGGAATGGACGGATCCAACATCGGTATGTGGTTCATCGGTATGCCCATTGAAACTATGGTTACTGCCCAGCGTAATATTGAGATCTCATCACTTATGGTTATCGCAATCATCCTGCCGATCATCATGCTGTGTGCGTGGCTCTATGCCAGAAGCCTTGCCAAACCGATCATCGCCACCACTGAATACGCCAGCATTGTTGCTGAAGGCGATCTGGACCGCGACCTGAGTGTAAAAACAAACGACGAAGTCGGAGTTCTCGCAGCAGCCCTGCTCTCCATGGTTAACACACTCAAAGAAAAAATCAGTGAAGCGCAGGAACAGACTCGTCTTGCTGCTGAGGAAACCAAAAGAGCGCAGCAGGCTACCCTTGAAGCAGACGAAGCCCGCAAGCAGGCTGAAAACGCTAAACGCGAAGGCATGCTTCAGGCAGCCCGTGAACTTGAAGATGTTGTCGAAATTATCTCCACCGCATCTGAAGAGCTTTCCGCCCAGATAGAACAATCCGCCACCGGTTCTGATATGCAGAGTGAACGTACCGGCGAAACCGCCACCGCAATGGAAGAGATGAACGCATCCGTTCTTGAAGTTGCACGCAACTCCGGAGAGGCTTCTTCCACAGCAGGCGATGCCAGCGAAACAGCCACAACTGGAGCGAAAGTCGTTAAAGAAATGGTTGAAGGCATTGGAACAGTTCAGAACTATTCCGAAGCCCTTGAAAGAGAGATGGAAGAACTGGGCGAAAGTGCTGGAAAGATCGGGCAGATCATTGACGTGATTTCCGACATTGCTGACCAGACCAACCTGCTGGCCCTGAACGCCGCAATTGAAGCTGCTCGCGCAGGTGAGGCAGGACGGGGATTCGCAGTTGTTGCCGACGAAGTCCGCAAACTCGCAGAAAAGACCATGACTGCGACCAACGAAGTCGAATCTGCCATCGGTGAAATTCAGCGCGGCGCAGAACAGAGCATAGGCCAGTGTTCAAACACTGTGCAGGAAATCGGCAACGTTTCTGCAAAAGCGGAAGATGCAGGCAGATCGCTTAGCGAAATCCTTTCCCTTACAGATGCTGTTTCCGAGCAAATTCAGGGAATTGCAGCCGCATGTGAAGAACAGTCCGCAACTTCGGAGCAGATTAATCGCGCTGTTGATGAAATCAACAACATATCCACAGAGACCAACAGCGCAATGCGCCAGTCGGCCGAAGCAGTTTCAGACCTCGCAGCTCAGGCCCACCAGCTAAAATCAATTATCGATCAGATGAAATCAGCCTAAAAAAAAGCCGGTGCACCTGAGGTGCACCGGCTTTTCTCAATCAATCCTCCGGACAATAAGAAACAACTCTATTCCGACCTTCATCCTTAGCCTGATACAGACACTTGTCCGCCTGCTTCAGGATGGTTTCCACATCGGTATTCCCGCAGACCGCGGTCAGCCCGATGCTGACTGTAAATTTTACCACCTCATCTCCGGAACGGACTTCCATCTGCTCGACAGCTTTTCGTAAACGCTCCGCCACCAAACGCGCATCATCCACTCCGCCGTGTACAAGCAAAGCTGCAAATTCCTCACCTCCGAGACGCCCGAAAACATCGGATGTCCGCAGGGCGGCATGGCAGCAGCTAACGAACTCCTTCAGGACAATATCGCCGACACCGTGACCGTAGGTATCATTAATGTTCTTGAAATGATCAAGGTCCAGCATCATCAGATATAGTTCACCGCCATAGCGTTGCAGCCTATCCATCTCAGTTACTGCTCGGTCTATAAATGAACGCCTGTTGTGGGCCCCTGTCAGCGGATCAGTGCTGGCCAGAAGTTTTACCTTCTCAAGCATCTTTTTCTGTTCGGTTATATCATGGGCAGTAATGCTGACCAAACGCTCTTCATCCACTACCGAGTCTACCGGATGGTATGTTACCGAAAAATAACGCTTGCCAAGAAGAGGCAGATCGATCCAGGATTCAAATCCTGCTGTCTCTCCGGCAAAAGCAGAATCAATCAATGATTTTGAGCGGGTGTCAAAAACGCTCTTTCCAACAATATCGTACACCGGTTTACCAAGGAAAAAATCTTTCGTTTTATTGAACAGGCGAACATATGATTCATTAACCATCATGTACCTGTAATTTCGGTCAATCAGCGAAACCAAATCCGGGCTGACCTCAACCAGCCTTTCAAACTGACGCAATCTTTTTTCAGCGATCCTGCGCTGGCTGACCTCTTTCACCATAGAGCGATTCACATGACGCAAATCAGCCAGAGCACTGCTTAATTCCTCGGTTCTCTTCTCAACCATAAACTCCATTTCTTCATATGCATGGCGAAGAGCTTCGGCAGATTCCTTACGTCGCACAATACTCCACATCCCCTCCATCAGCAGGGTCAACTGGCGGACATCCTCGTCATTATAATCATCTTTCTTGTTTGCCACCCCAGCGAGCAAAACAATTTTACCATCATCAAAAAGGGGAACGTTCATATGCCGTGATATGGGAACATGCCCTTCCGGCAGCCCATGCTTATTCTTAATGCCAGCATAATCATTCAGGATAATAGGCTTACGCTGCCTAATTGCATCTCCCCATATTCCGGTATCCTCAACATGATAAAAAGCCGGGACGGCATCCACGGTACACTGAGGCATAACATTCTGCGACCAGGCATAAAGCCTGAGCTCGGACTCATCTTCATTGAGAAAATAAAGATACCCGATATCACTGCCGGTAATCCTGACAGCAGCCTCAAGGGCAAAATCATACAGCTTTTCAAGAGACGCATCTGCCATGCCGGCAATAGTCGACAGTGCATCGAACCTTATTTCATTAAGGCTGCATTTCTTATTTCCTTCCCGCAACTGGGCCTCGGTTTTCTTTCTTTCCGAAATATCCCTCAAAATTGAAATATAAACCATGCGCCCATTGATTCCCATGCTGGAGACGCTGATACTGGCAAAAAAGGAATTGCCAAAACTATCCAGCAGTTCTGTCTCGAAGTCATGCACCGGAAGACCTTTGTGTAAATGCTCAAACAGCTTTTCCCGATCTTCCAGATACCTATAACTGTCTGTAACATTTTTCGGAATGAGCTTTTCATCCTCATACCCGAACAATCTGGCTGCCAATGTATTTCCTGCCAGAACATCTCCTTGCTCATTTGTAATAACAATAGCGTCAGGTGAGGCTTCAACAAATTTCTTGCACAACGTATTCGTGACAAATAAACTTTCAAACAATTCATTGAAATAAAACAAAGAACCCCTCCTAACTTGAAAGTCTCCACTCAAAAACCCCATCAATGCATTCTATGATTAACTTTCCTATCGTATAATTAAATTATTAATACAGATAATCGATCATAACATCATCCGTTCTTCCTCCCTACAAGCAAGATCATTGCCGACGAGAAACAACGCTTACGCACCATAAGCAAAACAAGAATAGACGAAAGTGCTGTTGAAGCGACTAACATAAACATCACAACTATCTGATAACGAACGGCTTCTTCTGGATCTGCTCCCGCAAGAATCTGCCCAGTCATCATCCCGGGGAGAAAAACCAGCCCTACCCCCATGAGGGAGTTGATGGCCGGGATCATCCCGGCACGTAAGGCTTCGCGAAAAATGTCCGCAGTGGCTTCTTTGTAGTCTGCCCCGTGGCAAAGCATCATCTCAACTTCGTCCCGGCGATTCTTAAGCTCCGAGAAAAAGCGTTCCAATGACAAAGCCAGCGAGTTCATGGAATTACCTGCGATCATTCCGCCAATGGGAATAAAATACTGCGGGTCCCACCACGGCTGAGCACCGATGACCACCTTTGTGACCAGAATTGTAACCAGCGAATAGCTGAACATTACCGCCAGCCCGGTCGGCATCAGGTAAGGAATATTCTTTTCCTTGACCCGTCCATGAATAATGTTGACCGAAAACAGGGTCATGACCAGATAGAGAGCAAGCACCAGAATAGCACTGTTCAGCCCGAACAATATTTTGAGCAGGTAGCCCATGGTCAGAAGCTGCACAAAAGCACGCAACACCCCGACGGCCAGATCCTTTTCCATCTTGAGCTTGTAGTAGATGGACAAAACGCCTGAGACCGAAACAAGGCCCACGGCTATCAACAATTGAATCCAGCTTATGGAAATAAACGGGCTGCTCATGAAAGGACCTCCACCCTGCCGTTTGAAACTGTCAGGTGCATATGCGGACAACCGGGATGGTAGCTGGTATGGTTGACCATCAGGATACTTACTCCGTCAGCGGCCAGTTCCTCGGCGACTTCCTCAACCCGTTTTCTGCTTTCAATATCCAGAGAACTGGTTGGTTCGTCAAAACAGATCGCCACCGGCTTAGGCAGCACAGAACGAATCAGGCACAGCCTTTGACGCTGCCCTACGGAAAGCTCGGAAGCCTCGCCATCAAGGTCCACATCATCAAGTGCCAGCCGTCCCAGCCAGTACTTGAGTTCTTCATCACCGGGGAAACGACCGCCCTTCCTGATATCAAAAGTAAAAGGCAGCAGCAGGTTGTCACGCACTGTCCCCGCAAGTACCGTGGGAGTCTGCTGCACAAACCCTATTCTGGTCCGCAGCTCAGGCGGAAAGATAGATTGAAAAGAGTCGCCCTGAATAAAGATTTCACCCTGCACAGGCTCTTCAAGACGCACAGCCAATCGCAGCAGGGTTGATTTTCCGGCTCCCGACGGGCCGGAAATAAGAACAAACTGACCAGCAGGCACAGCGAATGAAACATCACTCAAGCCCTTACCGCCCGGCCAACGGAACGATACATTTTTAAACTCAAGAACAGGGACCTCTCCGGCAGACTCCTCGCTAAGGGGAATATTCAATTCAACTCTCCGTTTTTCAATTGGTAAAGGACACAGTATCAGGCATGGACAATATTATCGAATACAACTCTTGCGTATGTTCGGCATGTTAAAGCACAACTTTTGCCCGCAAGGCCCGCAAACCGTGCACACCCTGCAGGTCTTCCAGAACGAGATTTTCAATTTCCCCTTCGATCAACCCTTTATCTGCCAGATATTCAAAATAGCTGCTGTATTCCCGCCACTCTTTATCCTGAGTGTAGATAACGGAAAGCATACCCGGCCGGGTTAGCCGCTCCCCGCTGCCCAGAATTGTGGATTTATCGATACGTTTCTTAATGATTTCATAGCGGATGTTGTAAGTACCCTCGACTTCAAATCTCTTTTCGTCGACCCGGAAAAGAATCGTCAACGGAGCGGAATGAACCAGAATAAGCGGCGAACAGCCCAACTGAACCTTCAACTCCGGCAGCAGAGACTCTGTCAGTCTGACCATTTCACACATCTTTATCAACTGCCAGACCCGCAGATTTTTGAGCTGGACATCATCAAACTTAAAATCCCTGACCATAGATTCGCCCACGTAGATATTATACTCCACTCCGTCGGTGCGGTACTTTTCAAAATAGTGGGGAAAAATCTTCTGCGCCCGGACTTCCTCCTGATCCAGAAAAGAAGTCAACGAGCGGTTGAGCAGCGAAACAGACTCTTCATAATCCCGGCGGCGTTGATATATAACCCCCATGCCGGGGTTCATTTCCTTGAAATACTCATCGATTTTACCGGTGTATTTTTCCGATGTTTCACGCAGGTAATTAAAGAACGGCTCCACCCGCTGCTGTAAAAATTCAATTATATTAATTTCGTCACCCGAATTAAGCCCTTCCTGCACTGCCGCAGCATAACGGACAAGTGTGGCAAAATAATAGTCGGCTATAGGAATGGTGCGGTTGCGGTATATTTCGCCCAAGGTCTGGGACGCAAGGTCAAGCTGCTTAAGCAGGTCCTCCTGAATGGCCTGATTACGTTCAACAGATGAACTGCGGATATCCATACTCCCGTACAGGGGGTAGACATCCGAAAAAATGATATCTTCAAAACGGGCCTCGCCGTCTTCGCCCTCACGACTTAAAAAGCCGTAGGCAGCCTCCTCAAAACGCCATGAGACACTGGGATGGATAGCTGTGCAGTATTCCTTTATGACCCGGTCCATGCGAGACTCAAGCCTATTCATTTCCCGGCGCACGGCAACGCTTAGAATAGGAAACAGCTCGGCAAGCTTGCGCACTGAATGGGTGCTTATCATATCCTTTGTGTTAGAGAGCAGCTCCAGCACAGCGATAACCCTGCCTTCCTCCTTGAGCGGAACAAGGCCCAGACTGCGTACCCCTTCTCGATACAGATAATCGACTACACCTTCATCACCTTCGCATTGCAGAATTTCGGGGATGAAGTACGGTTCACCTTCCTTAAAAACCTGATCATAAATCTCTTCGAACAACCCGGCGGACCTGCCCGGATAATTCCGGAGCACGCTACGCTCGATGGTTTCCCGGTTCCCCTGTGTGACACGGTAGCGAAAAACAAGCCCCACACGCAGATCTTCTACTTTTAAGATTGAACGCAAACGGTGGTTTATCGCCGCAAGACTTTCCTGCTTACGCAGGGAACCGTTTTCCACGAGATCCGACTTTAACTGCGATATGTTTTCCTTTTCGGTTACCTCGGAAAAACTTACCGTAATCACCCCCTTAAAGCAGACCCCATCCAGAGGCATGAGCCGCTCCAGAGTTTCCCGGTCACGCATGATCAACAGCCGGGAAAACTGCTCCCGCTCCAGAATTTCAAGCCCCCCGGCATCAACATCCACAAAACGAAAGGAATAATCAGCCAGAAAATAACGGTCTACCTTCTGCTGAGGGTCCGGCATTTTCATGATCACTTCCACCATTTCATGATCAAGCTGGTAGTAAATATCGAAAAGCATCGTGTAAGCGAAAAGCAGGTTCTCGCTGTACAAATCGCTTAAACGCATGAGCAGACTTTCGCTAAGTTCCAGCTCTATGCCCGGTTCCTCGAACATTTCCTTGTAGCGGGTAGTGGCGAAAAAATGGTCATGGGTAAAGGGAGCCTGAGCCTTGCAGATGCATTCCATATCTTCCAGATCAGGGAAGACCAGTCGCATCAGGAAATTAATTTCCTCTGAATACTCCTGTAGATCATCCGCTGAAGCAACTCCTCGGGTAACGCCTTTTCCTTCCATAGAATCCAAAATTCTACAGATCTCCCTGCCGTATGAATTCCCGGCCCCGGACATCATTGACCGTGCTTTACGGAATAAAGGTTCAAAACTTAATTCCGCAGTAAAAGGCATTGCCGCGTATGCTTTCATGGCTTCTTCACGCATGGTAATCTCCAATTTTTATAAATCAGCATGAGTATACATTAATAAGGCATACGGGTGAAGCCTCGGCGCATTAAAATGGAAACAGTTGCCAAGCATACCGAGCAGATATATTATTAAAGGATATATCCATTTGGAGGAACTATGGGCAAAAGCAATAAGACAGTATTGATTTCCAGAAGACAGGCCATGAAACTGGCCGCCGGTGGAACTCTCGGTATATTAAGCGGGTGTGCAATCAACCCGGTGACCGGACAGCAACAATTGATGCTGGTATCCGAGCAGCAGGAAATCCAGATGGACCACCAGAATTCCCCGCACCAATTCTCCGCCGACTACGGAGCCGTGCAGGATAAACAGGTAAACGACTACGTAACCAAAGTCGGGATATCACTTTCTTCCAGCAGCCACAGGCCCGACATGCCCTACTCCTTCCGCTGTGTGAATGCCAACTATATCAATGCCTATGCTTTCCCCGGCGGCAGCATAGCCTGCACCCGTGGAATTTTAGTCACCCTTGAAAATGAAGCCGAACTGGCCGCGCTGATGGGCCATGAAATCGGACACGTAAACGCACGGCACACGGCATCGCGCATGAGTTCCGCAATAGCCGTTCAAGGCGTTGTGGCCCTCGGTGTGGGCGTTGCCGCCACTCAGGACAGCAGGCTGGTCCCACTGGCTGCGGGATTGGGCGGCATCGGTGCAGGAATGCTGCTGGCCAGCTATTCCAGATCGGACGAACGGCAGGCTGACAGCCTCGGCATGGAATACATGGACAACGTAGGCTACGATCCTGAAGGCATGGTCGGGCTGATGGATGAGCTTAACAAACTGCACAAGAGCAAACCCTCATTCGTGCAGCAGATGTTCGCTTCCCACCCCATGAGCTCGGAACGCTACACCACCGCCGTAAAAAAGCGCGATACCGTATACGCCGACAGCAAAGGTAAGCTTCTGCGTGAAAGATATATGGACAACATCGCTTCCGTGCGCCGCATCAAACCGGCAATCATCGAAATGCAGAAAGGTGAAGGCGCAATGGGCAAGAAGAGCTATCATGAAGCAGAGGAACACTTTGCAAAGGCCCTACGCATTGCACCCAACGACTACGCCGGACTACTGCTCATGTCCAAATGCCAGATGGCGCAGGGTAAGTCCGCAGAAGGTCTGCAATACGCCCAGCAGGCCAAGCACCGCTATCCGCAGGAAGCACAGGCCCTGCACATGACCGGAATGCTGAGCATGGAAAATAAAGATTTCCGCCAGGCTCTTTCCAACTTCAATGCTTATGAAAAGCGTCTGCCCGGCAACCCCATGACCACATTCTTCAAAGGTGTTTCATACGAAGCTCTCGGCAACCGTGACATGGCAGCCAACGAATACTACCGTTTCCTCAAGTCCACCAATCAGGGTAACTATGCGAAGCATGCTTATGGTCGCCTGACAGATTGGGGTTACCTGCAATAATCAACTGTGTTAAACTTTTTTGCGGAACTGCGTAAATACTACCCCAATATATGGAGCCACAATGCACCGTCTGGCATCAGTACTATGTCTCGTTATACTCTTCTTCTCTTCAGCCGCTAGCGCATCAAATAAGCTGTTTTTTTCCGGGATGGATGCCGCCGTTGTAAATTCATCAGCACAGGTCCTGAAATATGCATATTCCCAAATGGGAATAGAAATCGCGACCAGATACTACCCCATTGAAAGAGCATTGCACAGCGCGAATGCAGGTCTTGTAGACGGAGAAATCGTAAAGATCGGCGGACTTGAAAAACAATTCCCAAACCTCATCCAGATTCCGGTTCCTATCTTCCACACCGAACTGGTAGCCATTAGCAAGAATCCTGATATCAAGATATCAGGCTGGGAATCTCTTGCTCCCTACAGACTGGGCCTTGTTCGTGGGGTGCGCATTATCCAAAAGGGATTGAAGAAAGGCGGATGCAAAAATTTTGTCACCAGTATTGACCCCGATCACATAGTCAAGATGCTTGAAGCAGACCGCATCGATATAGGAATCATTTCAAGATTAGGCGCAATGAAGGCTCTTAAACATTCACAATCAAATACTATCAAAATATTAGAACCGACAATCGAAGTAACACCTATGTACCACTACCTTAACAAAGAGCATGCCGACATTGTTCCCAAGTTAATTTCGACTTTAAGTCAAATGAATAAATCAGGACAGATTGCAAAAATAAATCAACACTTCATAAAACACTTGCTGAAACAATAGTATCAAACAATAAACCCTGTTTTAACATCTAAAGCCCGGATTAAAAATCCGGGCTTTGACATTGTTTAACATAAAAACAACAAGACAACGAAATAGTCTTCTTCCCAAAAATAGCTATACAAAAAACACCATCGCTTTATTGACATTAAAAAGTCCGACATTTAGAAAAGTCCTAAAGTTAATTCATAATATATAAAGTCATCAGGAATATTCAATAATTTTACCCTAAAGAGGTATAGGCAATGCTCAAGAATTTGAATGTCACTACAAAAATTGCAGCAGGATTCGGCTTAATCATGATTCTGCTGGCAGCGACAGCAGGACAAGGGATTTTCAAACTCACAGACAGTTCACAAGGCTTCGGAGAATACCGTGAACTGGCACGCCAGACAAACCTTGCCGGACGCATTCAAGCCAACCTCCTGCTGACCAGCATGGGGGCAGTTTCATACATGAACTCCGGCACACAAGACTCCCTGATGCTGTACAATGAAAGGCTGAAAAAGCTCGAAAATTTAATGGATGACGCCGAGACAAAGATAACCGACCCTGAACGTTCCTCACTGGTTTCCAAACTAAGGAATGAAATTGAGACTTATAAAAACACATTCAAGAAATTCCAAGCCGCCAAGGAAAAAGAACAAGGCTCTATCGGACTGGCTGCTGAAAATGGGAAAATCCTGATTGGTGGTCTCAACACCCTGCTGCAAAGCGCAACAGAACGGGAAGACAGCTTCCTCATGGCCATGATTGAAAAAAGCAGGGCCGCACTGTTCGAAGCAAGGCTGGCCAACTCCGTATTTATTTTCAACACCCACAATCCGGAAGACGGCAAAAAAGCAATTACCCTGCTTGAAAATTTCAAGAAAAGCATCGGTGAAATCCAGAACGTCCTCTACTCCCCAGCCGACCTCGGGCTGATCAATGAACTCACCGAAAACACCAAACTTTACGTAAGTCACACCGATTCAATCATCACTGCAAATTCCGTCCAGATTGCTTCAGAAGAAAAGCTTGATTCCCTTGGACCTGTTCTGGCGGAACACATTGAAAATCTCAAATTATCCATCATGAGACAGCAGGATGAACTGGGACCGCGCATGCAGAGTGCTATTTCCTCAGCGGCAAAGAACATGACCGTGACTTCTGGCATCACCATCTTAATCGCCATCATCCTCGCATACTTCATCTCACGCAGCATAACTGTTCCCCTTGCCAAGGCCAGGACATTTGTTCAAGAACTGGCCAACGGCAATCTGAACTGCAAAATGGAAGTCGACCAGAATGATGAAGTGGGAATGATCTGTAAAGACATGTCTCAGGTTGAAAAAACCCTGAAAAACGCAATGTCTGAAATAGATAACGCCATCACCGGAATTGAAGTAGGCAGAATCGACAGTCAGGCAGACAGCTCCTCTTTCAAGGGAAGTTACGCCGAACTCATTGACCGCACAAATCTGGCAATGAAGGTCATGAGGTCCTTTATTGATGCTGTTCCGGTCCCGATTATGACTATGGACCGGGATATGAAAATTCTATTCATGAACAAAACAGGAATCAAATTACTGAATAAACCCCTTGCAGAACTGAAGAAAGGCAAATGTTCAACCACCATAAGCACTCCGGACTGCGGAACTGAAAACTGTGCCTGCGCCAAATCTTTTTCTTCCCGCAAACCTGAACACGGGGCAACTGTCGCCACAACTCCTGCCGGAAATCTGGATATCGACTACATTGGCGTGCCCATTGAAAAAGACGGTAAAGTTGTCGGAGCCATGGAAGTCATTCTCGACCAGACAGAAATCCGCGAAGCACAACGCACAATGCAGGATGTGGCGGCACGCACTCATGCCGTTGCCGAACAGCTTTCATCAGCCAGTGAAGAGCTGGCTGCACAGGTGGAACAGATCAGCAACGGTTCCGAAATCCAGCACGGACGTATAACTGAAACCGCCACCGCAATGGAGCAGATGAACAGCACCATCATGGAAGTTGCCCGGAGTGCCTCCAATGCTTCCGGCAAAAGCATGGAAGCAAGGCAACAGGCTGAAGAAGGCGCGCAAATTGTATCCGACTCTGTGAACTCAATCACTGAAGTCAGCAATATTGCAAATGACCTGCGCTCAAACATGGCAAACCTGAGCAAACAGACAGAATCAATCAGCACAGTCATGGAAGTGATTTCCGACATCGCCGACCAGACCAACCTGCTGGCCCTGAATGCCGCCATTGAGGCTGCAAGGGCCGGGGAAGCGGGACGCGGATTTGCCGTGGTTGCCGATGAAGTCCGCAAACTGGCGGAAAAAACAATGTCCGCCACACATGAAGTCGGAAGCAACGTGGAAAACATCCAGCAGGCCATGCGTACCAACATGCATGCGGTGGAAAATGCTGTTGGAGCGGTGGAAAAAACCACCGAACTGGCCTCCCGTTCCGGCGAGTCTTTAGGAAAAATCGTCAGTACCGTGGATGATAGCGCGGGACTGGTTGAAGCTATCGCCACAGCTTCCGAAGAACAGTCCAGTGCCTCCGAACAGATCAACATCGCCATAACTGAAATCAACAACATCACCCGGGAAACAACAGAAGGTATCCAGCAATCAGCAAAAGCTGTTCAGGAACTGGCATCCATGTCCAGTGAATTGAGCGATCTGATCAAGGAACTTCAATCCTAAGCAAAACATATATCTCTACCATCTAAACCCCGTTTGCATATGCAGACGGGGTTTTTTGTTAATTAAAATCAAGAAGCCCCCTTTCCACTGGAAGAAAACTCATGTTCATGCTTAACTGATATACAAAAACAGGAGCAGATATGAAAAAAATCACCCTGATGTTTATATTCGCGGCAACCCTCATCTGCGCAACCCACGCATGGGCCGGTAACTATCCCATTGTGGACAGTGGACAGGAAGCCTGCTTCGACAATTCCCAACAGATTCAATGTCCTGCCAAAGACGATGCGTTCTACGGACAGGACGCCCAATACAAAGGCAACCAGCCCCGCTACAAAGATAACGGCGACGGCACAATTTCCGATCTCGTTACCGGATTGATGTGGGTTAAAGCCCGTGGAGACAAGCAGTCATGGCAGACGGCAATGAACGGCGCGGAAGACTGCCGTGTCGGAGGATACAACGACTGGCGCGCCCCGAGCATCAAGGAAGTATACTCGCTGATTGATTTCAATGGCCGGGTAATGGGATCTGATTCAGTTTCAACACCGTTTATTGATACGAACTACTTTGATTTCAAACTCGGCGACAGTTCAAAGGGCGAACGTTTGATCGACTGTCAGGATTGGTCGGCAACCACTTATGTGAGCAAGACTATGGGCAGCAATCCCACAGCCTTCGGGGTAAACTTCGCGGACGGACGCATCAAAGGCTACGGCAAAAGCGGACACGGCAACCGGGGCAAAAAATATATGCGTTATGTACGCGGCAACCCCGACTACGGTGAAAATATTTTCGTAGACCTGAAAAACGGTATTGTTGAAGACAAAGCCACCGGATTGGTCTGGCAGCAGGAAGACAGCGTAAAGAAACTCAACTGGCAGGAAGCCCTGAGCTATTGCGAAAACCTGAATTATGCAGGACGTAACGACTGGCGTCTTCCGGGCGTCAAGGAACTGCAATCCATTGTGGATTACACCCGCAGCCCGAAAACCAGCGGGACCGCAGCAATTGATCCGGTTTTTAAAGTCACGGACAAGGAATCCTACTACTGGTCCTCCACCACCCACATGGACGGCCCCAAGGGGGCAGACCACGCTTCCTACGTAGCCTTCGGGCGCAGCATGGGCTATTTCGCTCCCCCGCGCAGCAACACCAAAAAATGGATGGACGTACACGGAGCCGGGGCACAGCGCAGTGATCCCAAATCCGGTAATCCCGAAGCCTTCCCAAACGGGCGCGGCCCGCAGGGAGATGACATCCGCATCTACAACTATGTGCGTTGCGTAGCCGGAGGAACTGCCGAACCGTACAACCCGCCCTACGTAAAAATCAAAACGCTGGACATGGGTAAAACCGGTTTCGGCATGGGCAGCATGGGTGGCAACCGGCAGGGCGGTCAAAGAAACAAAGGCATGGGCTACGGCATGAACCAAGACGGCACGGGACAGCAGATGGGACAATCCACCGGACAATCAATGGGCCGGGGACAAGGCCGCAACCGCCAAGGCCCGCCACCGGAAGCCTTCACAGCCTGCAACGGCAAATCACATGGAGATGAATGCACAGTGCAAACGCCGCGCGGAAAACTTTCCGGCACATGCATGAGCCGCAACGAGCAGACCTTCTGCGTCCCCGAAGGACACGGTCAAGGTAGAATGGGCAGAAGACCCATACAATAAAAATAATCCCGGAATGGCAAAACCATTCCGGGATTATTTCTATTTATAAAACACAGCGGCGCAGCCCAATAAAAGTTTTTGGGATTCTTGCACTAGCTCTTAGGCGAGCGGTCTTCCGCGAGTCTTAGAGATAGCGACAGTGTAACAAACCCTTTTGCGAAAGGGTTTAAGCCGCCGGAGGCAAACTCTTTTCATCAAAAACGCGAAAGCGTCCCAACTAACTCTTACAGACCTTCCACGTAATCCATAATCGCCTGCGCGGAATTTTTGGAACAGCGCACGGCTTCGGCTACGGTTCTGGCTCCGGTGACAACATCTCCGGATGCGAAGATGCCTTCACGGGTGGTGCGGCCTTCTTCATCGGTAATGACCAGTCCGGTCCTGCCGATCTCGATCCCGGTCAGGTTGTTGCGCGGGGCCTGACTTACGGCGATAAAGATGGAATCAGCCTGTTCAAGCTTTTCAGAACCTTCCACGGTGACCAGCTTGACCTTGCCGTCTTCCCCGGTCTCTTTTTTCGTGCGCACGCAGACCACGCCCTCTTCGTTCAACTCCAACGGAGAATGAAAAAACTTGAAGCGAACCCCGTCAAGCTTGGCGTAATCGTACTCGTACTTGGTGGCGGACATATCTTCCTGACCCCGGCGGTAAAGCACGGTAACTTCCTGCGCTCCTTTGCGCAGAGCGGTACGGGCCACATCCATAGCCACGTTCCCGGCTCCGATAACCGCAACTTTCTTACCGAGCTCATAGACATCAGGATTCTTCAGGTAGTTGATGGCGTAATGCACATGGCCGAGAGTCTCGCCTTTGAGTCGAAGCGGACGCGGATTCCAGACCCCGGTTCCGATAAAGATCGCCTTGTAGCCGTCACGCAGCAAATCATCGAGAGAGATAACCGGACCGATAAGCATGTTAGGACGGATTTTAACTCCAAGTTGGATGAGCACTTCACGCAGCTTTTCAAGGATATCCTTGGGAAGGCGGAATTCGGGGATACCGTACTGAAGGACCCCGCCGATCTTGTCTTCGGATTCGAAGATGGTCACCTCATACCCTCTCAGGGCAAGGATGAAAGCGACGGTGATCCCGGCTGGACCGGAACCGACAACCGCGATACGGGCTTTGCGTTTCTCGGCTTTCTGGGGTTGAAACTGGGCCAGATAGTAGCGGGAAATATAGTTTTCAATATCGCTGCACTGCACCGGGGAACTCTTGCGGCCCAGAATACAATGCCCTTCACAGAAATTTTCATGGGGACAGATAAGCGAACAGACCACCGAAAGCGGGTTGTTCTCGAACAGCATGGCCCCGGCCTCCTGCATTTTACCGTCCAGCAGGAGTTCGATCATTTTATTAATAGGTGTGCCGAGCGGACAACCCTTACTGCAAAGCGGTTTCTTGCATTGCAGGCAACGGGTCGCCTCTTCAATGATATGTTTTCCCATATGAATGATGTGTGGTTTGGTCCTTGAGTGATACGGACCTTATTTTAAGAGAGGATTGGAAAGTAGTGCGTGGAAAGCGGGTAATAGCAGGGGTTTTCAGATAGGTCCAGTAATTTGATTGGCGGGAAAGCCCTCTCGAAGACTTTCCCGCCAATATGTAATCAGGCTGCTTCAACAGTGGGCTATTTACCGTAGTAGGATTCCTTAAACAGCTCTTTCATCTGCTCAATGGAGATCTCACGCGGGTTAGTGCTGGTGCAGGGGTCTCCGCATGCGCCCTCGGAAATCTTGTCGAGGTTGGCAAGGAATTCATCTTCATTCACACCGAACTCTTTGAGGGTCGCAGGAATCTGCATGTCCACGTTGAGCTTCTTCACAAAGTTGATCAGGGATTCGACCAGCTCTTCAGTGGAGGAACCGGAAAGACCGAGCCTCTTTGCAGCGTCAGCGTACTTTTCGCCGGCTTTCTCAGCGTTGAAACGGATAGCAGCCGGGAGGTAGATTGCATTGGCGCAGCCGTGGGGAATACCGAAAAGGTGTCCGGTCTTGTGCGCCATGCTGTGGACAATGCCGAGGATTGCGTTGGAAAAAGACATACCAGCCAGACACTGGGAGATATGCATTTTGTCACGCGCTTCCTTGTTTCCCTTGTAGGATTCGACCAGTTCATCCTGAATCATTTCCATTGATTTCATGGCGAGGCAGTCGGTAAGCTCATTGGACATGATGGAAACATAAGCTTCCAGAGCATGGGTCAATGCATCCATACCGGTGTGCGCTACAAGGCTTGCGGGCATGGACTGGGCCAGATCGCTGTCCACGATTGCCAGATCAGGAGTGATGTTAAAGTCGGCAATGGGGAACTTCAGCTCAGTATCATTGTCGGTGATGATGGAGAACGCAGTTACCTCGGTTCCGGTTCCACTGGTTGTGGGAACAGCTGCGAAATGCGCTTTCTTACGCAGTTCCGGCAGGTTGAAGGGCTTTGCAGCTTCTTCAAAGGTAAAATCAGGGTTTTCGAAAAAAATCCACATGGCCTTTGCCGCATCAATGGGGGAACCGCCGCCCACACCGAGAATCCAATCCGGCTGAAAATCGTTCATCAACTCAACGCCACGGCGAACAGTGGCAACAGAGGGGTCTGCCTCAACGCCTTCGAAGAGGGTGGTTTCGATTCCGGCTTCTTTCAGAAAGCCTTCTATTTTATCGAGCGCACCATTTCTCTTTACAGAACCGCCACTGATAACAATAACAGCTTTGGTGCCTTTGATGTTTTTGAGTTCCTCGATGCTGCCTGCACCAAAATACACTTCACGTGGAATAGTAAATCTTGCCATTATAATTTTCTCCATTTATATTCCAAAGCAAATTTCAGCTTAGGAAAATTATTTTACTTTAAAATAAAACATTCATAGCCTGAATATTAATTCATAAAATTAAATTCAGACCAAAATATCACTTTTTAAAAACCGCAAACGTTTCCCTCAGGTTGGGTGAGAAGCTATAAACACAATTTTTTTTTTCCTGTAAAGTACGCACCTTTCGGTATCGTAGTTTACAACTGGTTAGTAGTTCCCATTTGGTAACTACCTATTAGATTAAGTAGAAAACTACACAAAAAGCTTTAAATCTGGTAAGTTGGAAACTTCGCTTAATTGAACGCAATTTTCAGAAAGCACAAAATAAGCTCTAAAAATTATCTGAAATTTTTTTATTTTTTTGAAGCCGACCGGATTTCGGCGCAATGCATGGAGAGATAATGCCTGAAGACAGAACCCACAAAGTCAGCTGCAACAGCTTCACATATGAGTTGGAAGTGGCTTTTGAAATATTATCCGGCAAATGGGTGCCGCTGATCATCTGGCACCTTGCGGACGGAGAACCGAAAAGATTCGGGGAAATGCGCAGACTGATGCCTAAAGTCACCCAAAAAATGCTGACCCAGCAATTACGCAGCCTCGAAAAATCCGGGCTGGTAAACCGCAAAGTTTATCAGGAAGTTCCCCCGGCAGTAGAATATTCGCTCACCGAAATGGGGCTTAAGCTGATCCCCATCTTCGAAAACGTAAACGGATGGGCCGAGGAATATCTGGAGAAACGGAAGGATAAATAAAAAAAACACGAAAAAAGGCGGATTCCCGATTGGGAACCCGCCTTTTAAATTGTGTTTTACGACAGAACTATTTCAGCGCTTCGAGCAGAGCTTCTTCACCGATGCGGTTGACAAAACCGCTGGTACGTTCACGCTTACGGCCGTTTTCTTTGTAGAAAGCAAGTGCCTTTTCAACCAGTGCAAGAGCTTCGTCAGCACCCAGCTTGGAGCCGATTTTTACACCGCCGCGCACGTTGCGCACAGCACCGCCGCCGAAAAGAACGTCCCAGCCTTTGGGAGTTCCTACGAGACCGATATCACGCACATTACTGAATCCGCAACCGATCTTACAGCCGGAAACACCGCTCTTGATCTTGAAGGGATAGGGAGCATTCTGCTTGATAACTTCGAGCAGTTTTTTGCCCATACCACGGCTGTCCTGAACACCGAACTTACAAACGCCAACGCCGGTACAGACTCCGACAGTCGGCGGTGCCTTCTTAACTGAGGAACCGATGCTGTCTACAACTTCATCCAGTTTATCCTTGGGGATACCCTCCAGATTCAAACGCTGGCCGGTAGTCACGCGCAGGGAAGTCAGATCAAATTTCGCCATTGTTTCAATGACGGTCTTCATCATGCCGGGAGTGAATTCCCCCTGAGAAAGACAGATGCGCAGTGCGTAAGTGTCATTCTTACGCTCAACGGGCATCACAACAACTGGTTCAGCAACAATATTATCCATAAAAAACTCCTTGCTCTGTTTAGTGATTGTTCATTTACAACAGAGCGCAATGTTCTGCAAACAGGGATTTCAGTCTATAATTCCCCTACAGAAGAATCAGTTTTTTGTAGTTCGGCCACTTTTTCTATGGTACATAGAATTAGACCTAAACCTCTTATAAGAGCAGTTAATTACTTACAGATTTTCCCTAACGCAGTACAGCAAGGAGAAATCCATGATTCTAACGGATTCCCGCATACTTGATTACATTGGTGCCGGGATGTTGATATTTGTCTTTCTGGTGCTGGTATACGGCATTATCTTCATTCACGACATTCCTTACAACATCGCCAAAAAACGCAACCATCCCCATCAGGATGCAATCCACGCCGCCGGGTGGGTCAGCCTTTTCACCCTGCATGCCATATGGCCGTTCCTGTGGATATGGGCCATGGTTCATAAACCGGACCTGAAAAGCGATCAGGATTTCATAAGCAATGAGAATGAAATAACTCCCGCAGACGAACCAGAGGACCTGAATACAGTTACGGACGCAAGTGAGGTCTAACCGTGGATATACTCATTGAATTAACCTATGCGGCTATTGTTTTCTTTGCCTTCAAAGTCCTGAAAATCCCGGTAACCAAATGGACCGTAACTACTGCTGTGGTAGGCGGAATCTTCGTTGTCGGTGGAATATTCCTCTGCATGGCATTTTACCACCCCTACACGCCCAATGCCCGCATCTATTTCCAGACCACACCAATCGTTCCGCAGGTGCGCGGCAAAACCATTGAAGTCTATGCCAAACCCAATACCCAACTCAAAGCCGGGGACAAACTATTTGCCATCGACCCTACTCCCTATCAGGCAAGAGTGGATGAGATTACAGCCCAGCTTAAGTTCTCCGACAAGCGGCTCAAGGAATCTCAGCAGCTTGCTAGACAATCCGCCGGAAGCCGCTACGATGTTGAACAATATCAGGAAGAAGTGAATCAGCTTCAGGCCGAACTGGAAAAGGCAAAATTCAATTTAAACAGCACGACAGTTGTTGCACCCACGGACGGCTGGGTAACAATGGTCCGGCTTCGCCCGGGAATGATGGCTGTTCCGCTGCCCCTGCGCCCGGTGATGACCTTCGTTCACTCCGAAGACCCCATGCTGGTTGCGGCGTTCAAGCAGAATCCGCTCCAGAACATCAAGCCGGACTTTAATGCTGAAATTATTTTCCCGGCTATTCCGGGACATGCCTTCAAAGGCAAAGTGACCAAGATTCAGGAAGCACTGGCTGAAGGGCAGCTCCAGCCTTCCGGCGACCTGCTCAGTGTTTCCACCCATATTCCAGAGGGTAGGGTTCCGGTCTTCATTCATATTACCGATGACATGTCGCAGTACAACCTGCCCCTTGGGAGTGCTGCCGCTGTCAGCGTCTACAGTGAAAGCATGGAACCGCTGGCCCTGATCAGGCAGATCCTGCTGCGCATGGTCAGCTGGCGGAACATCATATGCTTTGAGGCCATTTAAGTGGAGATAAATATGTCACATAAACTCAGACCGGCAATACTGATCTTGATCCTGCTGCTCGCCATCTGCGGCTGCAAACGCAATTATTCCCATTCCGAGGCCGCTTCGAGTGCCGAAAAGACACAGAATTCTGCACCCGCTGAATGGTCCGCCACGGATTCAGATAGCGGCATGGTCAAAGACGGGTGGATTCATGAATTCAAAGACACGAATCTTAATGCGCTGGTGACCGAAGCCATGAAAAACAATCCGGACCTGCAGGCTTCTGCTGCGAGAGTTGATCAGGCCACGGCACTGGCAAAACAGGCCGGAGCAGCTTTGCAGCCTTCAATCGGATTGGGCGGCAGGTTATCCGGCACTTCCTCTAACGAAGCAGCCGGAGCGCAAGGAGCCGGACTGGGTATTTCATGGGAAGCTGATGTCTGGGGCAGGCTTGAACAGGGTAAACGCTCATCCGAAGAATCAGCCAAGGCGGTTCAGGCCGACTATGAATTCGCCCGCCAATCACTGGCTGCAGCCACGGCCCGCAACTGGTTCCTGCTTAATGAAATTGAACAGCAGCAGGAATTCTTGAAATCCATTGTCGAAATTCTGGGAAAAATGAATGAGATTGAAAAGCGTAAAGAAAAGGTAGGCAAAGTTTCTATGCTTGAAGTTTCTCAGGTCCATGCCCAACTGGCTACGGCAAAGGATGCTGTAAGTCAGGCTGAGATGGCCCGCCAGCAGGCCTCCCGCAGCCTTGAAGCTTTGATTGGCCGCTACCCCGCCGATGAATTAAAAGGAACAGGCCAACTCCCTGCAAAACTTCCGCCCATACCGGCAGGACAGCCTTCGGCAATTCTTGAAAGAAGACCGGATCTCATCGCGGCAGAAGATCGCGTGGCGGCAGCTTTTTATGCTGAAAAAGGAGCAGAACTGCTGCACCTTCCGCGCTTCACTTTCGGAGCCGGAGCAGGAATAAGCGCACTGGGCGATGCCATTGCCGGACTGACCGCAGGAATCTTTGCCCCCCTCTATACTGGCGGCAAAATTGAGGCCGAAATTGAACAGGCCACAGCAAAACAAAAAGAAACCGTCGCAAATTATGCTTCTGTGGCCCTAAATGCATTCAAGGAAGTTGAAAACGGACTTTCCGGGGAAAACCTGCTTCAAAAACGCGAAGAATATCTGACTCAAGCCAGGACAGACACGAAAAAGACCTATGAACTGGCTCAAATCCAGTACAATGTCGGCAAAATTGATCTATTTGAACTGCTCAGCCATCAGACAGCATGGATCGGTTCAGAAATATCCTTGCTGAATATACGGCGGGTGCGTTTGGATAACCGAATTGACCTGCACCTTGCCCTTGGGGGCAGCTTCGAACAGTAAATCCAGTGCAGGGTCTTACTTAACAAAGGCCCTGCTTTATTTTTATCAGCAAATTTCGTAGTAAGAAATAATGAAGCACTTATCCCATTTCATTCTCATCATACTTTTCCTGACAATTAAGACTACCTCATGCCTCGCACAAGAAGTTATCGTTCCGGTCAATCATTACCCACCGTGGCGAATTGTAGAGAGTAACGAAGAAATCGGCGGTATCAATATTATGCTGATGGACACCCTGCTCCAAAAGGTTGGTTTGAGAGCCACCTATATTATCCGCCCGTGGAAAAGAGGGCAGCGCATGATGAAAGAAGGAACAGCAGATATAATGAACGGGCTGCTCAAACATCATGAACGCGAAAAATTTATGACCTACCTTGATCCGCCATATAAAACAAAAAGTTCAAAGGCATTCTACGTATTAAAAGACAGTACCACAAAAATTACATCCTACGAAGACTTGTATAAATACAAAATCGGAATATCTCTCGGGGCAAAATTTTTCCCCAGATTCGACAATGACACCAAGTTGAAAAAGGACACAGGCAAAGACGCACAGAATAACTTTACAAAATTAAGGTTCAATAGAATTGACACCTTCATAACAACTGAAACGGTTGGAGACTATCTACATAATAAATTAGGATATCAGGACATTATAAAAAAAGCAGAATACAAATACACTGCACCACTCGCCGTCTACTTTGCGGTTTCCAAAAAATCACCATTAGCCGAGAGAGTACCGGAATTAAATGCTGCATTGAAAGAAATGGTGGAATCCGGCGAGGTACAAAGAATAATCGACCGATTCATCACCGGCAGATATCCACCGAACTGATCCGTAGTGCCGTTTCAGCATCAGAGAAATCCCAGTTGACTTGTTCCTCTGAGGGTGGGATGGATGCATGTATTCACAAGGAGAAATAACATGCGCATTTACATGGGATTTGACGATACTGATGACAAGAATGCCCCTCTGGGGACAGGTCGGCTGGTCCGCGAATTTGTATACGGCCTGAATAATGACTGCCATGTCATCGGCGTAGTCAGACACCAGCTTCCCCGGCTGGACAACATCCCATACACATCCAATAACAGCTCGGCCTGTGCCATTATTGAAATTCCCGATGGCAGTAACCTTGACTATCTGCGCGAACAGGCAACTGGACACCTAAATGAATTCTGCGCCCCCGGCAGCGATCCCGGCTTATGCCTTGCCCGCGAAGACGAAGTGTCCAGTGAAATTATAGGTTTCTCCAAATCCGTAACCGGACGCAGACACACCCAGAAAGACGCCATGCACGCCGCCCGCGATATTGAGTTATACGGCCTGGGCGGAACAAACGACGGCATCATCGGTGCAACCGCAGCAGTCGGACTGACTGTTTACGGATGGTGTGGACGTTTCATCGAGTATGGACGGCTGCGGGAACTGGGCCGTGATCTTCACGTGCAGGATCTCTTCGAAGCCGGAATCGACGTAATTTCAACGGACCGCGACCCTCTCGTGCCGCTGCCCGGTGATGAAATACGCAATACAACATGGATCAGGCCCTCACTTTGGGGCGGTCGTCCAGTTTTACAGGTCAAACGGATAGAGTACGGAGTCTGGGAACCCGCCCACGGCAAGCGCAAAAAAGGGCACAAGATGCAGCCGGACTCCAAAAACCGAACTACACACTTTCCCTGTAGCGGACAATAAAGCCTTCCAGAGCGTCACGCTGACGTTCCATGTGAATTATCCATGCTTCCAGAATTTCCAACCCTTCAGGGGTGATGGAATAGACCCGCTTTGCCGGGCCGTCACCCTCAGCGTCCCACCTTGACTCCACCAATCCCTCCTCGTCCATCTGCCGCAAATGACGGTAGATCATGCCCGGAGGGGCTTCTCCACGCAAAAAACCATACCCGCTGATGGTCTGAATAAGCTCATAACCATATGAAGACCCTGACTTTAGTGCCATCAAAAGTGATGGCTGAATATATCGCTGGGGCTTACCCCCGCCTGCCTTTTTTGACATTTCCCACCTGTTCTTCTTGACTATATGTTCTTAGAGGATATATATCTAATATAGACTAATATCCATAAAGACACAACAAACCAGAGGAGAGCTTTATGAAAATCTTCGTAAGAGAAAGAGTAAGAGCAGATGAAGGAACCAAACGTCCCCGTTACCGCGTTGTAGGTGTACAAGGCGAAGGACTGACCCTCAAGGTTAAGCGTATCCGCAAGTGTGAACTTAAGCAGCTTGCTGAGCACACCGGAGCAGAGATTGTTTATCTGGAGCGCGACGGTAAGGGAAGCGAAGGAAAGCAGGACTAAAAAAACGGGGACCATGCTCAGCAAGGTCCCCGTTTTTTAATATGTTTATTTGTAGACGATAGTTCCGACATGTTCTCCGCGCAATGCGGCGTGTACGGACTCAGGGTCCCGCAGCACATCAATAATCTGGAACTGCTTGAGGGTCTTGGCATTCTTGAGGAAGGTCAAGACTGCTCTTTCCACTATCAGGTCATCAAGATCCATTTCAATCAACTCATCAACGTGGATGCGGTCATAGAACTTGAGGGTTTCGCGGTCCTTGGCCTTTTTAGGATCGTCCTCATAAAGCCCCTTTTCATCTTTAAGATAGATAACGGACTTCGCGCCGATGTTCTCCGCCAGCAGAAATGCACCGGAATCAGTGCGGTGCGGCGGGATGGAACCTACTTCAGCGGGATGCTCAAAGAATCCGTAAGGCGGAATCCCGGTAGTGATGGGCAGGTAACCGAGCTGGCAATACATATTCAGCTGCTCCAGATGGTCACCATGACCAATCTTTACCCCGCCATGCTTGGCAAGCAGCACGGAAAGCATCTCGGCATTCTGCCATGAGACCTTATCACCAAGCTTGGAAAGAACGCCGGTAGGCATGCCCAGATCAACGCCGATATTGTAGACGTGACGGGCGCGGGTACCACCTCCGGTCATAAGCAGGATTTTGTGATCCTCCTTAGCCTTGACCAACTCATCAAGGATGGGCAGCAACGCATTGGCACCACGGTCCATAATGGACTGCCCGCCGATCTTGAGTATGTTCACATCCGGTTGCATATGAAAATATTCATCAGCCTCGGTATTGCGCAAACAATCCTTACCCACCAAAGATTCACCCAGCAGCTTCGTTTCTATATGCAAACGGCCCTTTTCACCTTCTTCTTTAACTAACTTACCCATAAGAACCTCCGTTTTAGCAGTATCGTCATCCTTGTGAATTTCGGGATGACCAAGTGTAAACCATTCACAGTTATTGTGACACCTTAATTCTTGAAAAAATAATACTCAACAGAATCCCGGCCCCGAAGGCCCATGCCAGATTTGAAGCAAGGGTAATAATCAACATAAGCACAATCACGGCCTGAGCGGACCTTGCGGTCATATCCCGCATGGCCAACACCAACTGCACACCGGCAAAAACAAGCAGCACACCAAGCACCCCCATAGGGATAAGCTGCAAAACTTTAACTGACTGCGCTCCGAAACCGATTGCCAGCACCACAAATAAAACTCCAATAATAAGATTGGAACCGCAGGTCCGTGCCCCGAAACGGTAATGGGCTGCCAATCCCCCTGCTCCATGACAGAGCGGCATACCGCCCACCAGAGCGGCAAAACCGTTAGCAATGCCCATGCTGATGCACAAAGCCCGATCCGTTACCCTGCGACTTTCATCACCGAAATATTCATGACTCAAATCACGGTTGGCAATGACCGCATTCCCCAAAGTCATGGGAATCTGGGGCAACACCAAAGCAAGCAAGGCAAAAGAAAAATCATCCGCAGTAGGAAACCCAAAAGGCATAAACTGCGGCAGATGGAATCCGAAACTGAGATCAGCCAATCCCTGCCATGCTCCGAGCAAACCTCCGACAAAAGCACCGCAGCCCACGACCACCAGCCCGGCAGGTATCCGTTTGTTATTGATCAACTTCAGGGTGACTATTCCGAAAATGACTCCGAACACAGCACTGAGCGGAAGCGGTCCCAGAGACTGAAAGGCCAGAAACGGTTCAACCTTACCTTGCGCAGCCTGCAATGTGCTGGTCCCGACGGCAAGAAAAACACCTTTCAAAAGCAGCAACATCCCGGTGGATACCTGTACCCCACGAATAACAGGCAGTGGAATTAATTGAGCAGCCCGCTTAACCAGCCCACTGGCACCGAGAAAAAACATGAGCAAGGCAATAATATACCCGGACCCGGTAATCACCGTAGGACTAAGCGACTGGGCGATGGCATAAGCCGAAACAACCTTCATGGGCTGCACAGCAATAGGCACACGGTAATACATCCCACCGATAAGATAAAATAACCCCACTGAAAGAAACAGCCCGGTG
>PPCM01000403.1_pt1 | contig 42853 bp, 36 predicted proteins | sample 1555541 | NCBI WGS metagenome assembly PPCM01 (sample SAMN05284479, study PRJNA326546) | Marine sediment metagenome, whole genome shotgun sequencing project. | isolation source: marine sediment | place: Germany: Wadden Sea | collected 2012-09-05
TAATCAGTTCGTTTTCTCTCTGCTTAAAAATATTTAGATGCGTTTGCCCTGAGCATACTCGTTAAAACCTTTAACCTTTGAGCAAAATTTAGTACTTTTGTTCTTCTAAAATTTCGCCATAAACTTTGTGCGAAATAAATTGTTTCATTGTAAAACACAATAAAAAATGAAAAACAAAAAAGTGATTTTAATGATCCTCGATGGATGGGGAAAAGGTGATGGCAGCAAATCAGATATCATAAGCAACTCAAATACAGCAAATTATCATAATTATCTAAAGACATATCCAAATTCTGAACTACTTACTTGTGGTGAAAACGTAGGTTTACCTGAAGGTCAAATGGGAAATTCCGAAGTAGGACACCTAAATATTGGTGCTGGGAGAATTATCTATCAAGATCTTGTTCGAATAAATAAGGAAATTGAAAACGGAAGTTTTTACAATAATCCTGTTTTGCTAGATGCTTTTAATTATGCTATCGAGAATGATAAAAAAGTCCATTTACTTGGCTTAGTCTCCAATGGTGGAGTGCACTCTACAGAAGATCATTTAATTGAATTAGCAAGATTATCCGACAAATTGGGACATAACAAAACATTTATTCATGCTTTAACTGATGGTCGCGATACTGACCCTCAAAGCGGAATTGGATTTCTTAAAAAAGTAACTACTGCTCTTGAGACCTCTTCTGTTAAACTTGCTAGTCTTGTTGGAAGATATTATACGATGGATCGTGACAAACGTTGGGAAAGAGTAAAAGTAGGATACGACCTAATGGTAAATGGCGTAGGTGAACCTAGTAAAGACATTCTTCAAAGTATGCAAAAGTCTTATAACAACGGCATTACCGATGAATTTATCAAGCCAATTGTGATGATGGATAATGATGACCAGCCTATTGCAACAATTGAAGAAGGTGATGTGATTTTATGTTTTAATTTCAGAACAGACAGATTAAGACAAATCACTACTGCTCTTACGCAACAAAATTTCCCTGAACACAAAATGCAAACAATTCCATTGAGATATTATACAATGACAAGATATGACGAGTCATTTAAAAATATCAATATTGTTTATGATAAGGAAAACCTACAAGATACATTAGGAGAAATTGTTGCTAAACAAGGCATGAGTCAACTTCGTATTGCTGAAACTGAGAAATATGCTCATGTAACATTTTTCTTTAGTGGTGGACGTGAGGAGAAATTTGAAAACGAAAATCGAGTTTTAATATCTTCCCCTAAAGTTGCTACTTACGATCTACAACCAGAAATGAGTGCTCCTGAAGTTAAAGAAGCCCTTGTTACAGAAATTAACAAAAATATTCATGATCTAATAGTTGTAAACTTTGCCAACGGCGATATGGTTGGACATACTGGGATTTACTCCGCTATTCAAAAAGCTGTCGAAACAGTTGATAAGTGCGTAGGAGAGGTGGTTAACACTGCAAAATCAAATGATTATTCAGTTATCATTATTGCAGATCATGGAAATGCAGACTTTGCTGTAAATCCTGACGAAAGCCCTAACACAGCACATTCATTAAATCCTGTTCCTTGTATTTTAATAAATAGTGAATATGATAAAATTGAAAATGGAATTCTTGCAGATGTTGCCCCAACAATTTTGAAACTTCTGGGGATTGAAAAAGTTGAAGCAATGGGAGGGAAAAGCCTAGTATAATACCAATGTATAAGATCTTATTTCATTTCTAATTATCTTTTGTAAAATCGCAAACATTTGTGTCATACAACTTATTAAAGTATAGTTTATCTAGCCTTTCATATAAAGTTGCACAGACGCAAAAACAGACAAGTAGAACTATATTAACTATAGAGCATAATTAATTTATATTTAGTAGAATATTGGACTTTTTTTAAATAAAAGAAGACATAAAGAACAACTTTAATATTTTGTTATTCAATTTTACAATTAATATATTTGCATTGCTTATTAGAAAAATAATTTATGAAAATAAAATCAAATTATCGCACCTTATTCATTAGTCTATTTTTAAGTGTATTTGTTGTTGGAGTGTTCTTTTTATTATCTTTTTCTATCTAAGTCTATAACTTTATTAATATGGGTTAAAAGTTGCTGTCACTTTCTTAAACATTGTGAGATTATTCTCAAAATCACCATAGGTAATTCCTGAAATCACATAATAATCTTGCCCTTGAAACAAAACTACTTGATAGATTAATTCAAGTTTATACAATTCTTTATTAACACCCATACAAAATATCTCATAGCCATTCAACCCGCCAATATTAATAGCTTTAGGCTCACGACTCATATCTTTTTCCCATTCAAGTGGATACAGGTCGAATAACTTTACAGCCAAAGTTTTTCTTTCTGCTTCAGATATTTTATTTACGGCTGTTTGTTTGCGAATTAAAAAAGAAGTTTTATTATCTGTTTTCGAAGGAACTAGTCCATCATCAGTATAAGTTAATGAACTTAACATCAAGTTTCCTTTTTTAAGCACTGTTCCTGAAACATCAACAGAAAAATCAAACCTGTCTAGTATATTTGATTCTTTATCTGGTTGGTAAATCACCCCGAGTAATGACTCTTTAACTTCATTTAAATGCTTTTCCGAACTTGTAGACAAAACAGAAGCACTCAATAAATAGGTTCGATAATAATCACCAATAACTAAAAGTATTCGATTATATGTTTTTCCGTATGCAGATTGTTTTCCCTCTACCAATAAGGCATCAAATCCATTTATTTGGTAATATGTGGTTTTTTCAACTAATACCCCTGTTTTAAATAACTGCTTTTTATCAAAACCAATAAAGTTTTTATTTACATCACCTGCAATTTCTGTAATTACAATGCTGCTTCCAGCAAGTTGATGACTATAGCCATTATAACCTGTACTCTTTACAAATCCTGCAGGAGGAATAATTTGCAATTTTGTTCCTGTAACATTTATATAATTGGCATTATGATTGTTAGTAATCTCAATAGCTTTTGAATTATAGCTTTGAGAAAATGTACTTAAAGAAACTAAAGTAAATATTATTGCCAGTGTATGTATTTTCATAAAGAAATTTTTCATAAAGTTAAATAATATGTTTAATTTGTTAAAATATTAAATACATAATTACAATACTTATGCCAATTATGAGACACAAAACACTAACTTTAGTTGCTTTTATTTTTATAATTAATTCTTTATTTGCAATAGACACAGATACCCTAAGATACATAGACCGAATATATTCAAATAAAATTAAATCTGTTAGAATGCACCAGTCAGGATGGGAGGAAAGCTATCCAACTATGGAATTAAACTCGGATAATCCGTTAATTTTTAGTTTTGACCAGATGGATTCTGAGCCTGTTGATTTTTATTACACTATAGTCCATTGCACATACGACTGGAAACCATCTGGTCTTATGTTTTTTGAATATGCAGAAGGATTTGATGAAAATGAAATTAGAGATTATGAAGAATCTCACAGCACGCATGTACCATACACTCATTTTACTCTTGAATTACCGAACAGAGATTGTGAACCTTTATTATCTGGGAACTACTTATTAATTGTTTACACCAAAGAAGATGAAGAAGAGATTTTATGTACACGTAGATTTATGATTTACGAGAATTCATTAGACGCAGAAGGTAGAATAAATCAAGCTATAGAAACTGATTATCGAAAAAAATATCAAAAATTAGACTTTAGTTTAGATGTGAAAAATTATCCAATTTCTAATCCTCACAATGACTTAAAGATTGTCGTAATGCAAAATTACCAATGGGAAAATGCTATTTCAGAATTAGTGCCTTCTTTTCTTGATAATGAAAAATTGGTTTACGAATGGGATGACAAAACAAAATTTGATGCAGCAAATGAATACAGATATTTTAGTTTCAATAATCTTGAAATATTCTCTGAGTTTGTTGAAAACATTGAATTTAAGAAACCATATTACTATGTAACACTCTTCGATGACAAACCTAAGTTTTTTGACCCATATAGCTCTATTGATGATATCAATGGCCATTATGTTGTAAGCACGAAGCGATTTGCCAACAATGATTATCCGGAAGTAGAAGCAGAATATGCAATTGTTGATTTTTCGCTGGATTACAATCCCGTTTCAGGGGCTGATATTTATCTTTACGGTGAACTAACTGGTTATGAGTTTAGCGATAAATACAAAATGAAATATAATCTTGAAACAAAAAAATACGAGAAATTGCTATTCTTAAAACAAGGTTATTATAATTACAGGTATGTATTAGTAAATCACGAAGAAGGAGCGAAGCCAGATTTTAGTTTCTTCGAAGGAAGTTATCAGCAAACAGAAAACAATTACCTCTTATTTGTGTATCATCGAGACCCCTCTGAATCATATGACAAACTAATAAACTTTACTATTTTTAATAGTAGAAATTAAGTGCTTGGAGTACTTAGAGTACTTAGAGTATTTAAAGTGCTTGAAGTACTTAGAGTGTCAAAAAAATGAAAATTAAATTTTGAATACTTTAAATTGCTTCAATATTTATTCGTATTTATTTTTCTCGCAGTCTGAATACTTTTGCTTATAAATTTTTTCCATATCATCTTCGAAGAAAAATTTTCCTCCAAAAGCAGGTTTAAGATCGCTCATCCATGAAGCCGATTCGTCATATTTAGCAAAGAAAGGAGTTGCAACCCAATCTGGATTACGTCCCTGAATAAATCGAAGTGCTAAAACTTTTTCTCCATTTAATTCAGCAATACCAGAAATCATTATTTTACCTGGCGTACAAGACATGCTAGGACCTCTTACAGTACGACATATTCCACTTACTTTACTGTAAGCTTTTCTAAATATATCATAAGCTTCAACTATTGGAAGTTCAAAGTAATCTTTTGCTCCAGTATCACGAGCCATAAACATATAGTATGGGATACAGTTTAGATTAACTTGTTTTCGCCACAATTCTGCCCATATCTCTGGATCATCGTTTATATGCTTAAATATTGGAGACTGAGTTCTAATTTGTGCTCCCGTACCTAAAATAAGCTTTATTGCTTCTTGGACTGCAGGAGTACTTAATTCAACCGGATGATTAAAATGTGCCATAAAAGCAAGATTAATACCTTTGTCGACAATCATTTTAAATATATCAAGCATTTCATGAGCATCATCAGCAGCTGTAAATCTATATGGCCAGAAAGATAATGATTTAGTTCCAATACGAATAGTTTGAAGATTTGTTTTATCAATAACTTTCCAGATAGGATCTAAATATTTTTTGAATACCTTGGATGACATTGTCATTGGATCACCTCCTGTAAACAATAAATCTGTTACTTCGTGGTGTTCCTGTAAATAAGCAGCCAAATCCTCAGATTCTTTTCCTGCAAATTTCATATTCTCACCACTTATAAACTGTGGCCATCTAAAACAAAAAGTACAATATGCATGACATGTTTGTCCTGATGACGGGAAAAACAATACAGTTTCACGATATTTATGCTGTACACCAGACATCATTTCTTCATTATACATTGGAACATTCAAACATTGCTGTCCAGCAGGGTGAGGATTTAGTTTTACTCTTATTTTATGACAGATATCAAATAACTCCTCTGAAGAAACATTGTTACGCATAGCTTCGTCAACTATACGAAAGTTCTCTTCGCTTAGCATTTCTTTTTGAGGAAAAGTCAAATGAAAAATTGGATCATCCTTATAATTTGTCCAATCAATCAATTCGTCTATTACATAATTATTTGTTTTAAAAGGCAATACATTCCCTACAACTTCTATAGTTCTGATATTTTCTTCTGATAAATTTTCTAATTGTTTGATTGTCTTAAAGTTGCGCAGTGTGTAGGATTTGTATTTAATGCCTGTCATAGTCGATTTTTGAGTTTATATTTAATGAAGTGCAAAAGTAGTAATTTTTCTTATATCTAAAAGTGACAATTCTCATTTTAAGAGCCTTTTAGACAAAAACGAAGTGTATAAACAAAAATTGCCTACTAAAAGCAGACAACTTTCAATTTTATATGAAAAATATTTTTATTCAATATTTGCAAAATGCTTAATAAACTGGAATCTTTCATACATTTTAAGATTACCAACATTTTCATATGAAAGCTTTGCCCTAAAGTCTTCAAGGCTATCATAAGAATTTTTATCCATCCACATTTCTAACTCCTCGATAATTGGTTTGATTTCCTTTACGCCTTTTTTGTAAAGAACTGAGCATAACTGAACAGTGTCTGCGCCAGCTAATATCTGAGAAATAACACCTTTAGCATTGTGAATTCCTGTTGAAGCTGAAATTTCGATATCAGGCATTAAACCTTTAAGAATTGCAACCCAACGTAGTGAGTTTTTAAGATCATTTTCATGACTTAATACAGAGGCTGCAGTAATTTCTTGTTTATCTATATCAATTGCAGGCTCAAAAAATCTATTAAACAGAACAAAAGTTTTTGCTCCTCTAAAGCTTAACTGTTTAATAAAATAAGGAAGATTTGTAAAGTTCTTGCTTAGTTTAATTGCAATATTCAACTTTGTATTAGCTTTTACCTGTTCGAAAATGTGATAATATTTTTCCTCAATTTCTGCAGATGTTTTATCTGGATCAAAAGGAAATACATTCATATTAAGCTCTAGGGCATCAGCACCAGCAGCTTCGATTTTTTCAGTAAAATTAGCCCATTCAATATCACTTGTACAGTTAATACTTGCAATTACAGGAATGTTTACTGCATTTTTTGCATCTTTTATAAACTGAATATATTCGCTAATAGAATTATGCTTCGAATAATTTTTAATATAATCAGCAGCCTCAGGATAATCTTTACTCTGATCGATTGCTACATTACTTTCATATGTTATTTGCTCTTCAAAAATTGACTTTAAAACAATCGCACCTGCACCATTTTCTTCAGCAGCTTTAAGATTTGACATTTTCTTAGATAATCCTGAACTACTAACAATTACAGGGCTTTTCAATTCTAATCCGAGATAAGTTGTTTTAAGGTTTTTCATAAATCTGAATATTGTGTTAAATTATTTCTTACAAATATAAAAATATTAATTGTATTTATTATAGTATTCCATTGCCTCTGGTAAACATTTTTTCATATTTTCGATCCTTTTGGCATCTGAAGGGTGAGTACTAAGGAATTCAGGAGGTCTTGCACCACCCATTTCCGACATTCTTGTCCAAAACTCTACAGCTTCTTCAGGATTATATCCAGCCATTGCCATAAAAATTAGTCCTAACTTATCGGCTTCGTATTCATGTTTCCTGGAGTAGGGAAGAAGGACACCTACCTGAGCACCGATCGAAAAAGCCGAAAGAAATATTGATTGTGTTTGCTCTGGCTTTTCCTTCATATATTCACTTAAAACTACACCACCAGCAGCAGTCAATAATTGTTGTGTCATTCGTTCATTCCCATGCCTTGCAACTGCATGCCCAATTTCATGTCCCATAACAACAGCCATTCCATCTGCTGATTTAGTATATGGTAATATCCCTGTATAAAAACATATTTTCCCTCCTGGCATACACCATGCATTAGGTACATCGGATTGAACCAAAGCAAATTCCCAGTCAAAATTTTTCAGTCTCTTTTCAAGACCATTATCTTTCAAATACTGTTCTACTGCTGTTGAAATATCTGTTCCAACCTTATTAAGCATTTGAGTTTGAGTTGTATTTTGCGATAAAGGCATTGTGTCTAAAAAGCCTCTATAATTTGTCAATCCCATAGATACTAATTCCGATTCTGGGATTAATAACAATTGCTTTCTACCTAATAATGGAACAGTAGAGCAATTAGACAAAAATACGAGTAAGACAAATGTTACAGGGATTAATTTTGGGTTTAAAAAGCTAATTCTTTTCTTTTTCATGGTCTTTCTTTTTACAGTAATAAGCAAGTTTATAAACATCAAACAAAAACATTGATGGTTTTGTTGAATATAATAAGTTTTTTACTATTGTTTTTTCAAATGTACTAAAAAATAGCTTTACTAATCCTTTAAGACCAGTTCTTTTAAGTTTTTTATAAGCTCTTACCAGACTTATTTCAGCTGTAAAACCTGTATCTACAAGTTTTGATTTTTCAATTACAATCAAATTATCAATTGCATTTTTTGTTTTATCAAGAAAAACCTGATTTGACTCTAAACCCACATGAACAACAGGATTGTCGATATGTAAAATATTAATCCCACTATGTTTAAGCTCATATCCAAACAAACTGTCTTCGTGTCCATATTTAGTTAGAAACTCACGAAATTTAATTTTCTCAAATACCGATCTGGAAATTAAAAAATTATTAGTTGTAAATGATTGATTAACATTACTATTTCTTAGGTCACCAGAAATCATCTCACGCTTTATACCATACCAATAACGAAGCGAAAACTCTTTCTTGTATTGACTTTCTTTATAGATTGTCCCTCCACAAACAACTGTCTTCTCTGAATTATCAATATAATTTTTAATAAAATCATCGGCACCAGTTTCAGAATCACAATCTAAAAATAAAAGCTTATCAAATCTAGCATTATCAGCAAGAATATTACGTGCTTTACTACGCCCTGAGTTATCTTTTCTTACAATATGTTTTACATTCTTATAATTCTCAAGACTATTTACCTTATTGCTATCAGACCCATCTTCGAATACAAGAATCTCATATTGAATATTTAGAACAGAACATTGCTTATCTAATTGAGACAATAGCTTTGAAACATCATAATTATAAACTGGAATACAAATACTTAGCATTAAAAACTAGTTATTGTTTGACAAATCGTCTATTTCAAGAGATTCGATTTGTTCATTTAGTTTGTCAACTTCTTCTTGAAGTTCTTTTTCAAGTTCTTCGTCGTATTCAAAAACATTTTCCTCAAAATCAAATTTATAAATTTCGAACAACTTATCGGAAGCTTCTGATACTAAGATATCTGTTTTATCTGCCCATTCTTCAAACTGCTCTGGACATTCTTTTGAGAATTCAACAGCTAAAGCATCATACTGATTCATAAAAGTATCAAAACGATCCAAATCTTTCTTAGCAACAGAATCACCTTCATATGCTTTGTTTATTGTTTCGATATAGATCTCAATCATTTCATCGCCAGCAGCTAAAAATTCGTCGCAATCTTTAAACTCATAATTTGAATATTTTTCTTTTAGCTCTTTTAGGTTAGTCGCTACTTCGATTCTATTTTTCTCTGAAGTTTTAGCCTTCTTATTTTTACAAGAAAAACTAATGGAAAGGAGTAGGGCAAAAATTATAAATATGCTTATTTTTTTCATGTTTTTGATCAATTATCTATTATTACTCAACAAATATAAAACAAAAAAGGACAGATTTTAGTCTGTCCTTTAAAAAAAATATTTTAAATATTTTATTCTGTTGTAAGTTCTTCTTCAAGAGCATTTTCTAGTTCTTCCCAGTCTTCGTCGGTCATTTCGCTCATAAGCTCTTCCCATTCTTCGTCGGTCATTTCTTCGTCCCACTCTTCATCCCAATCTTCGTCCCACTCATCGTCGTAGTCATCATCCATGCCGTAAAGTTCCATGATTTTATCCATGTACTCGTCCATTTTTTCTTCGAATTTTGCTTCAAAATCTTCGAATTTCTCTGGACATTCATCTTCGAATTTTTCTGCTTGATCATCAAAACCTTCTAAGAATTTTTCAAATTCTTCAACGTCTTTTTCTGCATCTTCGTCACCATCAACAGCTTTATCAATTGTTTTGAAGTAAACGTCTACCATTTCTTCTGCTGCAGTAATAAACTCATCACAGTCTTTGAATTCTTTGTCATCATACTTTTCTTTTAAATCGTCAAGAGTTTCTGCAGGTTTGTCAGAACCGCATGAAAACATACTAAATGCTAGTACTCCAGCCAAAAGAATAACTAATACTTTTTTCATAATTTTAATAATTTAAGTTAAAAATAGATATTATGAGGGTAAATATAAATAATTATATTTAAAAACACAACAGATGTTAATAACTTATTCGCTTTTGTCAGGAAAATCAGGAATTTCAGGAAGATTCTTTTCGTACTTAATTAATTCATTTTTTATAACTTTAATTGCTTCATCAAGCTGAGCATCATTACCCATAAATTCCTGATATGAATCATTGCTAACAACAAAGTCAGGTTCAACGCCAATCCCTTCAATAATCCAACCTTTTTCGTCATAATGCGCAAATTCTGGTTTATGAAGAGTTGCTCCATCAACAAATGGGAGACTACCTCTAATTCCAACAACTCCGCCCCAGGTACGAACACCTACAATAGGCCCTAATTTATGTTTTCTGAATTGATATGGAAACAAATCTCCATCAGAAGCCGAATACTGATCAATAATAAGAACTTTAGGTCCATTTAACATCCCATCAGGCTTATTATTTGGAACTGGCACATCTCTGGACATTGCCATCATAGACATTTCACGACGTAGTCTTTCTATCAACATTGTCGAAACATTTCCTCCACCATTTCCTCTGTCATCAATAATTAATGCCTTCTTAGACAATTGTGGGTAGTAATACTTTACGAATTCGTTTAATCCTACAACTGACATATCAGGTATATGAATATAACCAACATTTCCGTCAGTAGCCTCAGAAACTTTGGTAATATTATTCTGAACCCAATTAAAGTATATCAAGTCTGATTCATCCTCAATAGGTTTTATTAAGTATTTCTGAGCTTCTTTATCATCTGCACTAACATTGATTTCAATCTCAACGATTTTATTTGCCTGATCTATCAACTGTGAATAAATATTTGGGACATCACTTAGGTCTTTTCCATTGATGCTTATCACATAATCTCCTTCATTAATATTTAATCCAATTCCTAAAAGTGGAGATTTTATTTTATTATTCCAATTTTCACCTTGATAAATCTTGCTTATTTTAAAATATCCCGATCTTTTATCTTTTTCAAATTCAGCACCCAACAGCCCCATCTTAATTCTTTTGGGTTCAGGTTTATCTCCACCATTTACATAGGCATGACCAGTATTTAGCTCTGCAATCATTTCGCCAATCAAATAGTTTAAATCGTTTCTATTATTAACGTATGGTAGCAGTTCTGCATATTTTTCTCTTTGTTTAAGCCAATCGATTCTATGCATAGAAGGATCATAAAAATAGTCTCTCATTTGTCTCCAAGCCTCATGGAAAATCTGTTCCCATTCCTTTTTCAAATCAACAGCAACTTTCATGCTGGCAAAATCTACAGACCTTGTAGGAGTATTAAGAGCACTTTCTGGCAAATTAGCAACATAGTAATTCCCAGATTTAGCAAAAAGCATTTTTTTTCTGTTGTCAGATATTTTATAAAACGAATAATCACCAACATCAGTAACTTCTAATGAATTAAAATCAATAAAACGAAGCTTTGAACCTTTATTATAATGCGATTCAACAAAGTACAACTTATTATCTACATAAGATAAATTACGAAATGTTCCAGCTTCCATAGGCAATACCTCTAATCGATTTTCGATATTTCCTATTTCAATTTCGTACTTGTCTGCTGTTTCTAATTCTTTCGCATCTTCACTTCCAGTAGTTTCAACCTGATCGTCCTTTAATCCAAAAGGAGAGGGTACGTCAGAACGCAATGTAAGCATGTATACACGGCTCATATCCCGATATGCAACATTCCACTCAGTATTACTATAAATTGGATTAAAATCGCGATTAGAAACAAAGAAAAGGTATTTCCCATCATGACTAAATACCGGGCTGTACGAATCGTACCATTCTGTAGTAACAATTGTTTTGTTCTCTGATTCAATATTATAAAGATAAATCTGAGAAACACGAGCTTCGTCCTGATCACTAAAAACAATCCATTTACTATCTGGAGACCAGTTATAATGAGATATTTCCCAAATTATTGATGTATGTACATTTGTAATCTTTCTGGTATCGATATCTATGTAATTTAGATTTAGCTTTTTATCATTCCACATAAGCTTTTTACTATCCGGCGACCATTTTAATCTGTAAAGATAACCTGAGTCAAATTCGGTAAGTTGAATTTCGTCCTCTTTATACTTAGCAGATTGAAGGTATATCTGATATTCGCCAGATTTATCCGAAATATATGCAATATAATTCCCATCGGGAGACCAAACAGGGTTTCTGTCATGAGCACTAGAAGAAGCCGTAATATTTCTTGTAACACCGGTTTTTACTGGAATAGAAAACACGTCACCTCTGGCAGATGCCAATAATCTTGAACCATCGGGTGCTAATTCAATATTTCTAATTTCTGGTGCAACGTCTTTTATAACAGTACGGCTCGCTGCAAAATCTTCTCTAATTTTTACCGTAAGCTTCTTAACTTCAGCCAATTCAAGATCATAATAATAAATATAGCCTCCATTTTCAAATATTATTTTGTCATCTCCTAATGTAGGAAACTTTATATCGTATCTTGAAAAATTAGTTAACCTTTTAGTTGTGCGAGCCTTTACATCATAAACAAACAAGTTCATAATCCTGTCTCTATCAGATAAAAAGTAAATTTTCTCATCAACCCACATTGGAAAAATATCCTGAGCAGGATTGTTGGTTACATTAATTGTTTCATGAGTAGAAAAATCAAAAATCCAGACATCATCTGCCATACCACCTTTGTAGTACTTCCATGTTCTAAATTCCCTAAATACTTTATTAAAAGCAAGTTGTTTTCCTTTGGGAGAATATGAGCACCATGAACCAGTAACTAAAGGTAATTGTTTACTCATACCACCATCAACAGGAGCAAGAAATATCTCTCCTTTAAAGTCATTAAAAGACTTACTTCTGCTACGATAAATTACATTTTTTCCATCAGGAGTCCAACCAAGAACAATATTATTTGGTCCCATACGATCAGAAATATCATCACGCTTTAATGTAGCAGTATAAGTTAAACGGGTAGGAGAGCCACCAGATAATGGCATCAAATAAACTTCAGTATTTCCATCATATTGAGCAGTAAAGGCAATTTGCTTACCATCAGGAGAAAAATGAGCAAACATTTCATAACCTTCGTGTGAAGTTATTCGTGTTGCTACTCCACCTTTAGAAGGAACAAGATACAAATCTCCAGCATAAGTAAATATTACTGTATCATTAGCAACAGTAGGAAACCTTAGTAAACGTGTTTCTTGTATTGAAAATGCATTAATTACAAAAAGTAATGCAAAAATTGACAATAATATTTGTCTCATATTAAATGCTTAAATATCTACCTCAAGCTTGTACCCCAAACGCCCTAACAACATTGCGTTCTCATAAGAATACTGAACTTCTAAAACTTTAGGAAGATACAAAGAATTTGCTAATTTATCACAAAAGTCAGATATTTTTAGACTAGTTGCTTGTCCAGCCGATAACATGAACTTAAATTTATACTTTTTATCAATTTCGTCACTTAATCCACCATCAAGCATGCCAGCTTGTATATACACAAGTCGGATTCCATATTTATAAAATTCACCGCTGGCAGAAGCCAAATATCCATGAAAAGCCCTATTCGATGAAATCCATTCGTCATAAGACTTCAACTCAAAGTCTTCTGCTGCAGTACCTACATTGATAATTGTTTCTGAAATTTTATCAATAATTGAATTGATAATACTAACTGGACCGTTAAAGTTTACATCAAACACATTATCTCCGCTAATTTTTCCGGATGCATTGATTAAATAATCTATTTTATTGTACTGCTTTAGTTCCGACATAAAGCTTTCCAGAGAATTTTTATCAGCAAAATCACATTTATAGACTGTTGCATCCTTGAAAGATTCAAGCTTTTCTACATTATCATTACCCTGAAGAAGCATTGTTGCGCCTCTGTTTTCAAGCTCTTGAGCTAAACTATATCCTAGCTTTCCAGATGCACCAAGTAACAATACGGTTTTACCCTTTAATTCATCTTTATGTAATTGAAACTGCTCGTCCTTTTTACAATTTTTAACAATATAACTAAATGCTCCAAAATTACCACCAACTCCGGCAGTAGCACTCAACACATGCATTCCATCAACTAATCGGTTCTGCTCATGAAGTAGAGACAATCCCAGTGGCACTGTCGATCCAGAAACATTACCGTAATAATTCTGAGCTTCAAGATACAGTTTCTCTTGAGGTAAACCAAGCTTTTCGGCTGCTGGTCTGAGAATTACGTCACCAGTCTGATGCGGAACAAGAATATCAACATCATCAACTGACCATCCTGTATTTTCGAGACATTCTTTTGATGCTATAGGAAGATTAATTGTAGCTCGATCCTTGATAAGACTGTCGTCCATATATAGATTCATATTAGCATCAACACCAACATAATCTAACATTTTTAAGTCGTGATGATTTACAACATCTAAAAGACCATATTTCTCCGAATCTTCTGTGCGACTTAGTATCACTGCTGCTGCTGCGTCTCCAAATGTTACAAAAGGAACAAATTTTATTCTATTTGTTAGAAACGATGACATTGTTTCTGTATGCGCAACTACAACATTCTTTGCTTCTGGGTGATTTTTTAAATACTCTACAGCTCTTTCAAGATTAATATTAAATCCCGCACATCCAGACTGTAAGCTGAACGTAGGGGTATAATTATCAAATCCAACAAAGTATGATTTTACAGTAGCAGCTATTCCAGGGGCTTGCTCTGGCGAAGAAACTGTGCTTACCATCCAAGCATCAATTTCACTTGCTTGTATTTGAGCATCATTCAAAGCATTTTTAATCGATTTTACTGCTAAATCCAAAGAAGTTTCTGCATAATAAAGCTTCTTAGTTGTAGGAGGGAAGGGCGTTACATGATGACGCTCATAAAATCCCATTTTGTATCCTGCAAAATAATCAAATGGAGATTTCCCAGGATTTGATTCTAAAAACTTTTGATAGTTTTCGCTTTTTTGAAGTTTACTACTACTAAAACCCTGCAAAAACTCTTTATCAATAGCCTCTGAAATATCATTATTTGTAATTTTATATTTCCCGGCATAGTAACCGTAACCACTAAATATATAATTTGTAAACATATTCTAATTCATTAAATTAAAACTTAAGATATCCGTCTTTAATAACCTTAAGTTTAGACTCATAAGACATTCTAATATCTGCAATTTTCAATCTACATACAGACTTCAACATTCTTAATGCAATATCATCACACTCAACAAGCTCAGCTTGACCAACAGACATAATAGATGCTAAAACTTGTTTACTATCAAGCTTTGCAATCATTCCGTCATTAATTAAGCCGGGCAAATAATAGATGCAATTTACTCTACGCTCATAAAGTTCACTGGCTAAATTAACCGCATAACCTCTAAGAGCTCGCTTAGAAGACACGTAGGAAGCCGATCCAGGGAATTGAGCATCTTCACCAACAGAACCTGTTATCAAAACAGCTTCCTTTACAATATCAATCAATCCATCACACAAATTCTTAATCGACTGATAATTAGCACTTAATACTCTTACAAACTCTTCATCAGAAACTTTACTCGCTTTTGATAAACCTCCAGTAATAGCATGAGTATTTATTAAATAATCAAGCTCAATATTATCATTTTTTACTCTGTCAATAAATGCTTTAATATTCTCACTATCAGACAAATCGGCTTTCCAAAGATCAACTTTCACAGAATATGTTTCTGTTATATTTGCTTTAAGATTTTCGGCAAATTCAGTATTTGAATTATAATGTAAAATTAGATCAGCTCCTTGTTCTGCAGCAAATGTTGCAATACGATTGCCGATAGCACCAGTAGCTCCGGTTATTAAAAAGCGTTTTCCTTGCAACTCTTTTTGGGGAGTATTCTTTGGAATTTCATCAGGGACAATATATGCAAAGCCACCAAATTCGCCTCCTAAACCAGCAACAGCAGATATTAGCTTCTGACCAGGTTTAAGTCTATCGGTATTTTGTAAAACATCTATGCAAGCCGGAACCGATGCGCCAGAAAGATTTCCATATTCGTACTGAACTTCCTGAAATAGCTTGTTATCATCAATATCGAATAAATCCCTGACTGACAAAACTATAGCATTCCCGGTTTGATGTGGGATAAACCAATCAACATCATGCTTTGACCATCCACATTTTTCCATTAGTAATTGCATGCTATTAGCAATATTGGGAACAGCTCTTGACTTTACTCGTCGAGCATCCATATACAAATTCCCTTTATTGTTTGCTCCTAGAAAATCAAGCATAGCAACATCTTCACCATTATAATGATTGATTACGCCGACTTTTTCCTGAGTCTGTACACGACTTAACACTACTGCTGCTGCAGAATCTCCAAAGGTTGAAAATGGCACAAAGTCCTGTTCGTTCAACAATAATTTTGACATTACTTCTGCATGAGCAATTACGATATGATTTGCCTCAGGATGATTTTCAAAAAAAGCAACAGCATTTTCCAGATTTATATTAAACCCAACACAAGCCGAAGTAAGTGAATATGTTTGATTTGTATCATTTACATCTGTAAAATAAGCTTTTGCAAACTCTGCAATTCCGGGTGCATACTGACTTGGAGTAGCAGTTCCTACAAACCAGGCATCAACTTGTTTTCCTGATATCCCAGCAATGCGCAAAGCCTTATCTATTGCTTTAACAGCTAAATCAAGCGAGTTATCAGCATTCTTATACATGTGTTCAACAGGAGGGAAGGGAACCACATGATACCTGTCTTTAAATCCCATTTTATGATGAACCATATAATCGAAAGGATTTACATCCGGATATTTCTCTTTCATAGACTTATAAGAATCTGATGCTTCAATTCTTGCATCGTTAAACCCTTCCAGAAAGCCTTTTTTTACATTGCTGTAAATCTCATCATTCGTAATCTTGTATTTTCCGGTAACAAAGCCAGTACCAGTAAAAATATAACTATTTGTCATTATTTAGATTTCTTTTTATTCTTAAAAAATTCTGCAATCTTGATTTTCCCAGAATTTTGCTGAACAGAGACAAATTCTCGTGTCTCTGCAATTAGGCAATCATCAAGATTTTCGAATAAGTTCATTACCAACAACCTCTTTATAGCTGAAATTGATTCTGGACTTTTTTCTGTCAAACTATCAGCAAACGTTTCTACCTTTGAATATATTTCATCTCTGGAATAAACATTTTGAACAAACCCTTTATTTAAGGCAATATCAACAGGGATTTGATTTCCTGTAAACAAGTAATACGCAGCATCTGCTGAGCCAAACAATCGAGAAAAGATACTTATACCACCAGAACCTGGAATTAAGCCCAGATCGGCTTCTGGCAAACGAAAAACTGTCTCATTTGTACAAAATCTCATATCACAATGCAAAGCCATTTCAAAACCACCGCCAAAAACGATTCCATCCATAGCAGCAATAACAGGAATATTAAGACTATGTAGCGCTCCAAAAGATTTCTGAGCCCTCATACACATCATCAACGACTTATCGGGATCAGCATCGCCAATTTCCTTTAAATCGCCACCTGCAGAAAATACCTTTTCTGTTCCTCTTATTATTAAAACTAAGCAATCATTATCGTTACGTACAGACTCAATTGCATGATCAAATTCATCAAAAAATAATTGACTTAAAGAATTCAACTTTTGCTCATAATTTAGCTTTAGCGTAGCAACTTTATCATGTTTGGTAAGAATTATTGTTTTGTATTCCATCACTGGTATCAATTTTTTTGTAAAAATAGTAATTTGTTTTCAAAGGAGGGAGGGAATTGGAGTTTTTAGTGGTGTTTGGTTGATTGACTTATGATTATTTTGTAATGTGCTTTTCTATTCGAGTGGCATACAACATTTATTCACAAGTTTTTTGTTTGGATTTAATTAGTCTGGACTCATACTGCATTTAATAAAACTATAATTCATATTTTAATTAGGAACTACACTCGGATTACAAATCTGAGTGAGCTGGGGAATACTTATTTCCAAGTTTTGGTTTGTGTGTGAATGCGTGTGTTAACTTTCCAGTTTTTCTATTTTTAATCGTGCTTTTTCACGTTCTATTACTTTGTGTAGTCTCTCTTTTAATAATTCCTTCGGTGGCAACTCTGTCATATATTCTGCTACTCTTACGCCGAACTTATGTAATTGCAATAACTCAATTTGTTCTCTTGAACCTTCTGCACACAAGATTAATCCTATTGGCGACTCTTCTCCTTGTAATGATTCATTCTGTTCCAAATAGTTAAGATACAATTCCATTTTACCTTTATATTCAGCTTTGAAACTTCCCAATTTTAAATCAATGGCAACTAACCGTTTAAGTTTTCTGTGATAAAATAACAAATCTACTTTATAATTATTGCCATCAATAAGCATTCTTTTTTGCCTTTCAACAAATGTAAACCCTTGTCCGAGTTCAAGAATAAACTTTTCAATTTCCCGAAGAATTGCATCTTCAAGTGTTCTTTCACTAAATCGGTCTTCTAAACCAAGAAAGTTCAGAAAGTATGGGTCACGGAAAACTAAATCAGGAGTCAGTTCACTGTTTTCTCGTAAGGATTTTAATTCTTCTTTAATCAGTTCGTCAGGCTTTTTTGATATTGCTGTTCGCTCAAATAGCATTGAGTCTATTTTTTTATCCAATGTGCGAGTATTCCATTTTTCAATGCGTGACATTTCAATGTAAAAATCACGTTTTAACTCATCTTTAAGATACATAATTATTCTGAAATGTGTCCAGCTCAATTCTCTACTCAATGCGTAGACAATTTCTGAATTAGGAAAAGTATCCGCAATGCGTAGACAATGTCGCAATTGTTTTTCGCTCCATCCTTTGCCGTATTCTGCTGTCAATTGTCGCGACAATGTAACAACAATTTGTTTTCCGTATTCTGCTCTTTTGTTACCGAGGACATCTTCGTTTATGCGTTTGCCAATATTCCAGTAAAGCATTGTAGTTGCCGCATTTACAGTAGTTGCTACTCCTTTTCGTGCTTCGTTTATCAGATGCTTTACATCCGAGAATAATTTATTTGTATCTTGAAGTTTATCTGACATATCTATTTCTTATCAAATTTCAATAATTGCACTGTATTTTTTCGCTCTTTCTTTTCGGTAAAAAAACAGACCTTTTATATTTATGTATCGTTAAGACTATCGTTTTATAATCCATATTCGGAATTATTTTTTTGTAAAAATAATAATTTGCTTTCAAAGGAGGGAGGGAATTGGATTTTTTAGTGGAGATTGGGGTTGGAGAGTGGTACTACACTCGGATTACAAATCCGAGTGAGCTGGGGTATTCATTAAATCTTTCCGGTTGTACTTTTTGATCCATTCGTTTATGGTAGTCCGGTTAATACCATAAATTTCACCTAATTTTTTCTTAGAATAATTTCCCGTGCTAAGTTCGGCTAAAATTTTTAATTTAAAACCTTCACTGTACCTTCTTAAAATTCCATCATTTTTATACATAATTTACTACATAAGGTAGCTATTTTAGGATTAGATTTAACTATAACTATTCTAAAATGGCTACCTTGCCGTTGCTCATTTAAAGCACAAAATCTTCGAAAACCCGCTGCCCGCCTATGGTATATAGCGTGTGTTATGGGCAGTACTTCATTTGTTTTTAGTTAGAAACTATTTTTATCCCAATTATAGAACCAATAAGGGTTGTGACAAAAAATATCCGCCAAAAGTTAGCAGGGTCTTTGAATACAAAAATGCCCACCAATACAGTTCCAACTGCTCCAACTCCTGTCCATACTGCATAAGCTGTTCCGATTGGTAAAGTTTGTGTTGCTTTCATTAAAAGTCCCATACTAATACCAAGTGCAATAAGAAAACCTATATACCATAAATACATTTCGTTTCCTGAGGTTTCTTTAGCTTTTCCCAAACAGGAAGCAAATGCTACTTCAAATACACCTGCAATAATTAAAATAATCCAATTCATTTCGTTTAATTTTTCCCAAAGGTCAAAAATGAAATTGAATTAATATTTTACAAATGATAAAAAATGTGTTGCTATCTGATTTTAGCTCTAATCCTGCTCAAACTGACTTGTGTAATACCAAGATAAGAAGCAATATATCCCAATTGTACTCGTTGTATAAAATCAGAATGGTCTTTCACAAGATCTTTATAGCGTTCTGTAGCGGTTCGAATTTGCCTGGATATAAGTCTTTCTTCCGTTTTAATCAGCTCTTTTTCTGCTAATTTTCTTCCCCAGTTGGCGATGTCTATGTCATTGTTAAAAAGTTGTTGCAATTTTTTAGTTTTCAGTTCATATAATTCACAATCTTCTAACAGCTCTATGTACTCATATCCTTTTTGGTTTTCGATATAGCTTTTCATCGAAATAACGGGATCACCTTCTTTACCAAACCAAAAAGTTATTTCGTTGTCGGATAAATCAGCAAAAGCACGAACAATGCCTTTTCTGATAAAATATATGCTTGTTTCTATTGTATCTGCTCTCATTAAAATGTGTCCTTTTGAATGTCTGACTTCTGTAATACACTCTTTTAATGTCAATTTTGAAGCTTCCGGAATCGGATATATCTTGTCAAGGATTTGTTCTATTTCCATTTAACTCGCAGTCTTTTTTTAGTATTGCCCATAACGGTTTGTATAAGAATAGTAGCCGACTGCGGAACTCGGATTTTTCAAGTTACTACTAAATTTTATGCGGGCTACAATACTCATATTTACTACTATTTCGGCTATTATTTTTATACTTTGTGTGTGCCCTGCATGAGCATGCCACACTTGTTACAAGTTATACATAAATTCATAAAATTACAAAGAAATTTTAGATAACCAACTAGCTAGTGTTTTATTTTCCAGAGGGTGTAAGTCCCTTATGGGCAGGATAGAATCTTGAACCATTAGTAAGTCGCAAGGTGGTTTGCTGCGAAGCAAGCACTGAAGGAAGCGAAACTACAAAATCTGGTACTGACGAACAGAAACGACATAAGAGGCTGTTAAGCGAGGATAAGCAAACACATCATTGTAACGTCCAAAGAACACCAAAATTGTTTTTCAGTAGATGTCGCAGTAATTAGATGAAGGAAAATGCTCTTACCAGGGGAGGTCTCATAAACTACGAGTAGTTATTTTGAGAAGTCAGCAGATGTCATAGTAATTACAGCAACGAGCCTTAAAAAGAGATTAAGGATGGTCTCACAAGTAATGAAGGACGGAACTTTAGTTTGTTACCAATTGTTAACGGATGTACTTACTAGCTAGCAAGTCAAGCCCTAACGAGACGTAACAGGGAATGTTTAAACAATTATTTTATGAACTTATTAGATGAAATTTTAAGAGTTGACAATCTAACAGCAGCCAGCAATGACGTAATTCGAAACAGAGGAGCCTGCGGGATTGACGGAATGGGAGTAGAATCACTACAAGAGTACCTGCATAAAAACAGAGATAAATTAGTTGATTCTATTCGGACAGGTCATTACCTACCTCAAGCAATTCGAGGTAAAGAAATCCCAAAATCCAACGGAAAATCCAGAACATTAGGAATTCCTACAGTAATTGACAGGATGCTGCAACAAGCTGTATTACGAGTGCTTATGCCCAAATACGAGTTTATGTTCTCAAACTACAGTTACGGATTTCGTCCAAAAAGGAACACCCATCAAGCAATTCGCAAATCATTAGAGTACATAAACTCAGGGTATCAAAATATTGTCGAGATAGACTTGAAAGGCTTCTTTGATGAAGTTGACCATGTTCTTCTCTTACAATTATTGTATCGTAAAGTAAAATGCAAATCAACAATGCGTTTACTTCGCAGATGGTTACGAGCACCAATGTCCCAAGATGGTAAGCTTATAAAACGCCGAAAAGGAGTTCCCCAAGGTAGTCCAATAAGTCCATTGTTTTCCAACATTATCTTGCACGAACTCGATAAATACATGGAAAACCAAAGAATGCGTTTTGTTAGATACGCAGATGATTTTAGTATTTATTGTAAAACAAAATCACAAGCAAGAAGTCAAGGTAACGCAGTTTTCAAGTTTTTAAGAGACAAACTGAAATTACCCATAAACCGAGATAAAAGCGGAATACGCAGACCCATAAACTTTCAAATTTTAGGATATGGTTTTGTCTCTACTTACCGCAAAGGTGAAAAAGGTAAATATCAATTAGTTGTCTCTAAGAAACGCTGGCAATCACTTAAATTTAAATTGAAAGAGATTACAAGGAAAACAAGTCCTATTAGCCTTGACGAACGAATTGCAAAGATAAATCAAGTAATTCGTGGCTGGCTGAACTATTTCAAGTATGCAAGCATCAGCCAAAAACTACAAGAAATCGACAGTTGGCTAAGAAGCCGATTGCGATACTGCATCTGGCATGATTGGAAGAAACCCGAACGTAAACGTAAAAATCTTATTCGTTTAGGAATTAAGCCAAATCTTGCATATGCTTGGAGTAGAACCAGAATGGGGGGTTGGGCAGTCGCTCAAAGTCCTATTCTTGGTACCACTATCACTATTGCTCGTCTTAACAAAAGAGGTTATTTCTCTTTGTACAGCATCTATCAAAAAGTCACTAAATCTTTGTACTGTTCTCCGTTATTCCTATAACTAGAGAACCGCCGTATACGAGACCCGTACGTACGGTGGTGTGAGAGGCTCTCCGATAGGCTTTATGCCTATCGGCAGTCTACTCGATTGGCAGCTTTTATAATTCATTCCACTTAACTATCGTATCATACAACGATTTAATTTCATCACTCAATGAATATTTAAAATCAGCAAGTAACTTTTTGTCATCCCAACCTTTGGTTACAGTTTGGGCGTATATTTTTTTAGTTAAGCAACTATCTTTTTGAAGCTTAAAATCCGTAATTGTTTTGTCATCCAAATAATCTTCTAAAGTTCTGATATCAGTATTATTCTTTTTATACCAAAGCCCAAGTGAGTAATTAAGATTTGAAAGTTTTTCAAATTCATTAGCTATAAAATCTTTTGCTTTTTTGAATTTTGATTGATCACTAATTACACCATTGTTTTTTTGAATGGCATCACTATCAGTAATAATATAAGCATTTCTACTAAAACTAAACATACTCACAAGCTTTTTCAGCTCATCCACTTCTGGATGACCTTCATTCATTAAACAAATACTATCAAGTAATGTCCCTCCATACATTTGAAATTCATAGTCAATACCTTGTTTCAATTCTGTAAATTTATTTTCTATAGTGTACATCTGCAACCATTTTTTAATATATACAATATCACTAGGCCCTTCAACCCAAATAATACCATTGGTTTGTAATATATCTGAAGCTTTTGCACCAAGATTATCTAAAATTGAATGAGGGTAATTTCCAACTCTTCTTACAGAACTTAAAGCAGAAACCTGTTTTATTGCTTCTTTTTGATTATCTCGCATATCAAAGTAACTTGTATCTTGAAATATACGATTAAACTCATAAATGTTACATAAATTAGAGTATTTGTAAAACTCATTAATTAGAACTGAAGAATGTGAACTAATAAATAATTGTTTTGTTCCAATCGATGCAAAACTATTAATCGTATTCAATTTTGGAGATTTACTCCATGTGCTGTTTTTAAACCAATTCAACCATTTGTCCTCAATATCTGTAACAAGGCTTTTAGTTTCATTATCAATAATAATGTTTCCTCTATTTAAAATCCAAATTAGAAGTTCAAAAAGTCTTCGCAAAGTTCTAGGCTCCAGATGGATCTCTGGTTCATCAATACATGTTATATCATTCCTTGTTTCTAGAAAACCAAAAAGTATATTAGAGACTGCCATAAAGCCTGATGACCATTTTTCAGGAAACATAATGCGATTTCCGTGAGTTCCTCTTCTACCATCCTTTTTTATCGTAAACCACTCAGTTAATACACCTCCCTTTTCAAAAGAAAAATCAAGTTGATAAATGTAGTATAATGCGAAGCTTATGACTGCTGGCCATTGTTTAGTAATAGTCATTTGATTCAACTTGTCTTTGAAAACAAGTATAGAAGAATCATAGGTAATATATCTTGCAATATTCTTAAAATTACCCTTTACATGATCACCGTCTTTAAATACAACCTCCTGACTGTCAAACTTAATATAGATATCGCTATTTGCATCTGTGGGATTAATTGGGATAAAGGGTTTATACCTATGAAACGAATTGTAATTCAACCTATATGAAAACTTCTGTGAATCTTCATCGTATATCTCATAAACATCTAAATCACATATAGCCCTCAATACATTGCTTTTCCCACTTCCATTTTTACCAATAAATAAATTAAGTTGATTAAAATCGGTCAATTCAGGAGTACCAGCTTTACCAAAACTATATACATTTTTCAGATTTATGCTTTCAATCTTCATTTTTCTCAATAATTGCTGCCAACTTCTCCATAAACGACATTAATTCCAAAACATTCGTTTATACAATATTTAAAACATTCGTTTATCATTTTTTTAGACCAACCACCACACACTCACTAAGTTGCTAATATTCAGACACTTACAAGCCTACTGATTTAAAGTCTTGTTATTGCATAAACGAATGTTTTTACAATTCTTTAATTCTAAATACACTTAATTCATTTCTGCCCGTAAATATACAATTCTAAATTTTAAATATAAAAAACATCAAATAGAAGTTATTAACAAGGAATTAACTTTTAAACTGTAGAATGTTTCGATGTTTAGTTTAATTAATTATGCTGCATAATGCAGTTTATTTTGAACAATTTTGAAGAATCGTAAACTCTCATCACTTTGTGGGTCATAGTCGGTAGCTGTAGAATATAAATCCAATACCTGACGATACATTACTTTTTCGCTGGAACGAATCTCACGAATACGGTTCAGTAGTTCTTTCCAATAGTTTCCACCACCAAGGTTTTTGAGACGTTCATCATCCATAGTAAAACCTTTAATTATGTATTCTTTAAGACGTTCAGTAGCCCAAATGCGAAACTTTGTGGCAATGCTTGATTTTATTCTGTAACCCAACGAAATAATCATATCAAGGTTATAGAAAGTTACATTATATTTTTTACCATCTGAAGCAGTTGTTCGGAGTTTCCGAACAACTGAATTTTATTCTAATTCACCTTCCTCAAAAATATGCTTTATATGTTCACTAACGTTTGATTTACTAGTTTGATATAAGTCCGCAAGTTGAGATTGAGCCAGCCATACATTTTCATCTTCAAGGCGAACATCAATTTTATTAATCCCTGCGCCAGACTGATATATGATTATATTCCCTTTTTGATCTTCGTTAATCGTGCAATTTACTTTTCAATTTACTACTAAGTTAATAATTATCTCAAAATATTAAGACACTATTGTCAAATTATTCATCAATATTAGTCCACACTCAACATTACCCTAATTTTCATTTGTCAATCGCTATAATTTTGATTTATTTTGTAAAAACATAAAAATACGGACAGATGAAAACACTTATAAAAAATATTAAAGAGCTAATTGGAATTCAGGAAGAAGGAAAACTCTTACTTAAAGGTAAAGAAATGGCTCAATTAAATACTATACAAGACGCATGGTTACTAATTAACGGGGAAAATATCGAAGATTTTGGAAGCATGCAGGATCTTAACGAAGAAACCCTTGGTGATATTGATGAATATAATGAAATTGACGCTACCGGGAAGATAGTAATGCCATCTTTTTGTGATTCTCACACTCATATAGTTTATGCTGGAAGTCGTGAAATTGAATACAGCGACAAAATAAAAGGTTTAAGTTACGAAGAAATAGCAAAAAGGGGTGGAGGAATCTTAAACTCTGCAAAACTTCTTCACAATACCAGCGAAGATGACTTATATGAACAGTCTTTAGAAAGAATTCATGAAATAATAGGACAGGGGACAGGTGCCGTAGAAATTAAAAGTGGATATGGTCTTACTCCTGAGGATGAAATAAAGATGCTTAGAGTTATCAAGCGTTTACGTGAAACTACTCCTATAATTATTAAATCTACATTTCTTGGTGCACATGCTGTTCCAGCAGAATATAAAGGCAGACAAGGCGAATATGTAGATCTTGTAATAAACGAAATGCTTCCATTAGTTGCGGCAGAAGACCTTGCAGATTATATCGATGTATTTTGTGATCAAGGGTTCTTTACAGTAGAAGAAACAGATCGTATATTAATGGCAGGAGTAAAATATGGTATGAGACCAAAAATCCATGCTAATGAACTTGCAAATTCTGGTGGAATTCAAGTAGGAGTTAAGTACAATGCACTTTCTGTTGATCATATCGAATATACCGAAAAAGATGAAATTGAGGCTCTATTATCAAGCGAAACAATGCCTACAGTACTTCCTGGAGCAGCATTCTTTCTAAATATGCCTTATGCACCTGCAAGAAATATGATAAATTCAGGATTACCAGTTGCATTTGCAAGTGATTATAATCCTGGGTCATCACCATGTGGAAATATGAAACTAATGATGTCTTTTGCTTGTGTAAATTATAGATTATTACCAGAAGAAGCAATCAATGCAACTACATTAAACACTGCTTATGCAATGGGAGTGAGCGACATTACTGGTAGTATTACTAAAGGTAAATTAGCAAACCTGATTATTACATCTGATATCTCAACTTATCAATTTTTACCTTATGCTTATGGCTCTGATCTAATAAACACTGTAATTCTCAGAGGTGTAGCACTTTAGCAACAGACTCCTTTTATGGTTTATTATTAATCTTTTTACTTAATTTTACATAAAATTAGCTCTACATATCAAAATATTGGCTATTTTTGAAAAAAACATACAGTTAAAAGTAACAAATTGTTGAACTAAAACGTTATGAAACTGTTTTTTGAAAACTCAGCTATGGAGAATAAAGATTTAATACTAAAAGCATTAAAAGAAAACGGAGAATTAAAAGCAGATGAGATAGTGCAAATTACTGGATTAGAAAAAAATATAGTTGAGAAAGAAATGAAGAAATTGAAGAAAGAAGAAGCGATTTTTTCACCAAAAAGATGCTTTTGGGCGATAAAATAAATAACAAGAATACAAGAAGTTACACATAAATACTTAATGAATAAATTTAAGACCAATATAATACTAGCTTTAATCATATCAATAATGATTTTAAGCTTATACTCGTGTAATAAAAAGGTAGATTCGACACAAGAATTACTTAATAAGATTGAAGAAAAGTATTATGGTAAATGGTTTAAACAGATAACATTCCTTCAAACAACAAATTTTTATAAAAACGATTCAATTGTTAAATCCGAAAAATGGTCAGAAGAGTACGTATATCCAGGGCAGTTAATTATTAAAGTAGAAAGCGATACTCTTAATAATGGCTATTTATACAGAGAAGATTCAGTATATATATTTAACCATAATGAAGTAAAATTCAAGGATAAGACAACTCATGATCTTATAATTTTAAGCATGGACATTTATAATATGACAGCAGATGAATCTTATAATCGATTTTCTGAGCTTGAATATGATCTTGATAAATTTCACATAAAAGAGTATAATGGACGTAAAGTTTATGTTGTTGGAGCTGAAAAAGGTGACACAACATCAAATCAGGTTTGGTTTGATGCTGAGCATTTATATTTTGTTAAAATGATCAAGACTTTAGATTATGGGCTTCAGGAAGTTTGTTTTAACGATTATATTCAAATTAATGGAAGTGCATGGATAGAACAAGAAGTTGAGTTTTATTTGAACGGGAAAAAATATATGGTTGAAAAATACTACAATATAGAAATTCCAGATGTTAAAAGAAAATCACTTGAACTAAAAGATTTTCCTTCATTTAATATTTCTGTTATTAATCCTGTAATTGGTTTAATTGAGCACGAAATAGCTGAACAGGGTGTAAAACTATATTTGTATGTTACAGGTCACTAAATAGGTTCAATTATTTTTTTTGCCATGCCTATTTAACATAATATAAATTATCGGCTCTTATTGATTTATTTAATAAAGTTTCCATTTGTAGCATATTCTCATAAATTTAAGGATTTCTAATCGCTAAGGTTTCTCTTTTTTGTTGTTTGCTAATATCTGGTTATAAATACTCAATTCATTCAATTGTATTATCCTGATGTTCTTGTAGAAATAAGTTAAAATATAATCGTATTGATAACCTTTAGATGCCATAGCTTTTGAACTTTCGATTGACATTCCAACACCATGACCAGAACCACGACCAATAACAGTAATAACACCTTTATTTAATGTCATAGTAAAAAATGAAGATTTCCATCCCCAGTCAGATTTTACTGTATGAAGTTTTATAGATTCTTTACCAACAATAAAATCAGATAATCTTTCATTTTCCTGCTTTACTAAAAGCTGCTTATGCAGTTTAGATTCTGCTGATTTTAAACCTTTTTTAACGAGATATGCCTGCCAATCTGTGGCAGGAATCAGAGTTTTCCAATTATATGAATCGCCCATTGAAGCAAATTCATCATTTACAGTAGCTAAATGAGACTCGCTTTTTTCCCATACAAATTCTGCAGGGATTGTAATTCCGCCACTATTTTGATGATATAAAGGATTTATTAGATTTTTGTATTTGTCAACCATAATTTTGGTTGTTGTTTTTTTGGCAGCATTTATTATTACTCTATTAGTAGCCTTATTTTTATATGCCTGACAATGTGAACCATCACAAAGATCAAAGCCTTCAGCCTTGTGTTTACCTAAATTCAGAACAGTATAAGTTCTTATCATTACAGCTCTGGCCTTAAAAAACTCTTCTGAGGACATTCCTCCACCCTGCCCTTCGACAATTGCAGCTACATAAGAATCTAAAGGAACATAATTTAGTACTTGCATACTATAATCATCAACAGAAAACTTCATCCAGCCTTCATAACAACGAGCAGGTTCAACAGATCCTGTATAATTGATAAAAAAAGCAGATGTTTCGGTATTTACAATTCTGATATTCTTATCAGTTGCCCAAGCCTTTGCTCTGTTACGATAAACAAGGTATTCTGATTCTTTTATTACGCTTATATTGTTACCAGCTTGTAGTGTGTCGACAAGTTCAAAATCATTGTAAACCAGATATGTACCCTTTTGAACGGTCAGAGTAACTCCTTGTGGTTTTCTCTCATAATATATAGCCACAGATACTTCCTGAGCAGTAATACCTATTACTATACTCAATAAAAGTATTGATGAGAAGGCTTTAATCATTCATTATCTTTTTATACATGCTTTCGGCTGTCCTCTGATAAACGCCTGGTTGATCTAATTTCTTATACAAATATAAATAATTTTCTTTTATTTTATTGAGGTTTTTACCATTTGGCAATATGTTTTTTAACTCCTTGTTCAAATTCTCAACAGTTAATTCATCCTGAATTAGCTCAACTACAGCCTGTTGGTCTAGAATTAAGTTCACAAGTGAGATATATTTTACGTTTGCCAGCATTCTAGCAATAGCTACTGTAATTTTTCCGCCTTTATAGCATACAATTTGTGGCAATTCGAAAAGTGCCGCTTCTAATGTAGCAGTACCAGATGTAATTAAACCGGCAGTAGAATGCGATAATATTTCGTATGTCTTACCAAAAATTAGTTTAATCTGCTTATCATCAATAAATTCATTATAAAATTCTTTATCAATAGCAGGTGCTCCAGTAATCACAAACTCATAATCTTTAAAATTTTTTGCAACTTCTGCCATAATTGGCAACATATGTTTTATTTCCTGTCTGCGACTACCAGCCATCAAGGCTACAATTGGTTTTCCACTAAGATTATTTTGTTCACAAAACTGCTTAAAGTCTGTCTTTTCGTACCTATCAACAACATCAACCAATGGATGACCAAAGTACTCTACATCAAGATCATATGTCTTGTAAAAATCTTTTTCGAAAGGTAAAATTGTATACATCTTATCTGTATACTCTTTAATTTTTAAAACTCTTTTAGCTTTCCAGGCCCATACATTTGGGGAAATAAAATAAAGTGATTTATAATTATTGGCTTTAACCCATTTTGCCATTCTTAGGTTAAAACCTGGATAATCAACATAGATAACAGCATCAGGATTAAAATCTTTAATCTGTTGTTTACAGTGTTTAAAGTTTTTCTTAATTGTTTTAATGTTTTGAAGTACCTCAACAAATCCCATAAAGGCAAGCTCTCTAATATGCTTATGTACCTTTACTCCTTGTTCTTTTAGCAAGTCTCCTCCCCATCCTTCAAACACAGCATCTTTGTCTAATTCTTTAATTTGTTCAACCAAAAAAGAACCATGTAAATCACCAGAAGCCTCACCTGCTAAAATAAAGTACTTCATTACATAAACTTAAGGATTAATACCAAAATCGTATAAGCAAGTACAGAGTAAATTACCCCCTTTATTGCATACCAATAATCCAATTTTTTAAAGATAAAATATAAAACAAGGTTTGGTAAAACACATAAACTTAAAATTGGTGTAAAAGCTCCTTGAGTATAGATTGTATTTATATAATCCATTAATGAAACTGCATTTTCAGTAGTTGCAGCTATGTATCCATAATAAGCTAAAAATGCTAATGCTGGGAGAATTAATCCACCTGCTAAACCTATAATTGGCTTATTATATTTCTTAATCATATTTGGTTTTGCTTCCATATTATAAATTCCAGTTTTTAATTGTGTTAATTGTTTTATACTCAGTAAAGTCAATTTTTATAGGTACGATAGATGCAAAATTGTTTGCTAATGCCCATTCGTCTGAATCTTCGTTTTCTGGTTCTGCGTTTAAGAAACTACCTGTTAGCCAATAATAATTTCCACCATAAGGATCTGTTCGTTTTTCAAAATCTTCTTTCCAAACACCTGTTGTTTGTTTACAAACTTTATAACCCTTAAAATCTTCTTTTTTGATAACCGGGAAATTAACATTTAATGAGACCTGCTCTGGTAATCCGTTTTCTAACACCTCTTTAACCAGTTTAGGGCCAAACTCTTCGACAAGAGTAAAATCTGCATTTGGCGAATGGTCCATAACAGAAAAACCTACCGCAGGAATTCCATACAAACTAGCCTCAATAGCAGCTCCCATAGTTCCTGAATATATTACACTTACAGCAGAGTTAGAACCATGATTAATTCCTGAAAGCATCAAATCAGGTCTGCGTGGTAATAGTTGATTAATCGCAAGTTTAACGCAATCAACTGGTGTGCCTGGCACTGCAAATTTGGTCAAAGTTCCGTTTTTGGCAACAGATCTGGCTCTTAAAGGCGACGTTAAACTAATAGAATGACTCATTCCCGATTGTCCTTTTTCAGGAGCAACAACATATACATCACCAAACATCCTAGCAATACGAATTAGACTTTCTAATCCTTTTGCATCTATCCCATCATCATTGGAAACTAAAATCAGTTTTCTTTTATCCACAATTTTAATATATTAATTTTACAAAAATACAAATTGAAAAACCTTTTAAAAGCTTATAAGAGTTTAGTTTTCAACAATTCTTATTTAAACATCTAATAACAAACCATCCTTTGCCTCAATAGTATCAGGAAAAAATTCATTTGCCTCTTTAATAAGGCTATTAACCGTTTTATATCTTGACGAAAAATGACCTATTACCAGCTTGCCTGCATTCACTTTTTTAGCTAACTGAGCCGCTTGTTTTGCAGTTGTATGCATTGTTTGCTCAGCCAGATCTTCCATATCTGAACCAAATGTAGCCTCATGATACAACAAATCTACACCATTAATAATATCTTTTAAATAGTCTAAAGGGATTGTATCTGTACAAAATGCATAAGCTCTAGGTTTACTCGGTTTAATAGTCAATTTACTATTTTTAACGCTTCTCCCATTTATTAATAGGTCTTCTCCATTTTTAAGAGACAGAATTTGCTTTAGTGAAAGATTAAATTCTTCGATAGCATCTTTCATAACATTTGGTTGCTTTTGTTTTTCTTCGAATGAAAAGCCAAAAACCTGCCTACTATGCTTGAGAGGAAAACTAAATACCTGTAAATTTTTATTTTCATAAATTTTTGTCTTCTCCTCTCCTGTTAAGGGGTGAAAATGAATCTTATAGTTTAATTTATTGTTATTCAGATTTAAAACTGACTCGTATATTTCTTTAAGTTTTGCTGGAGCATAGATATTTAAATCTTGCTTACGTCCGAGCAAATTTAAACTAGATAACAATCCAAAAATTCCAAAAATATGATCACCATGAAGATGAGAAATAAAGATATTTTTAAGTCTGCCAAAAGGGACATGATATTTTCTCATTTGCATTTGTGTTCCTTCGGCACAATCAAGCAAATACGGAGTATTATTATAAAGTACAACCTGCGATGTAGGAAACCTTTCCGAAGTTGGTAAAGCGCTACTACTACCTAATATCCTAACTTTAAATTCCATAATAAAAAAAAGAAGCTGCTCTATTAACGTAGAGCAGCTTCCAATGTTATAAAATAATGTGATTATTTTTTATCTTTCTTTTCCTGCTCTAAAAGAGATTCTTTTAATGCAGCAAGATCAGTCACATCACCAAGAGTTGTTTTTTCAATCTTATCGCCTTGTGCTTTAGATTTTCTTGGTTTGCTATCGCCAGATTTAGCTCTTCTTTCTTCCTGAACTTGAGCTCTGTTGATATCTTCGTGAATTCTAGAGTGAGATACAAAGATCTTCTTAGCGTCTTTATTGAATTCGATAACTTTAAAGTTAAGTTTTTCGTCTAATTTCGCTTGTACTCCGTCTTCTTTAACTAAGTGTTTTGGAGTTGCAAAACCTTCAACACCGTAAGGAAGAGAGATGATAGATCCTTTATCGTTCATTTCGATAATAGTACCTTCGTGGATAGAGTCAACTGTAAAGATTGTTTCGAATACTTCCCATGGGTTCTCTTCGATTTGCTTGTGACCAAGACTTAATCTTCTGTTTTCTTTATCTATTTCTAATACTACAACTTCTAATTCAGCATTGATTGAAGTGAATTCTGCTGGATGCTTGATTTTCTTAGTCCAAGAAAGGTCTGAGATATGAACAAGTCCGTCAACACCTTCTTCAAGTTCAACAAATACGCCGAAGTTTGTGAAGTTTCTAACTTTAGATTTGTGCTTAGAAGCAACAGGATATTTGATTTCGATATCTTCCCATGGATCTGGGTGTAATTGTTTGATACCTAATGACATTTTGCGTTCTTCGCGGTCAAGAGTTAAAACAACTGCTTCAACTTCGTCACCAACTTTCATAAATTCTTGAGCAGAACGTAAGTGTTGTGACCAAGACATTTCGCTAACGTGGATTAAACCTTCAACACCTGTTGTAATTTCAACAAATGCACCGTAGTCAGCAAGTACAACAACTTTACCTTTAACTTTATCACCAACGTTTAGACCTTCGTCTAGAGCATCCCATGGATGTGGTGTTAATTGTTTAAGACCAAGTGCGATACGTTTTTTGTCATCATCAAAGTCAAGGATAACAACCTGGATTTTAGAATCTAGAGTTACAATCTCTTCTGGGTGAGAAACTCTACCCCATGATAAGTCTGTAATGTGGATAAGACCATCTACGCCACCAAGGTCGATAAATACACCATAGCTTGTGATGTTCTTAACTGTACCTTCAAGAACCTGACCTTTTTCAAGTTTAGAAATAATGTGTTTCTTCTGCTCTTCAAGTTCAGCTTCGATAAGTGCTTTGTGAGAAACAACAACGTTTTTGAATTCTTCGTTGATTTTAACAACTTTGAATTCCATTGTTTTTCCAACAAATACATCATAGTCACGAATTGGTTTAACGTCAATTTGAGAACCTGGCAAGAATGCCTCAATTCCAAATACGTCTACAATCATACCACCTTTTGTACGGCACTTAATGTAACCAGTAACGATTTCATCTTTATCGAATGCTACATTAACACGCTCCCAAGATTTAAGTGATTGTGCTTTTTTGTGTGAAAGAATCAACTGACCGTCAATACTCTCCATGTTCTCAACGAAAACATCTACAACATCACCAACTTTAAGATCTTCTTCAGCACGGAATTCGTTAGCATTGATAATACCTTCAGATTTGTATCCAATGTTAACAACAACTTCTCTTTTATTAATAGCCATTACTGTACCATCAACAACTTCACCTTCCATTACTAGCTTAAATGTATTGTTATATACATCTTCTAGTTTTGTACGCTCGTCTTTTGAGTAAGTCTCGTCTTTTTTACCAATTAAATCCCAATTAAAATCTTCAAGTGGTTTAATTTCTTTAGGTTCGTTAGAAACCTTTTGAGCTTCCTTTTTAGGAGCTTCTGTTTTTACTTCTTCAGTAGCTTTTGGAGTTTCAGCTACCTCAGCGTTTTCAACGTTTTCGTTCAAAACTTCTTTGTTTTCTTTTTCGCTCATTTTGTTAATAATTAATTTCTTTAATCTAGTTAGACATTATATATAAATTGAAATTGAAGTGCAAAAGTATGCTTTTTTTCTGAATTCCAAAGGATTTTACTGAAAAAATCAAGCGAAAAAGATGATTTATTCAATTTATAGCAAGTTTGCCCTTAAAATTCTGTAACACAAAGTGTTCATTATCATAAAAACACTAATAGAAAGAGCAGATTAAATTCAAAATAATCGATCAAATTACCTTATAGTCTGATATTTATTGAAATAACAAAACTTTTCCCCAATTTTATGTTGATTTTTTGCGTAATTTGTATCTACAGAGTATAAACAAATAACTAATTTTGTAAAAAAATTGATTTTTGGGCTTTATTAAACGAAATATTAACGGAATTCTTGGCACCATACTTTTTCACTTGGTGATTGTAATAATTATTATGGCTTTTAGTATGAAATCTAAAGTTCATCACGAAGAAACTTATATGCTGATTGAAACCGAGTTTCTTGATGAGATCGAACAAGACAAAGAGCTTACAGATGATGAGTCAGAACTTGGAGATGTTGATATTGAAAAATACATTCAAGACTTAAGAAACGTAGGTAGCAATTATAATCAGGGAATGTCTCCAGAAGAAATCCAGACTATGTCTCAGGAAGAATTACAAAAAATGTATGAAGAACAAATGCTCAAAGAGAAATATGGAGACGATTACGAAAAAATGATGAACTCCACCTACGAAGATTACCTCGATCCTACAGACAATACAAATAATTCAGACTCTGAAAACCAAAACTCTTCAAGTAGTTCAACTGACAATTATGCTGGTCCTGCACTTGTTTTTGTTGAATTGGAGAATCCAAACAGAGGGAAAAGCTATATTGATGTTCCTGTTTTTACATGTCGTGATGGCGGTACTGTTGTAATTGACATTAGCATCGACTCTGATGGTAGAGTAAAATCTGCAAGTATTGCTTCAGTTAGCTCTACTGGCGATGGTAGTTGTATTAGCCAAGCAGCTAAAACATCAGCCCAAAAGTCTCGATTTACAACTCTCGCTGGAGGCAAAACCGAGTATGGAAAAATCACATATCAGTTTATTCAGCAATAGAGTTAAGCACTAGATTTCTAAATTCGTTTATACTTATTTGGTTTATTGGTTTATAGGCTTCATTCATATTTTAACATGTTCATTACGTCCTAATTTAAACGATCAAAAACTTAAAACACAAACTAGGCTTTTTCTAAATTGGACGGGTATTTTCTCTTCATTTTTGGAAAAAAGAAAAAATGCTTAATATAACTTACTTTCTCTGGACCATAAACATTGTAGAACTCCTCGAGATAAGTATTGAAGGTTTTGCGATCTGATTGTGATTGCAATTTGGCTGTTTCAGTTATATCAACAAACTCAAACCTTACTTCACGTTTAGGTAAAAAGAAGATTAAATTTGCATTGATATAAAATATTGCTTTAAGAAAAGTTGGTAAAAACTTAGGTCTTTTACCCATCCAGGCAACTGACCACATACTTCCCCATAGCCCATTAACTCTTACTCCAATAACTTTAGCATTCTCGGGTAGGTTCGAGACCAATGCATGAGCACTTTGTTTATTTTTTATTAGTTCTACTGGTGTGTGTGCGATTTGTCCTGAAGGAGCAATCAGAACACTTTTCCCTTTCTTCAGAGCATCCATAATTTGTGAAAACATCTTTGTTAACACATGAGGATCACGATTCCCATGTTTTAAATCACTTACAGCAACAGCGTTAAACGACCTCAAAATAGAGCCAAGTATTGGTATACGTAGAAATTTCTCTGAAATAACTGGCACTAAACCATTTCGTCTAGCTATGTAGACACCTAACAATTGTGGATCAATATGAGACTGATGACTTTGTAATAATAATTTTGCACCAGGCTCATACAAAAGCTCTTCTCCTTTTACTATTATCTTGTATCTCCTTGTTAATAAAAAGGAAAAGTAACTCAACATAACTCTGGTAAATATAGAAGCCTTTTTAGTTTTAGTTTGCATATTATTAACTAATTTAAATCGATGTGCTTAAAGATAGCCCAAAAATTTCATTTCGTAATTCATGTACTTTATCAATACTTGAATTCAATGCATTGATAATGCTTGATTTTGAAGCACTAATAGCATTTTCATCATTATTAAAAAGATTTAAATAATAGTCTATCCCATCTAAAAGGTTGTCGGTAAATTTAACATACCTGTTTTGCTCCTTTTTAATAATTGGCTCTCTTATATCTTCTATAAGATTTTTTAAATATTCAATATAAGCATTTAGTTCATTTACAAACATGTGTGGTCTATGAGTTGAAAATGGAATATTTTTCCTTCCATAAATATGATCAACCATCTCTTTTAAAGTCATTAACTTTTTGAAATAAAATGTATTTGGCCCAGGACATATATAAGCACCATCATTTCCCTCGTATGTTTTTAATCCATTAACAAGTAAAATTGATGTAACCAACCCAGTACACAGACATGTTTTTTCAACAATTTCATCAAATTTCTTTTGGTAAACTTTGGGTTCAAGGTTCTCTTTTTGAAGCTCTTCAATTTTAAGTTTCTGATATTGTCGAGAAGCTGTACAAATAGGCTTATCTGTATATTCCTTATTAAACAAAGCTAAATTTCCTTCAATACAAGCAGCCCCAGGTTTCCCTTTTGCTACTCTCTCATTTCTTTCTATCTCTTTTGTTGTTCCTCTTAAACTATTAAATGGTACTCCTAATGGAGAAGTTTTACTTAAATAAAAATCTTCTTTTTTTGCTTCTAAAAGTCTGGTAATAGTTGGACTATCGACATTAGTAGCTTCGGGAACCAAAAGAAACGGACTTCCCCAACCAATAGAATCCAATTGATATTCATCTAACAAAAATTGATGTTCTTCAGAAGTCCCAACTCCACCTTGAGCCGTAAGAATAAAAGGTAATGATTCTTTAACAAAATGACGTTTCTTATTCTCCAATGCTGCTTTAAAAACATCAAAAACGGAATCAAAAAGCTCTGTTTTATTCTGTTTAAATTTAGCAAGTATTGGCCCCATAAGCAATCCCTCTGTTGCAAATGCATGTCCACCACAATTCAAGCCTGATTCAATTCTGTATTCCGACACCCATAAGCCCTTTTTAGCAAAAAATATACCTTGCACAAGAGCCGAACGATAATCACTTACTTTTAAGCAGATTTTCTTTTTAATAATCCCATCTTTATCTGGATAAAAGTCTTCAAATCCTTCCATATAAGTAAATAATCTGGGATTAAGACCAGCAGAAAGAATTAATGTAGATGACAGATTACTATTTGCATAGGCTCTTAAAGCTATATGTGCATCGTTATTTTCAGCCGACAACTTCTCTCCATCAGCATAGTTTTCCCGATCCAACTTGGTCATGATATTTACATCAATGCTTCCGGTTTTTAAATTTGAACCAATCCAATTTTTTATCTTATTAAGGTCTAAAGGAGCTGATTCCATCAGACTATTGAATTTCTCTTTTAATTTTGAACTATTAGGTAAAAGATCAATACTCTTTTCTATTTCAGATTTATATTTCTGAGGGAAAAGCGTATAATTATTAAATGTTTTAGTTGTTTGATCATCTAAAAAATTTAAATATGCTGTAGTTCTTTTTGCCTTATAATCTTCTACTTCTTTAGTTATCTTCTCGTATGCAATATTAAATTTTTCAAAATAGAATTTACGTAGTTTTTCATGTAGCGAATGACCACTAAGTGATAAAACAGAGTTTATTCCAAGATGAGCAACTTTTAAAGCTGAGTCGACACTAAAGCCTATCCCCATAACTGGCATGTGAAATGTATGCATATTTTCCATAGACTTTAATTTCTATATTTTTATCATTTTTTTGCAAATATATCATAATTGTCCAGCTTATATGGAAAAATCTGGACAAATGTAATTTTTGAACTATTAGCAATCAAAGAATTGATCACGATTTTTATAAATTATGCTTTTATGAATTATGTCCATATATTGACAAAAAAAGAGGCTTTCGCCTCTTTTCCCTATTAATAACTACTTTTATGTTTAATGACGATTGTCTTTTCATTGTCATTTTTATCGTTATATATTCTCGCTCGGGTCATAAAACCTTCATCATTATAAATATATAAATGATGCTCTACTAACTGATTTCCAGAATCATACTCTGAATAATTAGTCATTAAACCATCTGTGTATTTGTATACACCTTTATTATCAACTTTTCCATCTTTAAATTTCTTTATTACCAAAGGTAATTCTTCCGAATGATTATACTCTACTTTATAATCAAGCTTATTAGTTTCATTATAAATCAAATATACACAAATAGTAGTATCAGTTTCAGTATAACGCCAAATATGGTGTTTCTCCCCTCCTTTTTCGTCAAATCTTTGTTCATTTTTCTCTTTGAACTCTCCAGTTTCAGATTCCCATGAACAAATATAAGTACACGACTTTTCAACATTCATTGTTTTTTGTTCTTTGTTACAGTTGTAGAGCCATTTATGAACCGTTCTACCTTTGGAGTCCTGTATGCTTGATTCAGACATATTCAATTCCGAATTGTATATGTAAAACCACTCGTTAACAAGCTGTTTCTTTTCGCCTACAACAAATGTTGTATGAGTCAACAAACCATTATCATCATACTCCCATGTAATTTCTTCTAAAAGCTTGCCTTTTCCGGTTTTCTTTATTTGACTTACAGGATTACCATCTTCATTATTTATATGAACAATAGTATACTCTACTCCTCCATTTGACGCATACATTGTATATGTTCCTGTTGAAGCATCTCCGTCAGAGTAACTACATGTATAGGATACGTGTTCTCCTTTACCTTCAGGTTCTGTATGATATTCATATAAGCGTCCAAATTCGTCCATATTTTTAACAAAATTTGTCTCAACATCATCTTCATTTTGTTCAAGAATAACCGTTTTAATACTTTTCGGAAACTTGCATTTTACAGGCGCATTCTCAACAAATTGAATATAAGGGTCGAATCTGTCAACATACTGATTTTGGGATAATAGTATCTGACAAATTATTGTTAAAACTGAAATAGAAATAATTTTTCTCATAGTTGTAAATAATTGACATTAAGAGAAATATCTCTTAATTATTAAAGTGATACAGGAAGATAATATTAGCATCGTATGCAGGCTTATTATTGCCTTTTATTTCCAATCTTGCTTGAATTTCGGCTTTAGTAATACCACGAAGGTTTGAAATATTCTTCAGTTTTGTAGTTACACGCACTTCATCGTTTACCAATACTGGTTGATTATATTTTAGTTTTTCAATACCGTAATTAACAAGCATTTTAATATTTTTTACTTCTAAAATCTGAAACCATAAATGTGGTAAAACAGAAACAGTTAAATAACCATGAGCAATAGTAGATTTAAAAGGAGATTCTACCTTTGCTCTTTCAGGATCAGTATGTATCCATTGATGATCAAGTGTTGCATCTGCAAACTTATCAATCATATCCTGAGTAATTTTAAGATATCCGGAAGTTCCGATTTCTTTACCTAAGAATTGTGCAAACTCATCGTGACTTGAAACAGTAACTAGTGCCATAATTAAATCTTTTTTTATTATTTTTTAATTTACATTTTACACAAAAATAGTACTAAATCTGAAATCATTAGCAACAATAAACCAAAATCTTTTCAACATCATTTACATTAATTCATAAATTATAAAAATCTAAAAACTTCTATTTTTAATAAATTTAATCTTATATTTACGCCTTCTATAATTTTTAAGAGTATGATAAAAGAGAATTTAATTGAATATTTCGAGAAATCGATAATAGCAAATTGGGATAAAGTTTCATTACAAGATTATGATAATGGAGGACTTACATTTGGCGAATTAGCAGGCCAAATTGAAAGATTACATAATTTATTTAGAGAACATGGTCTAAAAAAAGGTGATAAAATATCTCTAATTGGTAAAAACTCAGCAAATTGGGGAACTGTATATATTGCCACTGTTTCTTACGGTGCAGTAATAGTTCCTTTACTTCAGGATTTTACTCCAAAAGATATTTACAAACTTGTAAATCATTCTGAATCCAAACTATTATTTATTTCTGAATTTCTTTGTGAGAAAATTGATTTCAATGAATTTGAGACACTTCAAACAGTATATTATTTAGATGATTATAATGTAGTTCATGACTTTACAAATGACTATATTGCATTCAACAAAAACTTTAAAGCTTCTGATAAAGAATCATTTAAGTTAGAACATATCCAAAATTCGAATCTTGCAGCAATTTTATACACTTCAGGAACATCCGGGCAACCAAAAGGCGTTATGTTAAACCATAATTCACTTGCCGCAAATGTAAGGTACGCCAGAAATAACATGCCTTTAGAATCTGGGGATAAAGTTGTTTCTTTCTTGCCCCTTGCCCACTGTTACGGGGCTGCATTTGAGTTCTTATTTCCATTTTCGAAAGGCTGCACTATAATCTTTCTTGGGAAATTACCATCACCTCAAATTATCGTAAGAGCATTTAAAGAAATTAAGCCACGTTTAATCTTATCTGTCCCATTGGTAATTGAAAAAGTTTACAAAAACAAAATCAAACCTGCTATCAGTAAACCAACTACCAAGATATTATTAAAAATTCCTTTAGTAAATAAAATTATATACAATAAGGTATTAAAATCACTTAGGGAATCATTTGGTGGAGAATTTAAAGAAGTAGTTATTGGTGGCGCTAAGATGAACAGAGAAGTTGAAACGTTTTTAAGAAAAATCGGATTTAATTTTTCTATAGGCTATGGCATGACAGAGTGTGGGCCACTTATTACTTATGATGGACACAAAACCACCAAAATATATTCTGCTGGAAAAATTGTAGATACACTTGAAATGAAGATCGACTCTAAAAAAGAAGGTAAAGTTGGCGAAATTCTTCTTAAAGGGGAAAATATTATGCAGGGATATTATAAAAACGAAGAAGAAACAAATAAAACTATCGATAAAGATGGTTGGTTGCATACTGGAGATCTTGGCGTAATTGATGAAGATGGATATCTGTTTATAAAAGGACGCAGCAAAAGCATGATCTTAACCAGTACAGGACAAAATGTTTATCCTGAAGAAATTGAATCTAAGTTCAATAATTTTCCATTGGTTGGAGAAGTTGTTGTAGTTAGTAGAAACAGCCAGATTACAGCATTAATTTATCCAGATCAGGAAAGAGTAAAGAGACAAGAACTAACAGAAGAGCAAATTGCAAAAGTTTTCAGTCACTATCAAAAACGCGTAAACGAAGATATGCCAACGTATATGAAAGTAAATAAAATTACTGTACAGAAGGAAGAATTTAAGAAGACTCCTAAAAAGAGCATCAAAAGATACTTATACGCATAAGCCCTTACATAACAACACTTATTACCTTATAAGACATCTTATAAGGTAATTATTAACATTAGTATAAAAACTTTAACACTCTATTAACACTTTTAGGGTAGCTAAAACCGTTTTACTTGTACAAATGTATAAATAAAAAAAAACATGCTGCCATGAAAAAAATTGCCATCATCATCTCGATCTTCTTACTGTCAACGACGTGTTTATTTGCTTTTGAAGAAAAGCCACCAGCAGAACCATTCCTTATTTCATCGTTAAGCTCATATGAAAACGGAGCAACTGTCAACCTTCAATTCCCATGGGCTAATGATCCAAGTGTAATTATGGAAAAAGTTTATTCAAAAAATGAATACAGTTTATGGAAATGCAAGTCAAAAAAAGTAACAAATTTTCCAGGCCATAAAATTCAAGGAAATTTGTTTAATTACTTTGTGTACAAAAACGATAAGTTTCACTTAACTGTAACTGAGATGAATAAAGAATGTGTTTTTGATTTTTTTACAGAAAGACCAAGAAAAGTAAAGTTTCCAAAAGATTGTTAAAATTGTAATAATTTTAAGAACGTCTAACAAAACATATGTCAAAAGACTTTGTGAACAAAGACATAGCTCCTTCGCCGCAAAGCCTCATGGCAGAATACGAAACATTCGGATGCATTTTGTCCGAATGTTTTTATTTTAAATACTGGTTCTACCACGAACGGCTTTAGCCCTCACAAAGTAATTTAGTGGAAAGAATTGCTGCATTGTCAAAAATCACTATGTATTTATACTAATTAGTTGTCTTCCTTTCTTACTTGATTAAGAAAGGAACAAAGAAATCAAGAAGAACCAATCGTTATTCGCTTTGCTCATTAGGGCTACGCCGTTCATCCCGCTCTTTTGAATCAATAGAACTGTAAGCAAAGCGGGATAAACCTCGTTGCAACAGTTCTAATTGTTTCAAAATTACTCACAATTGTCAAATACTTAAAAGGTGTTCGTGAGTGCTACGCAGGTCACAAGGCTAGTGCTGGC
>PPCM01000404.1_pt1 | contig 42836 bp, 41 predicted proteins | sample 1555541 | NCBI WGS metagenome assembly PPCM01 (sample SAMN05284479, study PRJNA326546) | Marine sediment metagenome, whole genome shotgun sequencing project. | isolation source: marine sediment | place: Germany: Wadden Sea | collected 2012-09-05
CGTTGGCATCGGAACTGGCGATCTTGGCGTTTCTATAGGTCGGGGGCTTGTCCAGGGCGGTGATGGTGGGGGGGGGCACCTTGTTTTCAAAATCCCACTCGGTGCCGTCGTACTCCAGGCTGAAGTCCAGGCCGTCGACGGGCAGGGCGTCCGCATTGGTCACCGTGAACACGGTGTCCTCCTCGGTGATGGACCCGCTGGCCGCAACCTTGCTGACCCTGCCGGTGAACTCGTCCATGGTGACGTTGTCGATGGCGCCGCTGCTCTCGTTAAACTCGATGGTGCCCCTTGCAAGAAGTCCCAGGCCCGATGTCCCCTGAACCAGGTTCCTTTTATCCTCCTCGGGGTTCATGGCGATGATGTACTCCCAGTCGGAGCCGGACTTCTTGTCGTAGTAGATGGTGACGTCGTGGGTGCTGCCCAGGGAGTCGTAGACCTTGACCACGGTCTGGTACTCATAGGCGGTGTTGGAGATAAAGGGGTCCGGTTCCTCGGCGATGCCGTTCCATGCGTTGGCGAGGACCTGGGTATTGCTGTCCGTATCGGAGTTGAGGTTCGTGATGGCGCTGGCCCTTGTGCTGGCCTCGGGGGGGGAGGTGAAGCCCTGGAGCACGATATCGGAAACGGAGCCCACGTCCAGGCCGGTTTCCGAGTCCAGCTTCCATCCCTGTACGATGTAGCCCAGCTCGTTGGTGAGTTCGCCGTCCTTGTTGAAGTTGAAGTTGCCGGCGCGGGTGTAGAGGTCAAGATCCGTTCCGGTCTTTTTTACGATAAAGAACCCGTCCCCGCCGATGGAAAGATCCGTGGTGTTTCCGGTTGATTCCAGGGAGCCCTGCTGGAAGATCGAATCCACGCTTCCGAGGCCCACGCCCCTTCCCACCTGGCCCGTGCCGGACTGGGTGGAGATGGACTGGCTGAGGAGATCCGAAAAGGTGAACCGGTTCCCCTTGAAACCCAGGGTGTTCACGTTGGCGATGTTGTCGCCGATCACCTGCATGGCGTTACCCTGATTGGTCAACCCGCTGACACCTGTAAAGAGCGAACTTGTTAAAGACATGCTACCCCCTGTGATACCGACCGGAACCTTTTAAGTTCCGTCGTTTTGTGACTAAAAAGTCCTTCCCGGACAGTTCTTCCTGAATCCTGATCCGAAGGAGACCAACGCTTCAAGCGGCCTCCCCGTGCTTCCTTCCCTGAAATCGGCGGTTCGAACCGCCCGGTACTTCCTTTGTCAACTTCCCCCGGAAACCTTCACGATATCCGAAGGGTTGATCAGCTTGTCCCCCACCTGGAGAAAGGGCTTGCCCCCCACGTAAACAACGCCGTCCACCTCGCCGGTGACCTTGGTGTCGGCAAAGGCGCCCTTGGTGAGGACCTGGTAGCCGTAAACGCCGTTGGCCACGTCGTCGCCGGATTCGTCCTTTCCGTCCCAGTCAATGGTATGCTCCCCGGCTTCCACCGTGCCCAGATCCAGGGTCCGGACCACATTGCCCGAGGCATCGTATATCTGCACCCGCACCTCGTCGTCCTCGGCCAGGTTGAAGGGCATCTCCGGCGCCTCGCCGTCCGTCACCCCCATCACCCCGGTCACCGCCTCCACGCTGTTTCCGATATAGGAGACCGGGTTCAGGGGAAGGGGCTGTTCCTCGGGGGCCGTTACCTCGGGCTCCCATACCTTGATGACGCTGTCCGGCCTCACGAAGGCGCCGCCCACCTGGAGGTACGCGGTGCCGTCCTTGTAGATGATGCCGTCCACCTTGCCGTTGACCGTGGTCTGAACGGACTGAAAACCCGTCCCGTCGTTAACAACCACCTCGTAGTTGTAGGTGCCGTCCTCGACCTTTTTACCGTCGCTGTCCATGCCGTCCCATGAAACGGCATGGCTCCCCACATCCTTCTGCCCGGGATAGAGGGTACGGATCTTCTTGCCGCCCTTGTCGTAGATATTGACCCGCACGTCCCCGAGATTCTCCAGGGTGTAGTAACCGCCAACCGCCTCACCCCCGTCCACCTCGATGGCGTTCACGGATGCCAGGACCTCTTTTCCCAGGAACCCTTCGAGGTTGGTTTCGGAATCGCTGCTCATGCTCTCGATGAGCTTCTCGAGGTTCGTGTTCGTGTTCATGGCCTGCTCGAGCTGCGAGAACTGGGCCAGCTGGGTGGAGAATTCGGTGCCCTCGGCCGGGTTCAGGGGATCCTGGTTCTGCATCTGAGCCACGAGCATGGTCAGGAATGAATCCATCCCCAGAGGATCCTCATCGGTTTCCTTTTTAACGTACGAACTCGACAGATTGTTTATGGCGCTGCTGCCTGTTGCCGATGTTACCATTTTATTTCCCCCTTACCGTTAACCGGTTTACGCCACCAGATCGTAATCGCCCCTGTCCAGCCTTGCGCCCCTTTCGACTCCAAGAGCCTCAAGGTCGTCCCCGTCCATGCCCCCGCCCGAGGCGCCGTTTCCCCTGCCGCCCCGCCTGCCCTGTCCCTGGTCCCGGCGCATGTCGGCCAGGGTCTGGTCGAAATCCCGGCTCAGGGAGACATCGAGGCTGTCCACCCGCATCCCCTGTTCCGCCAGGGCGGCCTTGAGCTCGCCGGAGTGGGCCGTGAGCATATCCCTTGCGGCCTGGTGCTCGGCGATGATGGTCACCTTGAAGCCGCCTTCGCTGTTGTCGATGGTCATCTGGAGCCGGCCGAGGCGGGGGGGCCTGATATGGATCTGCACCTCGCTCTCCCCGTCGGCCGAGGATCGGACCAGCTGCTTGGAAACCTGGTTCATGACATAGGCGGGAAGCCCTCTTTTCTCGGCGGGCGGGCGCGCGATCACCTCTGCTGCCCTGGATTCGGAAGCCTTTCCCTCGGAAAGTCCCACCACCGCGTCTCCTGCGGCCGGTGTTCCGGAAGTTTTGGGAGCGACCTCGGGTGCTTCGCCTGCGGTATCGGCCTCGATACCCGCCCGGACGTTCTCCTCCGCCGATCCCCTGATCCCCTTGAGGATCTCCTTTTCACCGGGAAGGGTCTCCTCGAGGGGCGCGGCTTTTTCACCGACCGTGTTCGCGGCCTTCAGGTCCGAGACATTTTTCGCCTTACCGTCCTTCGCCTTGAGGTTGATCTCCTTGCGTTCGGCCCCCTTCATCTGGGTCGCGGTGTCCGCCGAAGCCCCCTCGGTTTTTCCCGAGGAGAGTTCGGCGATGATCTGTTTGAGCCCCTCGGCGGCAGCCGATCCGGTTCCGGCGGATGTACCGGTGATTGCCCCCGCGCCCGTACCGGCGACGTCGGTCTTATTCCGGGTCATCTTCCCGAGTTCCACAAGAAAATCGTCAAAGGAGAGGGGCTCTCCGTTTTCATTTTCGCCCTTTACCCCGATCTGCTCCAGGAGGCTCGCAAGCTGCCTCGAAAAACCCGGATCCGTTTCGGAAGCCCTGCCCGAGGCGATCTGCCTGTCGTCGGGGTGAGACGATTCCTGGACCTCTTTAAGGCCCGCAACGAGCCTGGGCACGCTGATCCCGCTCTTGCCGGTCGCCCCGTCAAGGACGCCCTTTGTCTGCTCCGGCGTCAGGCCGTAACTCGAGAGGATGGACTCAAGGAAGGGAAGCGCCGAAACCGCCATCATCTCCTCTTCATCGTCGCCGCCGGGAATTAACGTATCCCCCAGCTCTTCGAGCCCGGCAAGGAGATCGGTCAGCTTGACCTCCCCCGCCTCCGATGAAAGGTTGAGTTTTTTCATCAAAGCCGAAACCTCGCCCTTATCGAACCCGAGGTCCACGAGAAGCTGGGAGAGCTCATTCAGAAAATCTTCCCCCACCGCCTTACCGCCGGTGGTAATTCCCATTTTGCCGAGGATCTTGTTGAGTTTTCCCGCAAGGTCCACCCCGTCGCCGGCTTGGAGGTTGGCGATCTCGCCCCCGACCTTCCCGACGACGCTTTTAGCGGCCTCCCCCGGCATTTTGCCCATATCGCTCACCTTACCGAGAACGGATGAAAAGCTCTTCCCGCTCACGGAACCGCCCGCAGGGCCCATGGGACCCGCTGTTTTTTCCGCCGCGCCGAAGCCTGTGGGTAATTTGCTCATCATAAATCCCTGGGGAATCATTTCCTGCCTCCTGGTTCAAGGTTCATCCATCCGATGCTGGATTCGGGCAACCCGTGGTCGTCCCTGTTGAGAGTTTTGTTATGCAACAGGGGTGCCAACAACAACAAAACGCCAAGACAAAACATAAACACCCGTTTTTTTAGAGAGATATTTAAAACAATAAAAATTCCCGTCAACCGCTTCCCCGGGAAAAAAGATTCATCCGCCTTTCCACGGGGAATTTATTGCCTAGACGATAAACGGGACGGGGGCCATTTTTACCTGTTTTACTCCCCGACCGTTCAACGGCGGAAGCGGGGCTTCAACAGGGGGATGCCGGCACGTTTCAGGGAGTTCCAAAAGGGATAATCGCCGGGGCATGGGGGGGGGACTAGGGAAACAGAGAGAGGGGGTGGATCGTCCCGGCACGGATGGGGGAGCGCGGAAACAAGAACAGCGGCCGAAGCCGCTGTATTTATTCCACAATTAACACCACCCCAAAAAGACTGTCAAAGGGACGGGGGAAACTCGATTTTATTCCTCGGGTTTGCTGATGGCGATCACCTCGGTGATCTTGGCGGCCTTGGCGCTGTTCACGAGGGCGAGAATCTTTGCTGCCTTGTCCCCCTTCATGCGGGAGAAGATCCTCCTTGCCACGTCGAGGCTCATGTCGTTGACAATGGCGGCGGCGTTCTTGGCTTTCATGCCCGAGTAGAGTTTGACAAGCCCCTTCATCCTCGCCTCCTCCTCCTCCCGGCGCCGCAGCTCATCCTCGTTCACCTCGGGTGCTTCCTTTTTCTTGCTTTCGATCTTGGCGAGACTCTTTTCGATCTGGTCGCGGATCCCGGAAAGTTCCTGGACCTTCTCCTCGATCTCCTCCTTCAGGGCCTCGAGTTTTGCCTGCTCCGCCTTGAGGGCCTCCTGGGCTTTGCGAATCTCCTCCCGCTTCTCCTCGAGGCCGTCGAGCACCACCTTGGTCGCCGCGGAGGCGATCTCCTTTTCCCTTGCGGCGGCGGCAGCCTCCGCCTCGGGGTCCACCTCGGCCTCCTCGGCGGCGGGGGCATCCTCTTCCTCCTGTGCAAGGGCGATCCCCGTCGTCAGGGGGGAATGGGTCACAAATCCGCCGCACCCAAGAAGGAGCAGGAGAAAAATCAGATATCCCGCGAATCCACCGAATCTTCCGTCCTGTTTCATACTCTTTTTTCCTTCCCGGCTCACTTGTTGATGTCCCTTGCCTTGCGAAGCACCGTCATGTCGTCCACGAGCTTCTGCTCCTCGGCGAACATCTCCTTGTAATAGGCATCCTTTTGCCGCTCCCGGAGGTTCACCAGGAGCTTTCTCTCCTTGGATCTGTCGGCCAGGTTGTCCCGCTTCTCGGACCGGGTCTTCACAAGCGCCTCCCGGCGTTTTTCCTCCTGGGCCAGGTCCAGCTCCAGCCCGGCGAGATAATCGCTGTAAAGGCGAAGCCTGTCCGCGGAAAGCCCCCTGGTCGCCTCACTTGCAAAGTCCCCCTCGCGTGCCGCCTGGTCGGAACGCATCCCCTCCATCCGGGACTCGCTTTCCGAAACCTCGCGCTCCGCCTGGGCCAGCTCCTGCCTTGCAAGCTGTTCCATGTGCTCCCTGTAACGGACAAGGGCATCCAGCTTGAATTGAAATTTTTTCATATGATCAGCCCTCCAGGATTCCCTTGAGATTCGCCAGCCCCGCTTCCCAGGTCACGGGCGATTCGATGGCCTGCCTCAGAAACCCCTCCACCCTGGGATGCATCCTCTTGGCATGGTCGATGACGGGATCGGTGCCGTCCACGTACGCGCCGATGGAGATCATGTCCTCGGCCTTCCGGTATGCGGCGAGGATCTCCACGGCCTTTTCCCGGATCGCCAGGTGCTCGGGGCTGCTCACATCCCTTATAACACGACTGACGCTCTGGAGCACGTCGATGGCCGGATAATGTCCCTTGTTGGCAAGATCCCTCGAGAGCACGATATGGCCGTCCACGATGGAACGGACCGTGTCCCCCACGGGATCGTTCATGTCGTCCCCCTCCACGAGGACCGTGTAGATGCCGGTGATGCTTCCCCTGCCGGTGACGGTTCCCACCCGCTCCAGCAGGATGGGGATCTGGACGAAAAAGGTGGGGGTATACCCCTTGGTGGTGGGGGGCTCGCCGGCGGCAAGGCCCACATCCCTCGAGGACATGGCAAACCGGGTGATGGAATCGATGATCAGGAGCACGTTCTTTCCCTGGTCCCTGAAATATTCGGCGATGGTCGTCGAGAGGTATGCCCCCCGCATGCGCACCAGGGGCGGGCTGTCGGAGGTGGCGGCCACCACCACGGCGTTCTTCATCCCCTCGGGTCCAAGGGTGTCGGACACAAAGTCCTTTACCTCGCGTCCGCGCTCGCCGATAAGGCCGATCACGGTCACGTCTGCGGAGGTATGGCTGGTCATCATTCCCATGAGAACGCTCTTGCCCACCCCCGAGCCGGCCATGATGGCCACGCGCTGGCCCTGGCCCAGGGGGATCATGGTGTTGATGGCGGCGATCCCCACATCCATGGGGGTGTCGATGGTGCTCCGCTCCATGGGGTTGATGGGTTTTCCGTAGAGGGGATACTGCTGGGTTCCCTTGATGGGGCCGAGGCCGTCGAGGGGCCTGCCCATGCCGTCCACCACCCTTCCCAGGAAGGCATCCCCCACATCGGCCCGGGGGCTGCTCTCCAGGAGGGTGATCCGGCTTCCGGGCCGGAGGCCCCGGGTATCCCCGTAGGGCATGAGCAGGACGCGGTTCTCCTTGAACCCCACCACCTCGGCCATGATGCTCTCCCCCTCCTGGCCCGACACCCGGCAGAGGCTCCCGATGCTCATCCCCAGGCCGTGGCCCTCGGCCACAAGCCCGACGACCTTGACGATCTTCCCCTGGAGGGAAACGGTCTTGCACCGGTCCACCGCGCCGAAGTAGCGGTCCCAGTCTATTTCATACTCTCTGTCCATGGTCATCCGATTTGAAGGTTGTCAAAGGGTTCCCAGGGCCGCCAGGACGGCTTCCACACGGGATTCCAGGGTTCCGTCCACCTCTCCGGCAACGGTCTCGATCCTGCACCCGCCCCGGCTCACCGAAGGGTCGGAAACCACCGTCACCTGCTTCAGTTCCTTGATCTCCCTGAAAAAATCTTCCTTCACGATCTCGATGTACTCGTAATCCTCTGGGCAGACCCGGATGGTCACCTCCACGGGTTCGGGAATCGTGTCAAAGGCCTGGAGGATCGCCCGCTTCACCACCTCGTTGTCCGTTTCCACGACCCTGCCCACCACCTTCTCGGCCACCTTTCCCACGAGGGCAACGATCTGCGCCTCGTTGGCCCGGATCAGGTTGGGCCAGAGCTCGTCAAGCCCCTCCATGAGCTTGCCCAGGGCGCCCAGTTTGCGTTCCGCCTCCACCTTGGCGGCCTCGAAGCCGTCCAGTTCACCCTTGGCGAAGCCCGCCTCGAGCCCCTCCTTTTCTCCCCTGGCAACCCCCTCCTTGAAGCCCAGCTCCTCTCCGGCGATCCTTCCCGCCTCGAATCCCTCGGCCTCTCCCTTTCTGAAACCTTCCTCCCGGGCCGTCTGTTCCAGGGCCGCCACACGGGCAGCCTCGGCCTCGGCTTCCGCCTTCCTGGCGGCGGCTTCCAGCACCGCCGCCGGATCCACGGGCTCTCCCGGAGCAGGAGCGGCGGGTTCGGCGCCGGGCTCGGGCGAATCCGCGTCGGGGTCGGGTGCCGGGGGGGCGGGCCCATCCATGGCCCCTGCAACGGAATCGCCGTCTTCCCCCCCGGGAATGAAGGGTCTAAAGCTTGCCTCCCCCTCCCCTGCTTCGCCAATGGAGGGCGTGAAGGGGGGCTCGGGCAGATCCCTTTTGGGCAGCACGAACGCCTTGTAGGTGACGCCGTCCTTCCCCCGGACCTCGATCCCCTTGAAGTTTCTGTCGATGTTTTTACGCTTAGACAAGGATATCGTCCTTTCCCTTTCCTCCGAGGACGATGGAGCCTTCGGCCTCCAGCTCCTTCGCAGCCGTCACGATGGCCTGCTGGGCCTCCTCCACCTCGGCAAGACGAACCGGGCCCATCACCTCCAGGTCCTCGCTGAGCATCTCCGCCGCGCGCTGGGAGAGGTTGGCGAAGATCTTCTGGCGCATCTCCTCGCTGGCGGTCTTCAGGGCCAGGGTGAGCTGGTTGCCCTCCACGCGCTTTAAGATCTCGCGCATGCCCTTGTCGTCCACCCGGTTCAGGTCCTCGAACACGAACATCATGCTGCGGATATCCCCGGCCATCTCGGCCTGCTCCTCCTCGATAAGCTCCATGATGATATCCTCGGTGGCCTTGTCCACGCCGTTGAGGATATCCACCAGCACCGAGAGGCCCCCCACCTTTCCGCCGGAGCCTCCGATATTGCCGAGCTCCGAGCGCAGAGCGTCGTCCACGGCCCGCACGATCTCCTCGGGCACCTGGCCCAGCATGGCGATCCTCAGGGCGATGTCGGCCTTTCTGTCCTCGGGCATGGAGACCAGCACGTCCGAGGCGATCTCCGAGGGGAGATGTGCCAGGATCATGGCAACGGTCTGGGGATGCTCCCCCTCGATATAGTTGGCGAGGATGGTGGTGTTCACGTTCCGGCTCCACACAAAGGGCATGTCCCTTCGCCTGTCCTCGATATCCTTGAACAGGGCCTTTGCCTTGTCGTTGTCGAGGGCCCTGTCCATGACGTTCTTGAGAAAGGACTCCCCCTCCACCACGATGCTGGTCTCCCCCTCGAAGGTGGTGACAAAATTCTCGGAAACTGCGGCCAGCACCTCGGGGGTGATCTTGTCGATCTGGGACATCTCCGTTGCCACCTCCCGGATCTCGTCGTCGTTCATCCGGGTGAACACCTTGGAGGCGTACTCCTCTCCCATGGTGATGAGAAATACCGCCGCCTTCTGTGCCCCCGTCAGCTTGGCAGGGTCGAGTACTTGCTTTTTCATGCCGCTTCCTCACCGAGCCAGCCCTTGAGAATATTGGCCGTCTTGTCCACATCCTCCATTGCCAGGCGGGCCGCCTTTTCACTGGCCGGCAGACTGTTCAGGTATTCGTTCTTCTCGGCCGGACTCATCTGTTCGTAGAGCTCCCCCTTCTCCTCGACGGTCAGCGCCGCAAGATGGGCCTGGCGCTCCTCGGGCAGCATTTCGTGGAACTCCACCTTCCGTTCGGGAAGCTGCTCCAGGTCCTCGCCTTCCACCACGTCCGGCGCCTCCACGCTCTCCTTGATGTCCCGCACCGTTTTCAGGATGGGCCTGATCACGAAGAGGAAGAGGATCAGGATGATAAGGACATTCGCCATGTGCCGACCGTATTTTTTCTGGGCCGTTTCCCATGTGAGGGGCTCGGGCACCGCAACGGGTTCCATGTCGATGGAGGAGAACTGGAAGGACTCCACGGAAACCTGGTCGCCCCGGTCCTCGTTGTACCCCATGGCGTTCATCACCACGTTGCGGAACTGCTTCATCTGGGCGGCGGTCCTGGGAACGTATTTCTTGACCCTTTGCCCCGCTTCGTTTGCTTCATAAGAATAGGTCCCGTCGATAACCGCCGCAACCGAAACCCGGGTCAGGGTGGCGATGGGCTTGACGGTCCTTCGCACCACCTTGCTGAGCTCGTAGTTCACCGTGTCGTTCTGCTTCTGACCGCTCTCCAGGGTTTCCGAGGGGCCGCCCGCCTCTCCGGGGGGCACCACGGGGTTCACGCTGGAGATGTTCCCGGCCGGTCCCATCTTGGTCTGGGAGGATTCCGCCAGGCTCTTCCTGCTGCGCACAAAGGGGACGCCCCTCTCGTCGGGATCGTAGATCTCCTCGTTGGACTCCACCTGGTTGAAATCCATCTCGGCCGTGACCCGGACACTGGCCCTGTCCTTTCCCACCACCCGCTCCAGCATGGTCTCTATCTGCTCGAGCAGGTTCTCCTCGTAGCGCTTCCGGTATCGAGTCTGGGTCCTGGCGAGGCTGTTCGCCAGCTCCCCGGCCAGTTCCTCGGCCTGATCCTCCTCGGAAACCCACTTGAAGAGGGTCCGTCCCGTGGTATCCACCACCGTGATCCGCTCGGGGGTGAGGTCCTCGATGGAGCTTGCCACCAGGTGCACCACGGACATCACCTTCTCCTCGTCGAGGTCGTTCTTGAGGGTGAGGAGCACCGATGCCGAGGGGGGTTTTGTCTCCTCGATGAACACCGAGTCCTTGGGCAGCACAATCATCACCTTGGCGTCCACCACCTCCTCGAAGGAGCGGATGGTCCTGGCGAGTTCCCCCTGGAGGGCGCGCTGGAGGTTGACCTTCTGCACGAACTCCGTGGTACCGAAATCGGTCTTGTCGAACACCTCGTACCCCACGCCGCTTCCCTTGGGCAGGCCCGCCGCGGCAAGGTCCAGGCGCACCTGGTACACCTTTTCCGCCGGCACCATCACGGCCGTGCCCTTTTTCGCCAGGCGATAGGGCACCCTCAGCTCCTTGATCTTCTCCACCACGGCCGAGGCATCCTCGGGCTCGAGTTCGGTAAAGGCGGGCTTGAACTCGGTCTTGTTCGCCCAGATAAACAGAAAGGCAAAGCCCAGCACCACGAGCCCGATGATCACGCCCACGGCGATCTTGCGGGATTTGGGCATCCCATTGTATATATTGACGATCTGCTCTATTACAGGGTTCATATTCCCACATCGTCCCATGATTTGCCGGAAACGCTTCCGGGTGGTTTACCTTGCAGCTCCCTCCATGGAGCCCTCAGGCATTAGAACTGCATGCGGATGACCTCTTTATAGGCCTCGAGGGCCTTGCCCCGCACCTGGAGCATCATCCTCAGGGAGATATCCGCCTCCTGGGCGGCGATCATGGTCTCATGCACCCCCATCTCCCCTTTTATCAGCTTTTCGCCGGCATCGTCGGCAATGTTCTGCCGCTTGTTCACATCCACGACGGCGTCCTCGAGGCGCTGGGCAAAACTGGGTCCCTCGGCATGGGGCTGGATCGCCGCCGGCCGGGGGGTCACGGAAACTTTACCAATTGGATTGATCTCACTCACGGCTCACCTCCTATTTCCCGATTTCCAATGCCTTCTTGATCATGTCCCGGCTGTTGGTGATCACCGCCACGCTGGCGTCGTATGCCCTTCTTGCCACGATCATGTCCGCCATCTCCGTGAGGTGGTCCACGTTGGGCATGGCAACGTAACCGGTAATGGGGTCCGCGTCCGGGTGACTGGGATTGTAGACCAGGCGGAAGTCCTCCTGGGACTGGACGATCTCGGTGACCTCCACCCCCTTGAAGCTCTTTTTGGGCTCCTCGTCGAACTTGATCTCGGCAATGGGTTCCTCCTCGATCTCCCCCTCCTTGATCGCCCGGCGTTTCTCCTCGAGCACCTTCCTGAACTGGTCCAGCTCCTTTGCCTCGTACACCACCATCTTCCGCTTATAGGGTCCCCCCTCGGCGGTGCGGGTGGTTTCGGCGTTGGCCAGGTTTTCGGCGATGACGTTCATCTTCGTGCGGTGGGCCGCAAGGCCCGTGGCGCCGATTTTAATCGCTTTCATCAGATCCATGGTTCACCTCCCCGGGTCACGAACGTGCCCTTATTTACCGCCTTCGCTGATGGTGTGTTTCAGGAGACTCATCTTCCGCAGCATCACCTCCACGGTCTTCTTGTAGAGGCCGTTGTTGCCGGAAAGGTTCATCATCTGGGTGTCGATATCCACGGTGTCCAGGTGAAAGATGTCCGACTCGTCCACCTCGCTTCCGTTAAGGGGGCCCTTGAGCTTGAGCTTGGGGTCGATTGCGTCGAAATGATCGGGATGGGTCCGGGCCACCTCGGCAACGGGTTCCTTGCCTTCGGTGACCCGCGCAAGGGTCTTCTTGAAGTCCAGGTCCTTGGGGGTATATCCGATGGTGTCCATGTTGGCGATATTGGTACTGACGAGGTTGTGGCGCCTGGAGGAAATATCCAGGGCCTTGCCGTACAGCTGATAGGTCTTGTCAAAGATTCTCGATTCCACTTTTCGATACCTCCCGGATCGGTGTTTTATTAACTCTCCCCCCCGACCGGTCGCCGGGGGAGCGCCTCGCTGGGAGATTAAAAATGCAAGGTTCGTGCCTAAGAATCGGTTCCGACGTTTTCCTTGTACTCGTTGAGCTTGTTCCTCAGGGTTCTCACGCTGATGCCGAGAATCTTGGAGGCCCGGGTCCGGTTTCCCTCGGTCTGATCCAGGGCCTGGAAGATCATCTGCTTCTCCATCTCCTTGAGGGGGCCGGGAACGAGGCCGGCCGGGGCTCCCGCCCCCGCGGCAATCGGTTCCGCCGGGGCTCCGGGCTCCTCTTCCAGAAAGAGGTCACCCGTCCCGATCATCCCGCCGTCGCAGAGCAGGGTGGCCCTCTGGATGATGTTTTCCAGCTCCCTCACATTTCCGTTGAAGGAGAGGCCCTTGAGGGTTTCCAGGGCATCCTCCGTCAAACCCTTGACGTTTCTCCCGTCAATTTCATTGTACTTGTCGATGAAAAAACGGGAAAGGAGCTCGATGTCGTCCCGCCGCAGACGCAGGGAGGGGATCTTGAGGGGGATCACGTTGAGGCGGTAATAGAGGTCCTCCCTGAACTCGCCGCCTTCGATGGCGGCCCGCACGTCCCTGTTGGTGGTGGCGAGAATCCGCACATCCACCTTCACCGGGCCCGTTCCCCCCACCCTGTCCAGCTCCCGCTCCTGTATCACCCGGAGCAGCTTGGACTGGAGGTGGATCTGCATCTCGGTGATCTCGTCCAGGAGCAGGGTGCCGCCGTCGGCCGCCTCCACCTTGCCTGTCTTCCTGGCCACCGCCCCGGTAAACGCCCCCTTTTCGTGACCGAAGAGTTCGCTCTCCAGGAGGTTCTCGGGAAGTGCCGCGCAGTTCAGGGCGATGAACGGGGCATCCTTTCGTTTGCTGTTTTCATGGATGTAGCGGGCAAAGAGCTCCTTGCCGGTTCCGCTCTCACCCTGGATCAGCACCGATGCCGAGCTGTCGGCCACCCGCCGGGTAAGCTGGAGAAGCCTTTCCATGGCGACATTCCGGGTCACGATCCGAGTTTTTACCGCCCTTTTCCGGGCTGCGGCGGGGGGCGCGGGAGGGGCCTGGGCCCCATGGAGCCCCTCCTCCACCAGCAACCTGAGCTGGGCCGGATCAAGGGGCTTGAGCAGATAATCCAGGGCGCCTTCGCGCACCGCTTCCACGGCGTTCTCCACCGAGGCATGGGAGGAGGTGAAGATCACGGAGGTTTTCCCGTCACGGGATTTCACCGCGCGAAGAAAGGGAATGCCCGAGGTTCCGGGAACCTCGAACCCGGCGATCACCAGTTCAAAGGGGGTTTCCCCCATGCATTGCAGGGCCCCTTCGCCCTCGTGGGCCGTGGTGACGTGATATCCCCAGTTTTCCAGCAGGGATGCGATCCCGGCCCTGTCCCTGTGATTGTCGTCGAGCAGCAGAATTTTTCGTTTATCCGTCATATTCATCCCGTACACCGTTCCCGTCGGTCCATGCCTCCCCGGGGGGGGGTCGTCAAACCCGTCGTTTCCTGCTTTTCCTGAAATGCCCCCGGGTTTTCCCCCTGAGGAAACGACCTTCCGTCGTTTCCTGCTTTTCCTGAAAAGATCCCGGGCTTTCCCCCTGAGGAAACGACCTTATATGAAAGCCGGTTTCAGCACAAATCGTTTTTTCGCGAGATCCGTTACGATTCCTTGAGTTTTTCCGCCAGATCCATCACCTTCAGCCGCTCCTCGGCAAGCTTGACCCAGAAAGGTTCCTCCATTTTCACCACCTCCCGGTACGATTCCCTTGCCTTGTCCAGGACCTTTCCCTTGTGGTAGGACTCGGCGAGTCTGAAATAGATATCCGAATTGTTCCGGGTCCTGTCCGCGAACTTGATGGCCATGGTAAAGGCATCCACCGCATCGCCGTACGCCCCCAGCTCGAAGTGGTTCTCGCCGAGAAGCTGGTAGGCATTGTAAATTTCGTTGAAATTGGCCTCGGGGTCAACGGCCAGGTGTTCGATGGCCCTCACCAGGAGGGCGTTCACCTCGTCCCGGCGGCCGAGGGCGGTTTCCGCCGTCACCTCGTCAAAGAGGATCTTCGCCTTTTCCACGTTGTCGGAGCTCTCGCCGTAAGCCTGCCTGAAGCGCCCGAGGGCCTGTTCGGGTTCCTTTGCGCTCATGCGTATCCTGCCCATGCGCCAGAAGGCGTCCACGACCCAGGCTCCCTTGGGGAACAGCTTCACGTACTCACCGAGGATCCTCTTCGCCTCCTCCCCCTTTCCGGTTTCATGGAGGGCCGTGCCGAACCCGTGCACCAGGCTTTCCGGCCGTTTCCGCTTGTCGTAAAGGTCGTAGGCCTTCTGAAGCATGTCCCGTGCCCTGTCGTAGATATGCCCCTTGAGGTAGGCCGTTCCCACGAGGAGGAAGATCTCGGGATTTTCGAGGTTGTCCACCAATCCCCTTTCACTCTCGAACCGGCTCAGGGCCTCCGGGTAATCATCCTCCCTGAGGAACCTTTGAAACAGCTCCTCGAAGGAATCCCGCAGAAGATAAAGGGCCTCCTTTTTCAAGACGCCGGGCCTGCTCGCCAGAAGCTCTTTTATAATGTCGATGCTCCCTTCGAACTCACCGCCCCCGTGGCGAAGCTGGGCCAGGCGCATCATGGCCAGCTTGGAAAGGGGGTTGTCCGGGTAATCGTTTTTCACCATCTCGTAAAGGCTCGCCTTCTCATCGGGGTCCTCCAGGTGTTCGGCAAGGCGCATGGAGCTGATCACGAACCCCTCGCTGCCCGGGTACTTCTCCGTGACGAGCCGGTATATCTTGATCGCCTTTCGCTTCTCGTCGGAATCGATATAGGAATCGCCGATCTTCGTCAGGATCACGTCCCTGGCCTCGATATCCGGAAAGAAGTTGTAGGCCTTCACAAGGGGGTCGCGCGACTCGAGAGTCTTGCCGATGGTGTAGTATGCATTTCCCGTGAGGAGCAGCAGGTCCGGGTTTTCATAAGCCTTTTCCGGCTTGTTTTTCAACACCTCCGTGAGAATGGACAGGGCGTCGATGTAGCGGTGCTTGTTGAAGAGGGCCTTGCCCAGGGCGATCCTTGCATCGGTGACAAACTCGCTGTGGGGAAACTCGTTCACCACCCGGGAAAGAAGGGCCATGGCCTCCTTGGTATCACCGGCCTCGTTCCGGAACACGCCCATGTTGTAGAGAATTTCCGGCATTCCGGGGTACTGCTTGTAACTGTCCATCACGATCTTGTAGTAACCCTTTGCCTCGTCCCGGCTGCCCAGCTTCATGAGGGCGTTTCCAAGTAGGGTGAGGTTGTAGGGCGTATATTTGGATTCAGGCGCGAACGCATGGACATCCCGCAGCATTTCGGCTTCTTCCAGGTAGCGGGAGGGGTCCTCCCGCCGCTCCTTCATATGGAACAGGTACGCCGCAAGAAGGGAGACAACCGCTCCGCACTCCGGGTTTTCACCCTTTGCAAGGTATTGATCGCAGCGCTCGTATGCCTCCCCCCACTCCTTGGCGGAGGTCAGGGCCGGGACTTCGGCCAACTCCCCCGACCTGAAACAGGGATCCTCGGCGATCTCCAGGAGCAGGTCGTGGGCGGTGCCGCTTCCACCCGGTCCCTCTTCCGCAGGGACAACCGGGGGCACGGAAATCACCGGCACCCCGTGACCGACCTTCACTCCGCGTCGGACCGGCGCCTTTTCGGCTCCGCCGGCTTTTTTACCGGCGTCCCGATCCCCCGGCTTCACCTTGACAACGGGCCTTGGCTTTGGTTTGGACGATCCCTCGGATTTGGACCGCCGGGTCGAAGATTCCCGTTCCGGGGATGTGCGGACCGTTTTTTCATCCCGCGCGCCGTCCTCCCCGGTCACCACGGTCACCACGAGGGTGTTTTCATCGTCCAGCCACCTGTCGGAAACGGATTTCACGGTATTGCGGGTCTCCACGATCAGGGTGGTAAGGTCATCCCGGGGGGTTTCAAGATCCACCCGGGAGATCACGGGTCTGCCGCTCCCCCGCTCCTTCAGGTCAAAGGCAATCGTCGCGTTCCGGAAGGCAATCATCACCTCCCTCTTGTCGATACGCATGACCCTGTAGGGGGCCTCGCCGTTCAGCCTGACCCGGATGGTGCCGGTCGCCCCGGACAACGCCACCTCTCTGATCTCAACGGAGTCGCGGGCATGGAGAAGGGGCGGCCGGAGCAGTGCCAGGGCCGCCGCGGCCGTGCAGAGCAGATAAATTATGATGCGGTCTATTCTCATGGTCAAAGAGTTCCATATTGGATGAGAAACCATCTGAAATCGGCTTTCCGGGGGATCGCCCGCCCCCTGCCGGGGAAGGGCCGCCCCCGTTCCCAGAGTATCGGGATCGGCCGGCAACCTGTCAACAGGAGAATAAAGCAATTAATATGCCGGCTTTTCCTTCTTCAAACCGCATTCTTGCTAATCAACCGATAAAACACCATTATGAAACAAATTTCACCAGGTCGGTCATGGGGGGGGAGTATCCCTTGGGGCATACCCGAAAGGGGGGATCGCGGGAAAAAAGCGGGGGGAGACGTCAAGGGTTTGACGGCGGTGCTCACCCGGCCCGCATCTCTTCCCTGACGGACTCGAGGTTCATCTTCTTGATCTTTTCAACAAGGGTGGTCCTGTTCATCTTCAGCAGCTCCGCCGCCTTTGCCTTGACCCAGTTCGTCCGGTTCAACGCGTCGAGGATCAGCGCCCGCTGGTGCTGCTCCACCGCATCGTTGAACCCCATGTCACCCAGGACGGGAAAGAGGAGGTCGGCGTGATCGTCCTTGCCGGAGGCGTCTCCGGCAATATGATCGGGAAGGTCCGCCGGGGTGATGATCTCGTCGTCCACGAGGACCGACAGTCGCTCCATCATGTTTTCCAGTTCCCGGATGTTGCCGGGCCAGTCGTATTCCGAAAGAAGGGCAAGGGCCTCCTCCGAGACCGTTTTACGATCGAGGTTCATGCGCACCGCGAGTTTGCCCAGGAAATGTTCCACGAGAAGGGGGATGTCGCTCTTGCGCTCCCGCAGGGGGGGAACGATAACGGGAATCACGTTGAGGCGGTAGAAGAGGTCCTCCCGGAACTCCCCCTTTTCAATGGAGAGTGGCAGGTCCTTGTTGGTGGCCGAGATGATCCTCAGGTCCACCTTGATGGAGCGGGTGCTGCCCACGCGCTCGAACACCTGCTCCTGGATCGCCCTGAGGAGCTTGACCTGGAGGTCCGGGCTCATGTCCCCGATCTCGTCCAGGAAAACGGTGCCGCCGTCGGCCATCTCGAACCTTCCCATGCGGGCCTTGTGGGCGCCGGTAAAGGCCCCCTTCTCGTGCCCGAAGAGTTCGCTCTCCAGAAGTTCGCCGGGAATCGCTCCGCAGTTGATCACCACCAGCGGGCCGTCCACCCGATCGCTGTTTTCATGGATGGCCCTTGCGATGAGCTCCTTTCCGGTTCCGCTCTCCCCCGTGATCAGGACCGTGCTCCCGGTCCGGGCCACCTTTGCGATGATCCCGTACACCTTCTCCATGCCCGGGCTCTTGCCCACGAGGTTGCCCACGCCCCGTTCCGAAGGCTCGCTTGCCTTCTCCTCCTTTTCGGGATACGCCGCCTTTTCCACGGCTGCCGCAAGGTCCCGCGCCCCGCCTTCCAGGGGCAGGTAATCAAGGGCTCCCCTTTTCAGGGCATCCACCGAATCCTTTACCGAGGGTGCGGCCGCCGCCACCACGACCCGGGTCTCGGGGGGAACAAGGGAGAGGAGATCCGTCTCCCCGACCGGATGATCGCAGACCACCACGTCGAACACCGCCTCCGTCAGGAGATCGGCCGCAGGGCCCGCGCCCCGGACCGTTTCCACCCCGTGGGACCTTTCCCGCAACAGTTCCACGAGCGGTTCCGTCTGCTCGGACTCATCTCCAACAACAACAAGAATCTTAGGATTACGCACCTTTGCCCAGGCCCCCGCAAAACAAATAAAAACAGTAAAGAGTTAAAAACCGTCAAAAAACCGTCAGGACAGTATTTTGTTCAGTTTCTCGGAAATGGCCTCGGCGGTGAACGGCTTGACCACGTAGTTGGACACCCCCGCCTGCACCGCCTCGATGACATTCTGCTTCTGGGCCTCGGCCGTCACCATCAGGAAGGGAACCGATGTATGGGGGCCGCTGGCGCGGACCTTCTTCAATAGCTCCAGCCCCGTCATCTTGGGCATGTTCCAGTCCGAAATGATCAGATCGAAATTACCCTTTTCCAATGCTTCAAGGGCCGTGGTTCCGTCATCCGCCTCGGTGATATTGGTGTAGCCGAGCTGTTTCAGAATGTTTTTCATGATTCGGCGCATGGTTGCAAAATCATCCACAATCAAGATCTTAATGGACAGGTCCATCCGGTTATTCCTCCTTGTAATTTAACTTGCCGGTACTTCGAAAGCCAGACCATGTTGCGCTTCAAGCGGCCCCCCAAAAAGGGGCGGGGGGTCAACGTTCCAGGCAAACCTCTATGATGAACTGCCCCCCCTCGCAGGTAAAGGGAATGGCAATCTTGGGGCCGTCGGTATAGTGGGTGATCACATGCCCTTTTCCGCTGATCACCGAGGGGATGGCCGCCTCGAACCGTCTTCCGGCCTCGTCCAGCTCCTTTCTCGCCTGCCCCGAAATCATGTTGGTGAGTTCACCCACGGCGTCCGCCACCTCATGGTTCAACTCTTTCATCTCTTCGCCGAACATGTTGGAAACGATGGTCAGAATACTTCCCTCGTCGAACGAAACGGCGATGGTCCCGTTTGCCGCGCCGGTAAGGCCGATGATCCCGGTCACGTCCCCCTTGGCCGTGTCCTCCTTCTTGAGGAACGGTTTGCCGGCCTTGGGCGTGACAAAGGCCATCGTCTTCAAAACAGTGGTCGTTGCATTGATAAACGGGTTAATCAGTTTTGCATCCATTATCCATCCTCCATTACCACGCAGTCCAGATGCGCCGCAGCAACACCTTCTTCCTGATTATCGTATCTTACCGGAGCCCATAGATAAGGATCCATGAAATTTAAACCTCGTCCGGATTCTCGTAGTTGTAACGGACAACATTCTTCAGGTGGGTATAGGTATCCACCTCCATGGCGTCGAAAATAACCGCCACGCCCCCGTCCCCATGCCGGGCCACATGCCCCTGAATCTCCAGGACAAACGCCTCGATGGTCCCGGTCAGTTCGATGGCGAGGGAGCACTTGCTCCCAACCTCGGGCGCCTTGTCGGTGTTCACGAAAACCCCCTTGAGGCTCAGATCCTTGGAGCTGCCCGACACCTGGATGCGGGACTCCCCCACGGTCATGGTGATGCGGGTACCGAAGGGCACCCTGGGCTTCCTGCGTTCACCGATCTTGTCATGATTCAGCATTCCCATCCTCCCCATGAAAGGGCCTGTGGTCGCCCCCCTGCTTCCGGGGGGGGATTGCCCTGTTTTTCACCGAACATACGATTTGTCCACCCGGCGGGTTTCGCGGGCTCGGCCTCCGGCGCCTTTCGCCCGAAGCGGGTACGCGGGTCGTCCATTTGAAAACGCCTTTTCCCCTCGTCGGGAAGAGCGGCTCTTTTTTCATTCCCCCGGGATAAAATCTTTTTCCCGGCCCCCGGAACAAATACCTTTTCCCGGCCATCTGGAAAAAAATTCTTTTTTTTCCTGTTCCACCGGAAATAATGCACAATAGATTTTTATACCATTCACCGGAGAAAGTGTAAACCCTGAAAGCCTTTGGGAAAAGGAACGCTTCGGCCCGGGATCAGACGGCCCCCCGGCCGTGGAGCCGCAAAAAAGCATCGGCGATCACGGGGTCGAACTGGGTCCCCCTGCCCTCCTCGATATTCCTTCGGATCTTCTCGCTGTCGAACTTTTTCCGGTAGGAGCGGTTGGAATCCATGGCATCGAAGGCATCGGCAACGGAAAGAATCCGCGCGAGATAGGGGATCCCCTCCCCCGAAAGACCGTCGGGGTAACCGTTCCCGTCAAAACGCTCATGGTGATGACGGATCACCTCGCTCTCCCGGTCCCAGAGTCCCAGCTCCCCCACGATCCCGGCGCCGATAACGGGATGCTGCTTGATATCCTCGTACTCCTCGTCCGTGAGGGCGGCGGGCTTGGTGAGGATGGCGTCGCTCACACCGATCTTGCCGATATCGTGGAGCTGGCCCGCGTACTGCAGAATATCCATCTCCTCTTCGGTGCAGCCCAGCTCCGCCCCCAGGCTCACGGCCACCTCGGCAACCCGTGTGGAATGCTCCTTTGTATAGGCATCCTTGGCCTCCACGGCGGAGACGAATGCCTTGAGGGTGGAAACCAGGTTCCTGGAGATATTCTCGTACAGGAAGAGGTTCTCCACGGCATATCCGGCCTTATTCGTCATCATGGAGAGGTAGTAGAGCTCCTTTTCCGTGAAGCACTTTCCCCCCGGGCCGGAAGAGGCGGTGAGCAGACCGATCACCTTGTCCCGGATCGCGAGGGGAATGGCCATGAACGAACCGATCTCCGGCGGCAGTCCGGCATTCTCGCCGCTTTCCGCAACGATCAGGGGGGAACCGCCCCCGGCCGCATCCATGAGAAATTTTCCGTATTCCTCTCCCACCCTGCCGCTCCCCGAACCGGGGGCCGAGGAGACGATCTCGATGGGCCTGTTGAGCTCCTCGTTGATCACGAAAAACGCGGAACGCTCCGCCCCAGCGAGTTCAAGGCTCATGTTCACCATGCGCCGGAACATCCCCCCGGTGGAGCGGACCGTGGTAAAATCGGTCATGATGCTGTTCAGGACATTGAGGTCGTCCACCTTTTCCCCGAGCTCGAGGTTGCTGCTCTCCAGCTCCTTCCTGATGGCGCCGAGTTCATGGTTCCGCTCCGCCAGCTCGCGGTTCACCTTCTCCAGGCGCTCCTTGCCCTCCAGCTCCTTCTTGAGGAGGATGTTGTCCACGAAGAGCCTGCGCTCCCTGAGCACCCTCTGAACGCAGATCTCCATCTGCTCCAGGTTCACCGGCTTGATGAGGAAATCCACCACGCCGTTCTTCAGGGTCCTCAGGGTGTTGTCCAGGGAGGGAAAGCCGGTCATGATGATGACCGGTATGGTGTTGTCCATGGTCCTTATGTGTTCGGCAAGCTCAAGCCCGTCCATGCCGGGCATGTTGATGTCCGTGAAGCAGCAGTCCACCCTGTTGTCTTCAAGGGCCTCCACCGCCTCGAGCCCGTCGGTTGCCGTAATCACCTCATAGCCGCTTCTCAGAAAGTATTCGCTTGCAATTTCCAGGATGCTCTCTTCATCATCCACAAAGAGGATTGTTTCCTTCTTACCTTCGACCATTGATAAATATCCCGACCCCATACGAAAAATTGAACGCCCGTCAGGCGGTTGACCGGGTCCCGGAAAAGCGCCGAATCAGGGCAGTGTCTGCCCGTCGCCCTTGGGACTACCCGATATTTTACAGTTTTCACCGTTTATGACAGTAACAGAAAATCCTGTTTTATTGCAACACCAAGATTGACGGTCCCCCAAAAAGTCCGCCCCCCGGTAATCGACCGCAATATCCTGTGGTCCGCAGGCTCCGTTCACCCAACCGACCCTTCCGCAGAATATAATTCTGCCTTAACGCCTGGATGTAAAACTTTTAACACTTGACACCGTGTGATGGCTGAATTATTATTGCCACAAAGGAGCTCAAAGAGAATGATTGACAAGATAAGTCTCAAAATACTGAAAATTCTTCAGGAGAAGGCGAGGATACCCAATGTGGAGGTGGCCCGCCAGGTGGGCATGGCCCCTTCCGCCGTGCTTGAACGGATTCGAAAGCTTGAAAAGAACGGCATCATCGACGGGTACGAGGTGCGCCTGAACCCCAGGCGCTTCAAGCGCAATCTTGTCGCGTTCGTTTCGGTCAGGGCAACCTCCCCCGCCCTTGACGATTCACTGGGAAAGGCCCTTTCCGAACTTCCCGAGGTTCAGGAGGTGCATCATCTGTCCGGGGAGGACGGCTTTCTGGTGAAACTGAGGGTGTTCGACACCGAAGAGCTCAACAGGGTGCTCACCGGAAAGATCAGGGCCATGGCCTCCGTGGGGGAAACCCGCACCTCCATTGCCCTGTCCACGTATAAGGAGACACCCCGGATCCCCCTGGACCCCTCCCTTCTGGAAGAGGAGTCCCGGTAGGCGGCGGCCCCCCACCCCGTCGCCTTCATAAGGGCCCCGAAATTTAAGAATGGAAACCGATCCCCGGGTCCCCATTGGTTCCCGAGGATAAACAATATAAAAACCGAGTTAAGGATAATCCCATGCCGGCATCAAAGAATTTCAATGAACGTCTCACGCCGATGCTCGAAGAGATTGCAGAGCATTTCGGAACTCCCTTCCATATTTACGATGAGGCAGGTATTCGTGAAACCGGCGGAAAGCTCAAGGAGGCCTTTTCGGGCATCCCGGGCTTCCGTGAGTATTTTGCGGTAAAAGCCCTGCCGAACCCCGCGATTCTCTCCATCATGAACAGCATGGGATTCGGTTTTGACTGCAGCTCCGCCCCCGAACTCGTGCTCGGCCGAAGGGCCGGGGGGTCGGGGGAAGAGCTCATGTTCACCTCCAACAACACCTCCCCCGCCGATTTCGCGGCCGCCGCCGAACAGGGGGGCTGCATCCTGAACCTGGACGACGTCACCCTGATCGACAAGGTGCCCGAAATGCCCGAGATGATCTGCTTTCGGTACAATCCCGGGGAGCGCCGGACGGGCAACGACATTATCGGAAACCCGGTCGAGGCCAAGTACGGGGTGAGCCACGATCAGCTGATAGGCGCCTACAAGCGGGCCATGGAGAGGGGTGCCAAGCGCTTCGGCCTCCATACCATGCTCCTCTCCAACGAGCTGAACTACGCATACATGGTGGAAACCGTGAAGATGCTCCTCGACCTCGTGGAAAATATCGAAGCCGAGACAGGTATCCCCGTGGAGTTTATCAACGTGGGCGGCGGCCTGGGCATCCCCTACCGCCCCGGCGAGGCGCCCTTTGACGTCGAGAACCTGGGCCGGGAGACCACCGCCCTGTTCGACGCCTTCAGGGAGAAAAACGGCCGTGCCCCCTCCCTCTGCATGGAGAGCGGTCGATACATGACCGGTCCCCACGGAATGCTGGTGGTCAAGGCCATCAACAGAAAGGACACCTACAGGAGCTATATCGGCGTGGACGCCTCCATGTCCGCCCTCATGCGCCCCGGCATGTACGGCGCCTACCATCACATCACGGTCCCGGCCCGGGAAGGGGAAGAAAAAACCGCCGTGGTGGACGTGGTGGGTTCCCTGTGCGAGAACAACGACAAGTTCGCCGTCCAGCGATCTCTACCGGAGATCACCGAGGGCGACCTTCTCCTGATCCACGATTCCGGCGCCCACGGCCATGCCATGGGATTCAACTACAACGGCCAGCTTCGCCCCAAGGAGCTCCTCCTCAGGGAGGACGGCTCCGTTGAGCTGATCCGCCGGGCCGAGACCATGGACGATTACTTCGCGACCCTGAACTTCGAAAAGGACGTGATGCCCCGTCCCTGATCCAACCGGGAACAACCACGCCCGTAAAATGATTTGCCGCCGGCCTCCGACTCCCCCGCCTTGCTCCGGAAGCCGGCGCACCGCTCGCTGAAGACTCCGCCCCCATGGAGCGGAGTCACGGCCGCTCCCAAACGGCCCTCCACCAACATCCGTGATATTATTCCCCCATACCCTTCAACCGGCCCCGGGGAATGCAGGGGCCTGATTCACCGAACCTTCGCCAAACCGGCCGCCTGCACGAAGGCTCGGAACCCCATGAGGGTTCACAAACCTGGAGAGATTCGCTTCCGGACACATCACGTTCACCGGCACGGCCACATGGCTGTTCACAAACCGGGCGTGTGGTCGGGTTTCAAATTCCGGCTTTATCGACACGGTCCCATGGGTATTTACAATACCGGGATTCCCTCCCGTTTCGGAAATCCATCTTCCGGAAGCACTCCGGGGTAAAACCCTCGGTGATAGTTTTCAGGCAATCATTTTTTCCGGCATGGACACCGGTTTTCAACCGGCATTCTCACGGTACACACCGAAAAGGCGCCCAGCAAAGGAGGAGAGATGGACAAGACCACCGCAACAATAGAAACCTACGATCTCTGCGCGGAAACATTCGAGGAAAAATTCATGGGGCTGGAGCTTTACGCGTCGTCCCTTACCCTTTTCGCGGGGTTGCTGAAAAAGGGGACCCGGCTTCTGGACCTCGGGTGCGGGCCCGGCAACGTTTCCAGGTTTCTCGGCGAGAGGGTGTCTGAAATCGAGACCACGGGAATCGATCTTTCAAAAGAGATGGTGAAGCTTGCCCGGAAAAACGTTCCCCAAGCCGAGTTTCTCGTGGGGGATATCCGGGATCTCCACCTTCCCGAAGCAAGCCGGGACGCGGTGACGGCGGCCTTCTGCCTTCCCTTTCTCCACGACCACGAGGCCCTCGACCTTATCCGCGAAATCGAAAAGGTGCTGAAACCCGGGGGGTATCTGTACATGAGCTGCATGGAAGGTACCGGCGAGGGCTTTGAAACAACGAGCTTTTCCGGCGGCAATTCCGTGTTCATGAACTATTTCAGCGAATCGTTCATGCGGGAAGCATTCGCGAAAAACGGCCTGGGAGTCCTCGACTACCTTCCCCAGGGCTACCCCGAGGAGGACGGCACCGTTACCACGGACATGATCTTTATCGTCGAAAAGCCCCTGTAGATCTGTTCCGGCATTCTCCCCCGGTATCAACGGGAAAAATGCCGGATTGTCTTTAGAAGCAGCAGAAAGGGAAAGGCTCCGTGGAAAAAGAGGTCGAAAATATCCACGGACCTTGTGAGTTGCCCGCCGAACAGCATCCTGATCTTCTCTACGAGGTGGGGTTCGGGACTAAACGGCGCCAGGCCCAGAAACGCGGCCCCGATACAGATGATGGTCCATGGAAAATTGTCGATCCATTTCAGCATATCCCGATGCTCCTTAAAAGGGTTCATCCGACTCCGGCTGCCATAAAAACCGGTCCAGGTCCACGGCATCCGATCCGTTAAAAACAACTCCCTCGTTTTCCAGCAGCTGTTTCTGAAGCTCATATCCTTCAAAGCGCGGCAGGGAGATGCGGCCCATTCGATTGATCACCCGGTGCCAGGGCAGATCATCCTTCCGGGAGCTGGAATGGAGGATTCGCGATACCTGCCGCGCCGCCCGGGGGTTGCCGGCATGGGCCGCGATCAGTCCGTAGGTCGCAACCATCCCTTCCGGTATCTCTTTTATCAGCTTCTTAACCCGCTCAGTGAACAAACTCGCCATGCAACACCCCGCCTCCCCTATCGGTTCCGTTTAAGAAAATCGTCAATCAATGCCCGGGCGATGCTGATCTCCGAGGGAAGCTTGGGCATATTGCCCATGGAAAACCACCCCGCATCCTCTATCTCCACCTTGTCTGCGCAAAGCTCACCCCCATCGTAATCCGCCGTGAACCCGACCATCAGGGAATGGGGAAAGGGCCATGGCTGACTTCCGAAATAGCGGACGTTGCACACATCCACCCCCACCTCCTCTTTTACCTCCCGTATCACGGCCGCCTCAAGGGTCTCCCCCGGCTCCACGAACCCCGCGAGGGTGCTGAACATCCCCTTTGGGAAATGGGCGGAACGTGCCAGGAGAATCTCCCTTTCCCGTTCAACGGTCATGATCACGGCGGGGGACAGGCGCGGGTAACTCAGAAGTCCGCAAGCGGGACAGATCCCGGCGACCTCCCCCTTTTTCTCCTCCATGGGAACACCGCAGCGCCCGCAATAGCGGTTGGTGTTTTCCCAGTGCAGGAGCTGGATCGCGCGTCCCGCGACGGTGAACATATCGTCGTGGAGGCGGCCGAAGAGCTTCCGCAGCCCCACGAGGGCCATGGTTCCGGTGGGGGTGAAGGCTTCGGGCAGCCGGGCGGCATAACAATCCACGCCGTTGTAGAAACCGATAAATCTTCCGTCCGGCTGAAAGCCGGAGGCGGAGAAATCCGCAGCAAGGGGAAGCGCCGCGCCGGCGCCCTGTTTTATCACCAGCAGTTCATCATCCTTAAATGCAAACCACAGGGCCCGGTCCGTCCGAACCTCGGGGGCAACCCCTTCGAAAACAAACGTATTTTCCATGGAAAACGGGTACCGCTCTTTCATCATATTGAATCCCGGGCCCGGCCGAAACCGGTCGACCGGTCCTTATACACGATAAGCCGACGTATCGCCGGTCATCTAAATTACTCGTAGTTAAGTAGGTAAAGCATGATGGACTCGTAAAATGCACGGCAGCCCACGAGTGGCCTTATATCCGAAAAGTAACCCGGTCTTGTTCCCGTGGTTGAATCGGCAACGCCATCGGCCCTGATCTTATAAAATCAGTATATTGACTCAAGAGTTTCTTAGAAGCTGCTTCAGACCACGAGTGGCCCTATATCAGAAAAGAAACTCGGTCTTTTTTCCTGTGGTCGGATTGACACCGCTTTCGCGACCTGACCTTATAAAATCAAAATGTTAGCCCAAGAGATTCTTGAAAGCAGTTTGAGATCAAAAACGGTCTTATACCCAAACAGGAGCTTCGAAGAAAACGTCTTATTAGAGGTTTTTTGAAAGGGAAAGACCGCCACCGGCCTCCCGGACGTACTCCGATCGGGCAAAGCCCACAGCATCGTAAACCTCTCTTGCCCTCTGATTGTTCTCCTGCACCTGCAGGGTCAGCTTGCAACAGCCCATCTCCACGGCCTTCTTTTCTACCGCTTCCAGAAGACGACGGCCGATTCCCCGGCCCCGGTATTCGGACAGCACCGCAAAATCCTCGATATGCACCAGTGTTCTTGCCGCGAAAGTCGAAAACCCCTTGAAGCAGACGGCAATGCCTACGGCCCGCTCCCCGTCCCACGCAAGAAAAATCAGGGTGGTGGGGTGCTCTTGAAGCCCGGGCAGAAGGGCCCGACGGACATCCGGGGCAAGGGGCATGCCGTTGCCCATCCCGTCCGCTGCGTAGGCGTCGATCATCTCCACGACACCGTTTTGATGCGCCTCCAAATCAAGATCGGCCTGCTTGATCCTTATCTTCGACATTACCATCCTCCCAATTCGGCGGGCATTACGCCCGGTTTACAGGGTCAACACCACATTTTCGGGCTTCTCGCCGTAAAGTTCAAAGACCGTGAAACCCGCTCGCCTGAAGCCGTACTTTTCATAAAACCCGATAGCCGGGGTATTGCGAACCCAGGTCGAAAGCCACATCCGCTCCCCATACCGCCCGCGTACCGTATCGAGAAGAAGCGTTCCGATCCCCCTGCCCTTGAAATGGGGTTGTACATAGAGGGTCGCCACCTCGTATCCCCCGACGCCCTCGACCGGACAGCGGGCGTCGAAATCCACCGTTGTGAACCCCACCAGGTGATCCGCGCTAATGGCGACGAGAATACGCTTTTGGCCGGATTCGATTATACGTTCATACTTTTCCGGCATGAGTTCGGAGAACACGTAACGGGAAAGGGCGTCGCGAATTCCATCCCCGGCATAGGTGTGCAGCCAGACCTGCACGGCCAATGCGGCAAGGTTTGCACTGTCCGCAATTGTTGCACCCCGTATCAGCAACCGCCCTGTTTCTCCGGTACCCACTTTTGTAATGCCCTCGCTCATCATTCAAACCGTTGTTTCCGCCCGCATTCGCCGTCCCTTCGACATACCCAAGGATATATACCCAAGGGAAGAAGACATGTACAGCTCCATTTTCCAGCCCGCCCCGGGAAAATCGCCATGGATTCTCCGGCAAATGTCATTAAACAATCGCCCGCAGAGCTTCGACCGCATCATGGGATGAACGAAACACAGGATCTGGAAGCATTTCACGCCGACTCCGGCAACGTGCACCGGAATAATGAAACCCGCATCACCAGTGCAATAAGAGGTCCCGGTGAGCCGCGTAGTACAAACAAGAGGCGCAAGTAAAACCTATCGGCCTGTGAATCAAGGGATGGAATACTCGTAGGATTTACTATTGACAGGGAACACCGGAGAGGATAACAGTTCGAAACATGTCGAATTCAACAACTCAAAAACTGTCCACGGAGCGCCTTGCCCAGATGTTCAAGGCGCTTTCAAACCCCAGGCGACTCGAAATCTTCATGAATTTCGCCTCCTGCATCCCGCCGGGAACCGTGTCCGAGCGTACGGACGAACAGGTCGCCGTTTGCCAGCAGAGCCTCAGCAGGGAGATGGGGCTTGCGCCTTCGACGGTTTCACACCATGTCAAGGAACTCTGCACGGCCGGCCTGATCAACAAGACGCGCGAGGGAAAAAACGTCCTCACATCGGTGAATCCGGACGCCCTGGAGGCCCTGGCGGTATTTATCAAGACCTTCGGGTAAACCGGACCCGAAACGCAGGCTTCCCCAGGGAGCCTTTTTTAAGCAAGGGCAATTCGAAACTTTTCGAATTTTAATAACCCCAAGATCCCATTTTAAAGGAGAAAAAAGCATGAAAGTACTGACAATCCTCGGCAGCCCCCGCTCCAACGGTTTCAGCAGCACCATCGCCCGCAGGTTCAACGAGGTCGCCGAGGCAGGCGGGGCCGAGGTAAGCACCCACGAATTGCAGAAGCTGGATTACTCGGGCTGCACCGCCTGCTTTGGCTGCAAGAGAAAAGCGGAAGCCTGCACCCTGGACGACGGCCTTACCCCCGTGCTCGATGCCATGCACGATGCGGATATCATCGTGCTCGCCTCGCCCGTCTACTTCCACGACATCACCGGGCAGTTGAAACTCTTCATCGACCGGAACTTCTCGCTTCTCACCCCCGAGTTCCATACCGGCCCCAAAAGAAGCCGCCTTCCCGAAGGAAAGCAGCTTGTCTTTATCCAGACCCAGGGCGCCGAGGAGAAGATGTTCGACGATATCTTCGGCCGTTACAGCAACATGTTCATGTTTGAAAAATTCGCCGGCACGCACCTTGTCAGGGGATGCAACCTCAACGGAAAGGGCGGCTCGGGCACTCCCGCCGAACTCCTGAAACAGGCCGGTGATCTTGCCCGGAAGCTCACGGCCCCATAACAACCTGTCCAATTAAACCCTTTACGGGGAAAAAACGACGCGCACGGCCGGCATGGCCCATATGAAACCGAGGGGCTCCCTGAATTGACATAGCATGCCGGCCATGCTATCGTACTCCCATGATACGGACATTCAGGAACAAAGCAACCGAAGATGTTTTTAACGGCAAGACAACCAAAGTTGCAATGAGAGTTTGTCCGGCAAAACTATTTGGAATCGCGGCAAGAAAACTGGATCTCCTGGATTCCGCCTTAACGCTTGATGAACTTCGAATACCTCCGGGGAACAAGTTGGAAGCATTATCCGGAAACAGATCGGGCCAATACAGCATCAGAATAAACAATCAATACCGTATTTGTTTTCATTGGACGGATTCCGGCCCCCGTGACGTCGAAATCACGGATTATCACTAAAAGGAGACCATGATGATACGAGTCCCCACCCACAGAGCCCCCACGCACCCCGGGGAAATGCTGCTTGAAGAGTTTCTGAAACCCATGAACATTACCCAAAGGAACCTGGCGGACGCCGTCAATGTTCCCTACCAGCGCATCAACGAAATTGTGAACGGCCGGAGATCCATGACCGCCGGCACGGCCCTGAGGCTGGAAAAAGCACTTGGTGTTTCAGCCGACTTCTGGATGAACCTTCAGTTACGTTGGGATCTCTTCTTTACAAAACAATCTGAATCGAAAATTTTGGAGTCCATCAAACCCCTCCCCCACCTCCAGAGCAGGGATTTGCCCCGCTGAACCTCATGAATCCAGTGCATGCCCAACTCCGGCAAAGGGGACATCCCCACAGGTTATGATCCTGCCTTCATATCGTGAAGCCCAAGAGCTTTAGCCTTGGAAGCAGTCATACACAAGGCAGGGGGTGGTTCTTCCCGCTATGGTCGAAGGGTAATCCTTTATATAGGCACACCCCATTTTTTCGTAAAATCCCCGGGCAAACGGGTCGGCGAGAATCCCGATCCGATCGATCCTCTCCCCGGCGCATGTTTCAATGCAATGGGAAAACAACCTGCGCCCCGTCCCTTTACCGATAAAAGCCTGTGCCACAAACATATGTTCCAGCCAATGACCGGCTTCGACGGTAATGTTCGAAACCCGGATATCCGTTTCCAGAAAGACAATTGCGTAATACCCGGTAACGACTCCGTCCGTTTCATGAACATATACCCTGTTGTTCCGGATATAATCCCTGGTAATGGTCAGTTCCTTTTCCCAAACACGATAATATTCCTCCGGATATTCCCAGTATCTTTTGGAATCGAATGAAATTTCCGTCAACACTCCGTATTCGCCTTGCGCGGCCCTTCTTATCATACAGCCCTCTCCGCCCCGGATTTTTCCCTGTACTCTTCCAGCCTTCGCTCCAGGGTACCCGTATGCAGCTCGAAAAGATGATTGTCGTAGTCGTAAAAGTAAAGGGACCGCCCCTCTCCCTCGATACGGCTTCGGTCATCCAGGATCTCCACCCCGAGCTCCCGAACGCGCGCGAGATAGATGTCGAAGTCCGCATCTCTTATCTTCAATGCCACGTGATTGTAGGTTTTTTCCGGCAGGGACTTTCCCTCCATTGCCGCGAACCACATTCCGTTCACGAGAAAGAACTTCTCCCTTGAACAGGAAAAGGTCCGCTCTCCGCTTGCGTACACCTCCTCCGCATCGAATATGCGGGTCAGGAACAGCGACATCCGTTCCAGGTCCGCCACAATAAACGTAATATGACTCAATCCTTCAATCATGCGCTCTCTTCCTGTATTTCCCCCCCGCACTCCCGACCGTATCGCTTGATAAAAGCGTTTTTGCACCACCAACCGGTCTTAAATCCATGACTGATGATTGTTGGTACTCTCAATAATCACCCAACAACGCCATGGACATATTCATTTTTATGGTCCTTTCACGAATCGAGTGGATAACTAGGTTTAATAACTCAGGGCATACTCGCCTTGGATCAACAGAATCGCATTCGCTTATGGCGTTACCCACTCGAAATGGAAAGGAGCCATTTATATGGTTTCAATAATATTGAATGGTTGTGTCTTCCAACAGTGTTGGGTAATTATCGTGCATATGAATAAAAGATGTGCTCGGAATAAACCGTTTTTCCAGGCACACTATGAAGCATGGAAAACGTGTTTCACCCTATGGGGTTGTGTCGAAAAAAATCGACTGCGGGCTTTTTTACGGGCCATTCAATAAAAAGCGCCGGCAAGCGGATTTTCCGCCGGTGCCGACGCCTTGAAAAGTGCCCGGAAGGAAGATCAGATGCCCTTGAAATCCGGCGCGCGCTTGTTGAGAAAGGCGTCCATGCCTTCACGGCCGTCGACACTCGAGGCCATGGCCGAAATGGCCCTTGCCTCCCTTTCCATCTGGGATTCCAGGCTTTCGGTGGCGCCGGAGAGGATCAGGCGCTTGGTCACCCCGTAGGAGCGGGTGGGGCCCTTTGCCCACTCCCGCGCCATATCCATGGCTTCGGGCAGGACCCTGTCGTCCTCCGTCACCCGGTTGACGATTCCCCAGTCAAGGGCCTCCCCTGCCGTGAGAACGGGATTCAGCAACGCCATCTCCTTGGCGCGGCGCAATCCCACGATGCGGGAGAGAAAATAACCGGCGCTCCCGTCCGGGGCAAGGCCGGCCCGGGTATATGCCATGGTGAACCTTGCCGATTCCGCCGCAACGGCAATATCCGCCGTGAGCACGAGGCTGAACCCGCCCCCCGCAGCGGTTCCGTTCACGGCGCAGACCACCGGGGCATCCATCCAGTTGAAGCGCGATATGGCCCCGTGAAAGGCATGGGTCACCTGCTTGATGTGTCGGGAGAGGTCATCCCCCTTTGCCGCAAAGGACCTGAGGTCGCCCCCCGCGCAGAACATTTTTCCATTTCCGGTGAGCACCACCGCCCGGACATCGGGATCTTCGTCACAGCGAACAGCCACATCAAGGAGTTCCCGCGCCGACTCGAGGGTCAGTGCATTACCGGCTTCGGGTCTGTCGAGCCTTATCAAACCAACGCCGTCTTCCACTTCAAATGTAAGCAAATCGTAGGACATGGTTCCATTTCCTTTTGATGTTCTATATTGACGATTTCGTTAAAACAGCCGTTCCGGGCCACATCCGGCCGGACAGCCGAAATGAAATTTTGCAGGCAATATTTCCGGGACGGTTGTCTCCGGTTTTTCAGGGCGCCGCCCTACCCCTCGTCTCATCCGACGCCCCAACTCCATGGCATCGCGGCACCGACAATTGTTTTACTCATTACCACTGTATTTCAGCCGGTCCCGCAAATGGAATGCAGCCGTTATGGGGGCTGAATTCCAAGTTTTCCGGAGAGCCTGTCCGTAACTTGACAATCCGGAACCTGTCCTTTCGCAGCGACAAAATGCCATGAACCATCTCCTTGAACGAGCAGTCTGCGGCATTGGGGATAAAGGCAAGCCGGGTATCAGTGGTAATCACTGAATTGTTTTTAACGTTCGGCCTGTCAAGGCCCTTCTTCAAAGGGTTCGTCCTCGTAAAGCCGTTTGCTCAAGACAACCACGGGGTCCCGCTCGTATCCGTTTTTTCTGTAAAACGAGATCACTCCGGTATTGCTCTCCCGGACCATGAGATTGATCTTGGGGCATCCCAAGGCCTTGAGGGCCCCTTCGGCATGGTCCACCATTCTCGAGGCGCCCCCTGTTTTTTGCAGTTCCGGTTTTACCCCCAGATAGTAGATCCATCCCCTGTGCCCGTCGTATCCCGACATGCAGGCGGCAACGATCTCCCCTTCCCTCTCCCCCACGAAGAACAGCTCCGGGTTTTCATCGAGTTTTCTTTCAATATCCCTTGCGGGATTGTTCCAGGGCATGACCAGGCCGCACGCCTTCCAGAGTTCGACGACCTGCTTTTCGTCCTCTTCCCTGTATGTTCGTATCTCCATATCTTTCATTCTTCCAACCCCGTTCCGTTATCAACAGTGAAATGAACCGTATCTTGGCAAAATCGTTTCTAAAAGGAAAGAAAAGAGTTAAAAAAATCCGGTCGGAACAGTTCCATTCAACCGGCACCCGCCGCACAGGATAAGCGCAACGATCCGGTTGTCCCCGTACAGCCGGCCCCGAACACGTTTTGGGGCTTGATCACATGGTCGGCCATTCAGCTCGCGCGTTGGCGGTATCTCGGTATTAGCCTCCTTAACCACCAGGACATATTGGGCCGGAGCATCCCGCCGAAACCAAGCCGGCCGATGGTATGATCAAGCCCACGGTTTTCAAAACGAAACCCGGGCAATCCCGGGACAACGCCCAACTTAACCGTCGATTATTTTTCGAATATGGTGTAATAATCGAATTCCTTTTATAACTCTTACCAACAGGTCGGCATATGTCTAAATACCTTGCGTTTTACGGCGGCGATCGGGCAGTGGAGATCATCCGGGAACACGGTTTTACTCAGGATATTGTGAAGGTCGTGGCGGGTGCCGCAGGGGGGCCGAAATGGCTGCTCCTCGGCGCCCTGGACAAGGTGCTCTTCTCCCACTGGTTCAAAAAGAGAAGTGACCCCCTCTTTCTGCTGGGGTCGTCCGCCGGCGCATGGCGCTTTGCCGCCGCCTGCGGAAACTCCCCCGAAGAATCAATGGAAAAACTGAGGGAGGGATATATCAACCAGCGCTATTCCACTTCCCCCACGGACCGGGAGATCCACGCCCAGTGCATGAAGATACTGGACGGCTTTCTGGATGAAGAAGCCCTTGACGGGATCCTCGCCCACCCCTTTTGCAGGCTGAACTTTCTCGCCGTGAGATCAAGGGGCCTTACGGGAAGCCAAAACCGGGTGCTCCAGGGTGCCGGGCTGGGGACCGCCGTCCTTGCAAATGCCGTAAGCCGCAACCGGTTAAGGCATTTTTTTCACAGGGTCCTCTTTTACCACCCCGTGGAAAAGCCCCCGTTTTACCATATGGACCGCTTTCCCATCACAAGGGTCCCCATCGACAGGGAAAACTTCAAGAAGGCCCTTCTCTCCTCGGGTTCCATCCCACTGGTGATGCCGGGCGTCCAGGGTATCTCCGGCGCTCCCGAAGGTGTATACAGGGACGGGGGCGCGCTGGATTACCACCTGGACATCCCCTTCCTTGACAGGGGCGAGGATAAAATCGTCCTCTTCCCCCATTATACCCACCGTATCGTTCCCGGCTGGCTGGACAAGGGCTTGCCCGGGCGCCTGCCGGACAAAACCCATATGGACAACGTTCTCCTGGTGGCTCCCACGGAAAAATTCACCCGCCTTCTGCCGGATGGCAAGATTCCCGACAGGAACGACTTCAAGGCTTACAGGGGAAGAAACAGCCGGCGCATCGCCGTGTGGCAAAGGGCCTGCAAGATCTCGAAAATACTGGAAGAGGAATTTATGGAGTTGATTGATTCAAAGAGAATACCGGAATCCGTCAAGCCCATTAAAAGTGCCTGATCGGCATTCCGAGAATTGAGTAATCCCCGGGATATCGAGATTCGAATGCTCTCCGAGATGCCGGAAATGTAATGACTTCCGTGCTGTTAACAATCGAATGATTCCCGTGCCGGTGAGAATTGAATGATTCCAGCATGATCGGGAAATGTATGAATCCCAAACCAACGGAAATTGAATTTCACCGGTCCTTTTCCGAATCGTCTTCCCGCATGCTTTCATAAGCTTCGGGATAATGCTCCTTCATGCAGTCGGGACAGACACTGTGACTTATTTCCACGTCGGAACGCTTGCCGATATAGATATCCACCTGCTCCCAGTAACCCTTGTCGTCCCGGATCTTCTTGCAGAAACTGCAAAGGGGAAGAATTCCCCGCAGCATCCTGATCTCCTCTTCCGATTTTTTTCGTTCCGAAATATCCCGGATCGCCGTAAACCGGACATTTCGCCCCCCATAGGGAAACATCTTCGCCTGGACTTCCAGGGGGATGACGGCGCCGTCCTTTTTCAAGCCCCATGTTTCATAGAGGGTTTCATCTCCCCGGCGTATCCGATCCCATGCCCCCTCCCGTTCCCCGGGGGAGAGCAGTTCCGTGACCTCCATGCCGGGAAGTTCCGAGGCGTCGTACCCCATCATCCTCCGGAGGGTATTGTTCGCCTCGATAACGATGCCCTTTTCACTGATGACGATTCCCTCGAATGCCGCCTCGGACAGGGAGCGGAACTTGCCTTCGCTGTCCCTGAGCTCCGCTTCCACCCGCTTTCGTTCCTGGATCTCCCTGTTGAGGCGACGGTTCCAGCCCATGATCACCGAAAAAACGGCCCCCGACAGGAGAAGCCCACAAAGCCCCCACTTGATAATATCCAGGGGGCTGATACCGTGCTCGTATCGAACCGCCAGCCACCGCCCCTTGATCCTTGCGTGCTCCTCCGGGGTGAGGCTTGCAAGTGTTTTATTGATGATGCTCACAAGGGGCCTCCAGTCCTTGCGCACGGCCATGGCCTGATCATGTGTGCCGAAGGGTGTGGGAGCCGCCACCTTCACGTTGGTAAACCCCTTTTTCTGGAGAATATGGGTGCCCACCGCAAGGTTTCCGATATAGGCGTCCACAAGCCCGGAGGCAAGCATGTGAAGGCACTGCTCCGGCGTATTCGTCCCCTTGACCACCGCTAGTTTTATTTCCGGATATTCTTTTTCCAGGAGCTTGTGCATCACATAGCCGTCGGGGACGCTCACCGTTTTCTCATTCAGGTCGTCCACCCCCCCGACAAAAGGGGAATCGGTCCTGGTGAAGATCACCCAGGGAAGAAAGAGGTACTCGTCGGTAAAGCGCATGTCCCTTTGGCGGGCCTCTGTGATCTTGGCCGTGGGCACCATGTCCACGACCTTCCGCTCCTTGATGTACCGAAGGGCCTCTTTCCAGGAGACCTCGCTGTCTCGGACATAGGCATGGCGGATGTTATGGCGTTTGAAAACGGTTTCCAGGTAGTCCACGGCGATCCCGCGGATCTCGCCGTCCGTGAACATAAAGGGCGGGAAAGCACCGACCCGGACCCGGACCTCATGGTCCCGGGCCAGCCAGGCGGCTTCCTCCGGACTCAATTTGATTTCCGCGATCGCCGGGGGTGACGTTTCAAGGCTTCGATCCTTGCTTTCGTCCCCATGGCCCGCCGCAGAAAGGAAAAAGAGCAGGCCCACGACAAGGATCGCCGAATATATGACTTTCATGCCTGAACGCATTTTAGCCCTACTGCCCCTTCCTGTACAGGACCTCGCGGATGGTCATGAACAGGATGAGCACATCCAGGTACCAGGAGAAATGCTTGACATAGTAAAGGTCGTACTTGAGCTTTTCCCTGCTGTCCTCCAGATTCTCGCCGTATGTGTAATTGACCTGGGCCCAGCCCGTGAGGCCGGGACGAACGGAGTGGCGCATGTTGTAATAGGGCACCGTCTCGATAAGCTGATCGACAAAAACGGGCCTTTCGGGCCGGGGTCCCACAAGGTCCATGTCCCCCTTGAAGATATTGATGAACTGGGGGATCTCGTCCAGCCGCACCTTTCGGATAAACGCCCCCACCCGGGTCACCCGGGTGTCGTTCTTTTGGGCGAACGTGGGGCCCGATTTCTCGGCATCGCTGCGCATGGACCTGAACTTGATCAGGCGGAAGGGCTTGCCGTCCCTTCCCACCCGCTCCTGGATGAAGAAGACCGGGCCCGAGGATTCGAGCTTGATGAGGAGAGCCACGATCAGGAGCACCGGCGACAGGAGCACCAGCAGGATAAAGGAGACGATGATGCCCTGGGTACGCTTGATCATTCCGTGGAGGGAGGTATGGTAAAACCCCTCCTCGAAGATAAACCAGCTGGGCTTCAGGAACTCGTCGATGATGATCTTTTTCTTGACCTTCTCGTAAAAGTTGGAGCCTTCGAGGATGCGGATATGCTTTGTCTTGGCCGTGAGGAGCTCCTGCACCGGCAGTTTACCCCGCCTGTTCCGAAGGGTCACGACCACGCTGTCCACGTCCCTCTCTTCCACCACCTCGTCGAGATCGTGGAGATACCCCAGCACGGGAACCCCCTCCTTTTCCGTTCCCACCTGCCCCTCCACGGAGGTGAGCAGTCCCACGATATCGTATCCCCGATACCTTTTGCTCATGGTCTCCCGGATGATCTCCAGTGCCTGTTCCGTGACCCCGAGGATCAGGATTCTTTCCCTGTTTTCGGCCCTCAGGTGAAAGACCCGGATTCGAAAGAAGTACACGGCGACAAAAATAAGGAAAAGCGGGAGCACGTACAGGTAGTAAAGAGGCGTCAGGCCTTCCACGAAGAGGATGGTCGCGGCAATACCGAAGAAGGAGGCCGTGAAGGCCGAAACGATCCGCTTCACAAGGTCGATGCGGATACCGCACTCAACGGGAAAGTAGAGCTGGTTGAAGGCCAGCGCCACGATCACGATCAGGGCAAAGAAGAGAAACACGCCGTTCCCGAAGGCACAGGAGAGGTTCAGGGCGTCCGGCACGCCGGAAAGAAGCGACAACAGGGACAGGATGCCGGCGAAGAGCAGGTAGGAGATCAGGGCGTCGGCGAGAACCACCGTGCCGGCTCCCCTCGTGGTGCGGGTAAAGAACATCTGTATTACTCCTCCATATGATCGAAAATCTTGATTCGGTTGCCGCCCATTATCTTCGCGGAGACGATCGCGGTATTGGCCTTTTCAACGAGCTCTCCCGGAACTTCCGCATCCTCGGGGTATCCCGCGATACCGCCGCTCAGGCTCACGGGGTGTTTCAGGTCCACCCGCATCTCCGCGGGCAAAAGGGAAACCGCAGCCAGGATCCTTTCCGCCACCATGAGGGCGATCTCCTTGGAGGCATCCACCAGCACGACCCCGAACTCCTCGCCGCCGATTCTCCCCACGACGTCCATGGGACGCACACAGCCCTTGATCTTGTCCGCGATAAAGCGCAGGAGCTGGTCCCCCACCAGGTACCCGTGGGAGAGGTTGAACCGGTCGAAACGGTCCACGTCGAAGATGATAAGGGAGAGCTCGGCCGAGCGCTTTCTCTGGACGCGGCTGAACTCCTCGTGGAGCCTTTTCCACCAGAGGCCGTAGTTGTAGGTACTGGTGAGGCTGTCGGTTTCGGCGATTTCGTTGAACTTTCCGCCCACATTGGTTTCATGGATGGTGACGGCCGCCTTCTCGCACACGGACCGGAGGGTCCCCTTGCGCTCCTCGTCCACCGAGGGTTCCTCGTCGGCCAGCACCACCATCTGCCCCAGGAGAAGGTTCTTCTCCTGGTGAATCAGGGGCATGAGGATGAAATAATCCTCCTTGAACAGGTTCTCGGGCGTCAGGGGAAACTCACTGCGGCTGAAGACCCGGATATCCCGGACAGCCTCGATGGCCGGCGCCCTGAAGCTGGGAACCAGCTCCTCGTAGATCTGACGATAGCCCAGGGTCTCGAAGCCGTACCCCAGAACGAGGTCGAAATAATCCGACTCGGGGTTTTTCAGTAGGAAGAACCCCCGTTGTCGCGTGCCCAAGAGGCCCGTGGCCAACTGGAAAATGTAGTCGAAGACGATGCGGAGCTCCCGGATGGTGTTGTACTCCCGGAAGACGTTCATCATGTAGAGCTGGGAGGGGGGCTCGTGGTGGCTGTGGGGAAGGTCCGACTGGATCAGGTATTCGATAAAGCGCTCCAGCACCCCCTGGACCAGGACCTTTTTCTCGTGAAAGCTTTCAACGCTCCCCTTGAGGGAGTTCAGGTTCACCGTCCCCAGGGTTCCGCCGTTGAGTTTGATGGGAATGATGTACGAGGATTCCACCCCCGGCTTGACCAGGTCGTCCGGCTTGATATTGGACCTTCGATCCCCGTTGATGCCCGAGAGGTACACCGCCTCGCCGCTCGCGGCAACCTTGCCGGAAATGCCGCTCCCCAGGCGGACGCGGGCGTTCTCGATGATCTTGCGCTTGAGGCCCTGGGCGCTCTTGATGGTGAGGTCTTTTTTTCCCTCATCCAGCAGCATGATGGAGCCGCTTTCCGCCTGCATCACCTCCAGGATGACGTTGAGCATCAGGTCCAGAATATGGGAAGGGATCTGCTCGGAGGCACCGCTGTTGCTTGTTTCCTTTGTCATAAATATACCCAAGGATTAATTCGTTTTATTATACGGTTCCGTGTATTCGGAGGTTTTGAAAGAATCGTGCCCCGGAACCCAACCGTTAATACGGCGTGTCCACCCGGCCTTTGCCTCGGCGGCACCATGCTTTTAGCCCGGATCATTCCGGTTTTCATTTTTCAGATATCCGGCGGCACAGCCCTGTCGTCATTCCCACCGGTGAGAAGCCTGCTCCCGCTCATCCCCCGGCTGTTGTTCCCTCCATAGAACGGAACCGGCATTTTTCGCATCCGTTTTTTCCGGCACTGTAGATGATTTTTCGGTGGTTGTCATCCCTTTCCTCATAAGCCCCCCCCCGCAGATCGCCTCCGGCAGGAGCCCCTTGGGGCCGAAATGCTCTTTATTACATTTTCAAAGGCATTCTAAGTGTTTACGAAAAACTCAACATAGTAACCCGACACCCCTCCCTGCATTGTGGAGCGAATTATTCATAAAAACAAACAGATCTTCCATATTCCATTTTACTGCCCGCGCTCCCGTTTAATACCGGTGCCGGTATTAGAAAAAAATCTCCCCCCGATGTCCCCGCCCCTGCCGGACATCCATGAAAAAAAACGGGGTGCGTTCCCCGCAACCGGTTGACCGGCCATGAAACGTCCACCCCCGACAATAGCGAATGCGCACTGTTCGGATCATTTATCGCCACCGACATGTTCCATGATAAATTGAGTCTCGGTTGCCTCCTCAATCCTGAAACCCAACCGCGTGTAAAGCTCATGGGCTCGACTTATCCTGAATACCCTGAGTCGGACCGGCACCTTTGCACTATCCACGATATCTTTTACAACCTTGCCGCCGATTCCCTTTGAGCGCCATTTTTCATTGAGGTATATCCCGTCCAGATAGAGATAGGCGTCACGGGTCTCGACCTTGATATATCCCGCATCTTCTCCGTCAACCCGGATTATGCGAATATCCTCGCGGGACCAGTGTTCTTCGAATCCCCTGTCTTCATTCTCCTGATTCCACCCCCGGACCTTCTCGACAACCGGCCTCAGACCGGAATGGCCCATCTTTCTGCAAAATTCGTAATCAGATTCCCCTGCGGGCCTTAGTAGATACATCATCTCCCCCTGTTCGCGGACGCTCCGCACTCCTTACCGTGAAAACTCCCTGTATCTCAAAGACGGTACTGAGTGATTTTAAACACCCGCCGGCAGGAAGATATGAACCGTTGTACCGACATTTTCCACGGACTCGATATCGATCCTGCCGCCGTGCTGTTTAACGATGGAGAGGGCAACCGTCAGGCCCAACCCCATCCCCTTTTTTGCTCCCCGTTCCTTGGTGGAAAAATAGGGATCGAATATATTCTGCATCCTTGCTTCGGAGATCCCCGTGCCCCGGTCGGTAATGGAAACCCGAACGCCCCTGCGTTCGCTTCCGCCCTCGGCGCCTTCCCCTTCATCCACATTGAAAGCCGCATTTTCCCCAAGAACCCGTACAGTCCCGCCTTCGGGCATGGCCTCTCTTGCATTCCCGAGCACATTCTTGAAAACCAGCATGATCTGGCCGGCATCCCCCGCGACCTCCCGCAGGTTCTCCCCAAGGGTCACCTCCGGGGCATTCGTTCCGCCTGGAAAAACGTCGGCCAGGGATTCCATGAGCGGCTCCCTGATCGATATGTTTTTTCTATCCGAAGCCCCACCCGATGAGAAGGTGATGAAGGTTTCGGTCAGCTCCCGGGCCCTTCCCGCCGCCGAAAGGGCTTCGCCGAGCCTGTGGGCGGTTGTCCCCTTCATGTCCGGATCCTGGAGGGCCAGCTCCACATACCCCGAGATAATCGTGAGAAGGTTGTTGTAATCGTGGGCGATGCCGCCGGCAAGGATTGCCGTGGCCTCCAGTTTCTTCATCTTGATCCGCTCATTTTCAAGCCGCTTCTGTTCGGTGATATCGCGAACGGCGGCAACCCTTACCTTGCGGCCCTTGTAGGGGAACATCCTGGCGTGGATCTCCACGGGGAACGTTGTGCCGTCCTTTTTCACGCAGAGGGTCTCGTAGGGTTGTTCGTAACCTGCTTGCATCTTCCGCGTCACGTTCTCCCTCTCTTCGGGCGCCACGAAATCCGTCGCGGGCATGCCCTGCAGTTCGTCACGGTCGTAGCCGGACATGCCGAGAATAACCCCGTTCACCTCGAGAATCCTGTTCCTTTCGGAGATCACGATCCCCTCGAAGGCCGCCTCGGAGAGGCTCCGGAACCGCTCGCGGCTCTCCATCAACTCCTCGTGCGCCGTCTCGATCTCGGCGGTTCGCTCCTTGACCAGGTCTTCCAGGTGATCCCGGTGCTTCCTGAGTTCCCGCTCCACCTTGAGGCGTTTGGAACGGTTCAGCACCAGGAAGAAGATCAGGAGGGCCTCGAACGCACAGAGGGCGATTCCGAAAAAAATATACCCCCTGTACATTTCATAGAAGTTGTCCTCCCTGAATTCCACCCGGCTTCCCCAGGGCAGGTCGCCCTCGTTAATCTTCCACCGTCTCAGCACGCGCCAATCGAAAATGTAGGCATCCTCCCCATGGACAACGGGAATTTCGGAGGCCGGCGTCCCCCGGAGAATACGCAGCGCCTGCTCCGCCGTGCGACTTCCCAGCACCCGTGCGCTCTGCATATATCCCCCCACGATACCGGTGCCCACGAGCAGGTCCCAGAACCCGTATACCGGCCTGTTCGCGGCGCGGGCAACAAGCTCGCATGCTTCCTTGGGAACAAACATCCGTCCGGCGCCGTCCTTGAGCAAAAAGAGGTAAAACACGAGCGTATCATCCGGCAACGTTTTGAGTTTTATCAGGATTTCCGACATGGGCATATCGGTGAGCCAGGTGAGGTCAACCCTGCCTTCATAGGGCGCCAAAGCCGCACCGGCCTTTTTCAATCTTCTTCGACTCATTCCGTCCGTGCCCCCCACGAGGACGACCCTTCTCGTGTTCGGGTGGAGGCGCAGGGCCAGTTCGAGGGTTGTCCCATAAAGCGTTTCCGCCTCCCTGATGACCACGCCGGTCACGTTTTCCAGGCGCCCATGGGGCTGCAGGTCCGACCGGGACATACCAAAGACAATCGGCAGGCCGGGAAACAGCTTCGGCCGTACCTTCACGGCAAAGTCCAGACTCTCCCGATCTATTGCCACGGCAAGATCGTACTTCACGCCGGCGTACTTTTTTTCGAACAGCCCGAGCAGCCGGCCAAAATAGTCTTCGCCGGGATGACGGAGAAGGTCCAGGTGTTCCACATCCAGCCCGATATCGAACCCCGGGGCCGAGGAGAAAACCTCCACAAAAACGCGGTTCAGGGCCTCATGCCACGGCAGGCCCCGGTGACCGGAGTAGAGAATCAAAATCCGCCGTTTTTCGGTTTCCGAGCGGTCGGCGGCCAGGCTGCGGCCCCTGGTGTCGTCCGGCGTATTGGATAGGAAATTGGCTCGGGTATCGGCTCGGGTATCGGCTCGGGTATCGGCTCGGGTATCGG
>PPCM01000405.1_pt1 | contig 42730 bp, 36 predicted proteins | sample 1555541 | NCBI WGS metagenome assembly PPCM01 (sample SAMN05284479, study PRJNA326546) | Marine sediment metagenome, whole genome shotgun sequencing project. | isolation source: marine sediment | place: Germany: Wadden Sea | collected 2012-09-05
TAGAAAGAGTCTTTTGAATACGGTTAATTATTTTCACACCATCAAAAAGAACACCAAGACCCTGGGCAGTATTAAAATCATTGTCCATTGCCTGGGTAAATCGCTTTTCAATTGAGTTAAGTTTCTTAGAGTCTTTATCAGAAATAACAGATTCTGTGTTCTCTGTGCCATCACCTAGCTTATCAACTTGAGCTACACATTCATAAAGACGAACAAGGCCAGCTTCGGCGTCCTGCATGGCCATCTCAGAGAAATCCAGTGGGTTTCTGTATTGTGTAGAAAAGATGAAAATGCGAAGAATCTCGGCATGATATTGTTCACGAATATCCCTAATGGTAAGAAAGTTACCAAGGGACTTTGACATTTTTTCATCTTTAATGGTTACAAAACCATGATGAATCCATGTGTTGGCAAAAGGTTTGCCATTTGCGCCTTCACTTTGTGCAATCTCATTTTCATGATGTGGAAAAATAAGGTCTTTACCACCGCCATGAATATCAAAGGTTTCACCAAAATATTTTTTACTCATGGCAGAACACTCAATATGCCACCCTGGGCGTCCTGGTCCCCATGGGCTATCCCATGCTGGTTCACCTGGTTTGGCAGCCTTCCAAAGGGTAAAATCCATTGGGTGCTTTTTCTGATCATTAACGGAAATTCTCGCACCTGCTTGCATATCTTCTAGATTGCGGTGGGATAGTTTGCCGTATTCAGGAAATGCTTCTACCACGTAATAAACATCACCAGCAGAAGGGTAAGCCATATTCTTATCAATAAGTTCCTGAATAAGATCAATCATCTCCTGAACATGTTCGGTGGCCTTTGGCTCTAGATCTGGACGATCTATCCCAAGCCCATCCATATCAGTGTGAAATTCATCAATAAACTTGTTGGCAAGTTTCTCTGGTGGGATACCTTGCTCATTGGCACGAGCTATGATTTTATCATCAATATCTGTAAAGTTTCGAACATAGGTAACCTTGTAATCTCTGTATTTGAGGTACTTTACTACCATATCAAAAGCAAGGGAGGACCGTGCATGTCCTATATGACAGTAATCGTAGGACGTTATGCCACAGACATATAATTTGATGTGCCCAGGTTCGATAGGGTTAATAGGTTCTTTCTTTCCGGTTAATGTGTTGTATACGTTGATTCCCATGATCTATATATGTAAATTATTTGCAATAGTTAGCAATTGAATAAATTGAATATGTAAATGCACCAACCAAATGATTGTGTATAGCATTAATTACTTAGTACAAGATTGGTATAATAACCCATTTTTCAAGGTATCTAAAGCAACAAATGGAATATCGGTTTTGTATCCCTATTTATTTGAATAACTTGCCTATAAAATTTTATCTTGCTAGCATAGGTAGATAAAAAAAATCATCTCAGATTGCTAATTATTACTACAGGTTTTGTGAATGGAAAGGCGTTTAAGTATTATCGAAATTATTAAAGATTATTATGACAAAAGGCTTCTTTGGGTTTTCTTGATGGGGTGTGCAAGTGGCTTCCCTTGGGTCCTAATTGGCTCTAATATGTCTGGATGGTTAAAAGATGCTGGTTTAACAAGAGCGGCGATCGGCTATTTTGGCTCAATTTTTGCCGTTTATGCATTTAACTTTCTTTGGGCTCCACTGGTAGATAGAGTCAAAATACCATTTTTGACTAACAAGCTTGGCCAAAGGAGAAGTTGGATTTTTCTTGCTCAACTATTAATGCTCTGTGCAACCCTTGCTATTGCAGGAGTGAACCCAGCATTTAATATTGCGCTTACTTCAACACTTGCTCTTGTTATTGCTATAGCCTCTGCCACCCAGGATATAGCTGTAGATGCTTTTCGTATTGATTCTTTCTCGCTGGAAGAAAAATCAAAGATGCCGCAAGCCTCCGCAATGGCGGTTATAGGCTGGTGGACTGGGTATTCGTTACCGGGCTATCTTGCCTTTGTAAACGCCGACTCAATTGGCTGGAACGGTGTTTATTACGGTATGGCTGGGGTTATTGTTTTACTTATGCTTTGTACACTTATAGTAAGAGAACCCGTGACAGACAGAGAGAGGTTACAGGCTGCTGCTGAAAAGAAATATGATAAGGGTGAGGGTACACTTGAAAAAGTACAAACATGGTTACTGGTGACTGTTTTTGAACCCTTTAGTGAGTTTTTTAAAAGAAATGGTGTACGAGTAGCCTTAACACTTCTTCTTTTTATATTCTTGTTCAAAATAGGAGAGGCATTTCTCGGTCGTATGTCGATTGTCTTTTACAAGGAAATCGGCTTTAGCAATGAGCAGATAGGTGAATACTCAAAGCTGATTGGCTGGGGAATTACGATACTTTTTACTCTTATTGGAAGTGTTGTAAATGTGAGGTTTGGTATTATCCGTGGTTTGTTAATTGGTGGAATTGCTATGGCGGCATCGAATCTGATGTTTGCCTGGCTTGCAAGTGTTGGCCCTAAAGAGAGTGTTCTGTTAGCTGCAATCATTGTAGATAATTTTACTAGTGCCTTTGCAACTATTGCCTTTGTCTCATTTCTCACATTTCTAACAGGTAGAGGTTTTAGTGCAACTCAATATGCACTTCTAGCCTCTGTGGGTAATTTTGGCAGGACAACACTGTCATCTACTTCCGGCAAGTTGGTAGACCTACTCAATGGAGACTGGTCATTATTTTTTATTATCACCACTGTAATGGTAATCCCAAGTCTGGTGTTACTTCTCAGTTTAAAAGGTCATTTCAAGAAGTTGACTAAGCCACAATAGGTTTCTCAGTGAGTTAAATTTTTGAAATTATGTCATTAAAGCAGTTATGAGAACTCTAGTGTCATTCATCTACGGTACCACTAGAGTTCTGTCTCAGCTTAGTTGGTAGGAGCAGCAAATGGGTCATCTGTTGGTTCTGTGTCCTCGAAAGGGTCATCAAGTGGATTGTTACCTGAAAAGTTTTTATCTCTTTTAGGTGCTATGATTTTTAAACGAACAACATTTTCCATTGAATCAGAGAGCCGTTTAGTCTCAACCACTTTTAATCTTTCAGGTTCCAGTGCCAACCGTTCAGTGAACACCTGACCAATTAAAATGGCTCTTTGGTTGGCAAGATCAATGAGTGCTTGAGGGTCAACTGTAACCATCTTGGGTTGTAGAGGAATAAAGACATCTTCTTCGGTAAATGGGTCATCGTCGAGAGTTGTGCCTTCTTCTTCTAACATTTTTTGTCTCTTTGCTTCCCAATCAGCATAGAGTTGTTTGTTCAGCTCATCTACGCGTTTTTGTTCTTCAACCTCAAGGCTCTCTGAGAGAACCTGGTAGTCCATGTTTTGAGACGCTTCACCTGTGATTTTTAGATCAACATAAGGGTGAAGGGTAAGGAACTCTCGCAATCTTATTAGCGTTTCCATGCCGTTTCCGGTAAGTGCAATTTTCCCAAACCTGAAATCAACAGTTTCTTTTTCGGCTAAATCGCTGAAATCATCATTACTGAGTAGGAAAGGTGAGGTTTGTGCTTTTATGATCATTTTATTGAGATATGTTTCTATTTCCTTTAGAAAAGAATCATCTTTAGCAGGGTGTGTTTGCTGTGTTAATACTGTAAATTTTGTCTGTTTTTCATCCTCGTGCATCATCGCAAGAACAAGGTCAAGTGATCTATCTTTACTTGTCGCATTGACCAGGCTAATCTCAGTGATCGTGTTTACCTCCTTACCTTTCTTTTCTTGGAATATAGTTGCAGACGAGGATTCTGAGTTAATCTGAACAGAAGATCGTTTATTTATATTAGTTAAAAAGTCTGTGTTATGTAGTTCGTCTATAACAATTTTATATTCGTGTGGCTTGCCTCTGCCAAAAAAGTTCGCCTTGCCTTCCAAGGTCATTGGGCAATTTGAAATATTTCCTGTGAAATTGAAAAGAGCAGACACCCCACCAGTGGTATCTAGGTTTTTAATTGTACCTTTAATCGTATTAAACTTAGCATTTACTACTGGTGTGTTTCGTTGATCTTCTATAGAAACGGCCCCGTTATCAATAGAAATGGTATCTATCCTTACTGGTACTTTTTTAGGGGTTTTTACATCACCACCGGAGAGAACGTTGTTAAAGAAGTGACGGAGTTGTAGTGATGGTGCATAATCATTAGCCTTGCGTTTCCAGTTAAACTTTGGAGAAGAAATGGTAGCGTTTGAAACCTTAATGGATGGTGGTTTAGCAGTATATTCAATACCTTTAATAGAGCCTTTGTCCCAAGTAATGGTTTTGGAGGTTTTAGTACCAAATTTAGCTTTGTCGGTATAAAGATCACCTTTGAAGGACTTAACTGGAAGAGTAACAACACCTTTACCTTTAATTGTTGTATCGGTTGTTGAAAAAAGTGAGTTGTTATCGAACCAGGGAAGAAAGGTCTTACTCGGTAGATTTTCAAATGTAGTTGAGAGCCAAAGGGAAAAACCATAAAGTTTAGTTCTGCCTTTTCCTGTGATTTCACTTTTCTGTTTGTTGTCAAATGTGACATTGAAGTCGACATTATCACCTTCTGGTTTTGGATTGTCGAGATCTACTGCGGAAAGTGATACCTTAGCTATCTTTAATTGAGGTAAATCGGTACCGCTTATTAGTCCCTTACCTTGATATTTGATAGATTGAAGTATGTAAGTGGTATCTTTTTTAGTAAAAATAGAAAAAAGAGTTGGAAGTTTATCTGATTGTAAATTGAGAAAGCCATCACGTATCACAATGTTTCCTAAGTTAACTGAGGAATCGCTAATCAAACCATTTTTTATATTTAGTTGTTTTGCAGTTAGCCACTTACCTATTGTTGCGTTTTGAATAGAGATATTTGCAGAGGATAATTGATAGTCAAAACCAGTAGTGTTATGCGAGCTAACCGAGAGTGTTCCTGTCAAACTGCCACTACCTTTAGCGTTTGAAAAAGAATCACTGCTAATCAGATCAGAAAAATTAAAGTTATTAATTGAAAAGTCACCACTGGCAGTGCCTTCACTGAGTTCAGCATCCCAGAAGAATTGAGACGTTCCGTTTTTTCCAGATAAAGCGAGTTTGTTTTTTTTGTCACCTATCTTGGATATTTTGACTTCAATATTTTTAAGCTGTTTTGAGGCGTTACTCGTTTTTGGGCCAAAAACAATAGTTCCATTGTTGACGGTTAAAATGTCAACATCAATTTGCTGTCTCTTGCTGTTATCTTTTAATTGATCTGAGCTTTTTGGGAATAACACTCCTAAATTATTTAAAGTAAAGGTACTAGGTGCATTGAGAGTGGGGGACTTTAGTAATACATTGTGAACCTGTAGTCGAGATGTTGTCGGAGTTAAAGTTGTAGACAATGTGACTTCAGGGATTTGGATATTTAGCTCATGTTCTTTATAAGAAGCTAGGACATCTGTAACAGTTACATTGAGTTTTAAATCGATGTGTTTTGAGCTATTGTCAGAATTGAATATAATTTCCAGTTGTCCGTTGCCAATTCCTTGTTCAAAGGTAAAGGGGATACCTGCTGGTAGGTAATTAAAGTACTGAGCTAGGTTTACATCTTTTATCTCACAGATAATACTGTTGTTATCTAAGCTATTTTTGTCCCCTGCAAATGTAACGAGGCTACCGTTAATTTTTGCGGAAAAATAGGGTTTAATAGGATTGGTTGAACTATGAGAAAAGTTTGAGAGTGAAGGTAATCCAAGTGATATTTCTTCACCTTCGTGTCTTGTTTTTGTTTGGCTATCATTAAAGGTAAATTTTGAATTTGAAAGTTCGATATTATTGAGTGCAAAAGCCTGAGGTATATCCTTAAAGTCTAAAATGTTTTTGGAGTTATTAAAGCTATTGCCAAAATTAGTGCTGCCATCCTGACCTCTTTTAAGTGTAAGAGTTGCTCCATCAATAATTGTACTTTTAGTGACAAGTTGTTTTTTGAGTAGTGCTGAATAAACCAAATCTAATGAAACTGACTGGCTAGTAAAAAACGGTTCAAGTTGAGTATTATTTTTGCTCGTTACCTCTAGGCCGAAAAAGACAATTTTACCATGAAGTGGATCAAAGCTTACTTTGTCGGTGGTGGCGAGAAAGTTTGTGTGTTCTTCTATATATGATGGTAGATATTTTTTAACAAAATAAGGGATTGAATATATACCTGCACCAATTCCTAAAATCATAAGAATGAAGATGATAGCGAAGATAGTAAGTGGGGAACTACTTCTTCTTTTTTCTTTTTTCTTTTTAGATCGTTTAGGAGCCTTAGTTGATTCTATAATCTCAGCAGGTGGCGTTGGCTCTTTTTTGCGTTGAACTCTTTTGCGACTTTTGGTGTTTGACTTTTTGGGCTTATTTTCTTCTGGACCTTCTATTTTGATAGAACCGTAATCTTCAGACATAGTTTATCCCGTTGGAAGTTTCTAGATTAAATGGGAATTTTATTTTAAATAATAACATTACGAAAACAAGATATGCCCTGACCAACTATATTTTTCAAGCAGTAAACGACTTTATTTGTAAATTGAATAAGATAAAAAACAAAAAAGAGACAAATCTGTAATAAGTTATGCTATAGTTCGGAAAATAAAGGAGCATTTGTTTTTTATAGCTAACCTTTTTCGTCCTAAGGATGTAATTGTAATCAAATATGGTTGATTTTGTACAATATTTTCGCTGGCAGGATATTCTAGATATTCTTGTTGTTGCTTTTGTAATTTACCAGCTTTTTTCTATCATCAGAGGCACTCGCTCTGTCCAGATGGTTGTAGGGCTTGGTGTGCTGTTTCTTGTTTATGGTATGGCCTCCTTGCTTGATCTATCTGTTCTAACATGGATTATGCATACTTCCCTGAGCTCTATTTTTCTGATTATTATTATTGTATTCCAGCAAGATATCAGAAAAGCACTCACCCAGGTTGGCCGGTCACCTTTTCATACACAAGGGGATGTAGCTGAAAAGGATTTAGATGAAATAATCAGAACTATTTTTTATCTATCCAAACGTCGAATTGGTGCCTTAATTGTAATTGAACGCGAAATGGGACTGGGTGAATTTGTAGAATCTGGTTTTATTCTTGATGCAAAGTTGAGCAAAGAAATGCTTATCTCTATTTTTATGCCAGTATCACCACTTCATGATGGTGGTGTGCTCATTAGTAATGGTAAAATTGAGCATGCCGGCTGTATTCTTCCGCTTACACAAAATCCGTATGTTAATAAAAAATATGGAACACGGCACAGAGCTGCAATTGGTATTTCAGAGGAGACTGATGCTGTAGTACTAGTAGTCTCTGAGGAAACTCAGGAAGTATCGATAGTTCAACATGGTGCACTTACAACGATTAGTGATGAGATAAGCCTCAAGACAAGCTTGAGAGCTATCTTTATTGAGAAAAAGAAAAATACGCCTTCATGGCTTGAGTGGACTAATAGAAAATGAGCCAACTTTGGAATCAAATAAAAAAGAAGGCCTTCATTCGCCAATCTTTTAAATTATGGTCAAAAGACTGGTTTCTTAAAGCTATCTCTCTTTGGCTTGCAGTTGTCTTGTGGTTTTTTGTGGGCGGTGAAGATTCGATTGAGAAAACTGTTCAAATCCCAGTAGAAATAATCAACTTACCAAGAGATCTTGTTATTTCTAATCAATACAAAAGAGAGATTGAGGTGTCTGTAACCGGTCCTCGTTCAGTAATCTTAGATATGAATGAACAAAAGATTTCTCGTCAGGTTGATCTCTCTAATGCTACACCAGGAACATTGGTTGTTGAAAATGATAATGATCATATCAATGTTCCTAGGTCAATTACTGTTCAACGTGTACAACCCGCCTCGGTTATTCTTTCAATCGACAAACTAGTTCAAAAGAACTTTCCTGTCGTTCCAAACACAGTCGGTCTTGTTGCAACAGGATATGAAGTTAAAATGATAAGAATGAACCCAGATTTCATTAATATTACTGGGCCTGAGACAGTGCTTAATGAAAAAGAAGAACTTCAAAGTCGTTATATTTCTTTAAATGGCTTGAGTGAGTCCGAGCAACTTCAGGTTCCCCTTGATTTAAGTCCTGCCATGGTAGATCTAATTGGAGAAACATCAGTTACTGCCGATATTGAAGTAGGCCCGATTGTTGTGCGAAAAACTGTTGAAAATCTACCAGTAGAATTTGTCGTACGTGGTATACAGGGGACTGTGACTCCAAAGACTGTTACTGTTACAGCGTTCTTTCCAGAGCTACTGCTTGATGATGTTGATTCGCCAGCAGATTTACTTACGGCCAAGGCGGTGCCAAATGAGACTGGCGAGAATTTAAAAGTTATAGTTAATCTTAAAAATCCTAAACAATTTTCAATTGATATTATTTCTATTTTCCCACCTACAGTTGAAATGGCTACAGATCTTCCTCTTGCTGATTTGACATATTCTGAGGAACTCATTGAAAACGTAGTTCCTGATGAAGAGGTTGAAGAAGGTGATAGTCTCCAGTTTGATGAGAGCAGTGATATTCCTGCGAGCGAAATTGCAGGCCCACCAAAAATCAAAGCAGTAAAAAATAAACGAAAATATACATTACAGTAACTGTTCAGTTTTTTACTCCTAAGAGACAAGCTGAATGGTTAATTTTATCGATTCAATATACTAATATAAAAATGAGAAAATTATTTGGTACAGATGGTATTAGAGGTGTTGCAAACGTACATCCAATAACTGTAGAGATTGCAATGCAGATAGGGCGTGCTATTGCCTTTTTACTAAAAGAAAAAGGACATCGACCGAAGGTTGTAATAGGAAAAGATACAAGGCTATCTGGTTATATGATAGAAAATGCCCTAGCAGCTGGTATTTGCTCTATGGGTGTTGATGTTTTGCTCGTAGGGCCACTTCCAACACCAGGTATTGCGTTTATTACAACATCGATGCGTGCAGATGCAGGCGTTGTGATCTCAGCATCTCATAATCCCTTTCAAGACAATGGTATTAAGATATTTTCCCGTGATGGATTTAAACTTCCAGATGAACTTGAGCTCGAAATTGAAGAACTCATCTATTCACAAAAGATGATGGCGCTTCAACCTGTAGCTGAAGAAGTAGGTAAAGCACATAGAATTGACGATGCTGTAGGTCGATATATCGTTTTCCTTAAAAATACATTCCCTAGATTATACACCCTTGAAGGCTTTCATATAGTTGTTGATTGTGCCCATGGAGCAACATATAAGGTCGCACCCCATGTTTTTGAAGAGTTAGGTGCTAAAGTAACATCAATTGGTGTATCACCGGATGGAAAGAATATTAACCATGGTTGTGGAGCACTACACCCAGAACTTATGGCCAAAAAAGTTAAAGAGTTTGGAGCTGATATCGGCTTAGCACTTGATGGTGATGGCGATAGGTTAATTGTATGTGATGAAAATGGCGAAGTTGTTGATGGTGATCATATAATGGCAATTTGCGCAAAGGAACTTATTACACGACGAAAGCTTAAGAAGAAAACGGTTGTCGCAACAGTCATGTCAAACATGGGACTTGAAGTAGCCATGAAAGAGATGGGCGGTAAAATGGTACGCACTGGTGTTGGTGACCGCTATGTTGTCGAGTGTATGCGCAAGAATGGATATTCTTTTGGTGGTGAACAGTCCGGGCATTTAGTTCTTCTTGATGAGAACACAACAGGTGATGGAATTCTCGCAGGTCTCCAGCTTCTCGCTATCATGAGAAAAAGGAAAAAGAAATTATCTGAATTAGCCGAGGTGATGGAGAGTTTCCCCCAAGTTTTGAAAAATGTAAGAACCGCAGATAAAGTAAATCTAGATAAGATCTCTGGCTTTCACGAGGCTGTAAAAACATATGAAAAGCAATTAGGGAGTACTGGTCGAATTCTAGTTCGTCTATCTGGTACAGAACCAGTAGTTCGTGTAATGGTAGAAGGACAAGATGAAGGCGAGATTAATGATATTGCTGATGGTTTATGTAAATTAATTGGAAATTATAGTTAAGGGTTATTTTGTTTTTCTTTAAATAAGTGAAGTCGAGAAAATAGTAATGCATTACATGTAACTAAAAGTAAAATTGAATAACTGAAGTAGTATATACCGCTAAATAAAGATATTAGGAAGAAAGCTATATACATTGAAAATGTTGATGTTGTTAGATCATCTTTAAAAAAAATATTTCTATGTTTCCACATTACTAAATGTGATTTTAAAATTATAAATAGAAATGCAGATCCACCTATTACTCCCCACTCTAAAAGGAACTGGATAATAAAATTATGTGGGTGGTAAAATCCAGGATGTCCGTTTTGGTGTGATATGATTTTAAAACGTTCTATTCCAGCTCCAAATATCGGATTATTTAACAAGTGCTCTAATGAGTATGACCAAATAGTTATTCTTCCACTCAGTATTCTATCTAAATCTAAACTTAGTGTTGTAGCTTGTTGGTTTATAATCTTAAAAATATCACTGTAGATTATTGGATTTAAAGTTGAGAGATAAGAACCGACAAAAAACGCAATTAGCTGATAAAGAAATTGTTGCCAATTTCTGGTTAGAAACGTAACGGTTGTGATAGCAATAGCTGCTGCCAGTATACCGGACCGACCACCAGACCATATTATTAATGCCCATAATAAACATGTTAATGGTACTGTGTAGAAAAATATTTTTTTATGTATAAAGGGAATAAGCAATAGTGCTGCTACAGCAAGATGAGACAGGTGTCTTATATTGATAAAGAAAGGAGGGCTTGCCCAATCATGATTGGGCGCAGCAGGATTATAAAACCAAAAAATGAAAAACCCAATAATAACAAGAAGAGAAGCAATTACAGGAAGTGATTGGATAAAGAAACGAAGATTATTTTTCTGGATCAAAAGTGAATAAATTGTCCATCCAAAAAAGAGGTGTATAAACCATTCAGTTTGTCTACTTGCAGCTGTAGGTATGTTAGAATACGAGAAAAACATTGATAAGAGAGAAGAAAAACACCACAATATTAAAATTAATTTAATGTAGGTTGGAAGCGCTGAAGCTGGTTGAAATTTATATCCTTTTATAAAAAATGTAAAAATGGTAAAAAATTCCAAACATGAAATAATCAAACGATGCTGAGAAGGTTGAAAACCAGGGTTGAAAAGAGGGCTAATCGCAATAGTTGTAGTTAACGATAAGCAAAAAATAATGTTATATATATCAAGGTGTTTGTAAGGGGTTTTCATAAGTATAATTTACTTATCTGTGAAATTACTGGAACTGTAGACTCTACCATTTTTTAATATTATCCAATTACCACCATATGGCTCAATTGGAACCTCTTTTAAGAAATCAGCTGAAATTAATTGATCAATACTATTTGGAAATTCGCCATGTTTTTCTTTGTGTAGTCTAACCGCATCTTCAACTATCAAAGAATTTTCTAAAGCGATTTTTCTTTTGCTATACATAAGATTAATGGATGGATTTTTCTCATTTTGAATCATCATATTAAGAAAAGAAATACCTAGTTGTTGATCTCCAGAATAAAATGCTAATCTAGCTGAGAGTTTAGCAAAAAATGTTTTTGGAGCACCGGGGCGGTTTGCGGCAATTTGTAGGAGTTCAGCACCTTTTCGCGGTTCATTTTTAAAGTAAAAGTATATAAATGACATAACAAAGGGTATATGGAAGTCATTTTCGCGCTCATGCATTCCTCTTTCTAAAATGAAAAGAGCATCATCAAATCGCTTTGGCCCCCAAGCTAGCAGGGCGCCGGAAAAATAGTAAGGGTCATAAAAACGAGGATCAAGTTCTGTTACAGACAGAATAATATCTATAAAATAATCCCATTCTTGTTTTGTTATCGGTTGCTGTTGTTGAGTTTTATTACCAATGAAATTAATAGCATCTAAAAGTTGAAAATCAGCCATAAGGCCTCTAAAATCAAGAGCTGTTAATTTAACAAACAGTGGTGGCATTACATAGTCATGCTCGGTTCTTAAAAGCAATTCTTGTTTGTACTCAGTTAAATCAGAGTTGAGCGGTAAAATTGTCGCACATAATAATAGGAAGCAAATAAAAAGGAGTTTCACTCTCATTGTGTATTTATGACAGCTCTTTTTTGTTAAAGATATATGATGCTAAACATAATAATATAGACATGTAGCCAACACCATACAAAGAGAATAAAAAAATCTTGGAAAAAGAAATAACAATGCCATGGGCAGCAAGTAGTTTGGTGTTAAACAAACTGAAATTTGGCAATAAAAAACTAAAAACAGTTACAAGTGGCCCTATAGATTGTGGAATAGAGACAATACTAGTTTCCCCAAGAGAGAGGTATTCAACAACCGTACTAAGGGATTGACCAATTATATATAAGGAAATTGCAAATAATAGGGTTATAAAGGCGCTACTGGTGATAGTTGAGAGAAAAATGATTAGTGCGTTAAAAATAGAAATTTTTATAAAATCTAAATGTATAGCCTGTAAGTAGGCTAACCACGAAAAATCACGAAATGATCGTGGGTAATAGTGTTCGATTAGAAGCAGGGTAATAGAGCCTAGGGTGGATATTATTGTATATACTAGAATGGTAAGAAGAGAGATACCGAGAAATTTACCAAATATATATGCGGTTCTGGTGATAGGTTTGGAAAGAATAAAATAAATGGTTTTTGTCTGAAGGTCTTTGGAAATAAGAGAAATTGTCAAAGAAAAAGAGATGAGTAAGCCACTTAGAGAAACACTTGCTAAGACAAAGTCTACTGCTATCTTTGCGAGGTTATGCATGAAAAGATTCACGAACACCAAGCTAGAAGCGATAATTAATAATGAAAAAAGAAAAACACCAAATATCAATCGACTGCGTATGCCTTCTAGAAAAGTAACTCTAGCTATTGGCCACATAATTCAACTTCCTTTTTCTTAGTTAAATCTTTAAATAATTCTTCGAGATAGCTCTGGTTATTGTCAAACTTGGTGTTTAGCTGAAAATAACTTTTATCAAGTGTTTTGATCACTCTTCCATTGTCAAGAATAATGACGTTGTCACAAAGGCGTTCAACGTCGGTAAGAATGTGTGAACAAAAGAGTACGGTTTTACCTTTTTCTTTTAGAGATTGAATAAGGTTGAAAACCATTGATCTACCGTGTGGGTCTAGGCCACTCATTGGTTCGTCGAGAATTACAAAATCGGGATCATGAATTAGAGAGGCAGCAATACCAGCACGTTGAGTCATGCCTTTGGAAAAATTTCTCAATTGTAAGTCGAGATAGTCGTGCATACCAACTTGTTTTGTTATAATTGTAAGATTTTTCTCAAACGTTGTAGCTGATAGCTTAAAGCTTGAAGCTGAAAACCATAGTAGCTCACGAAGAGTTAGATGGTCATAATAGTAAGGGTTTTCAGGTAAAAAACCTATTGTAATTTTTGGGGTTATTTCAATAGTGCCATTGGCTGGTTCTATAAATCCTAAAATACTTTTGATTAAGGTGGATTTCCCTGCACCATTAGCTCCAATAATAGCAGTGATGCTGTTTGAGGGAACGTAAATATCTAGATCAAAAAGAATCTGTTTTCTTTTTGATAAAAAAGAATTGGTTTTAACTGAAATTGAAAGATCGTTAATTTTGAGCATAAATAATAAAAAAGAAGGAAGATAACATTCATAGGTTATCTTCCTTCTTATGTATTTAAGTAAGTCTATAGTGTAGTCTTACTTTAGAGATCAATGTTAGCTAAGTGGGATTTCCATAATCGTTAAGATAGCATTATAAGTAGTAGGTTTTGTTTGAGAAGGTGTACATGGATCGGCATCACATGCTACTTCATCAATGTCGGCTGATCTACTAGTACCATAAAACCAATTTTCTCCGCTAGGATGAAAGGTTCCTGCAGCGTAATTTGTTCGGTCAGTTGCACTTGCTGAGAAGTAAATACCCTCAACACCTTCAGATAATTCAGTAGAACGAAGTACGCCATTGTCACCGTCTAGGTCAGCAGCATAAACAGAAGAAGCTACCATTAAAAAAGCTATAGTAAAAAGTATTTTTTTCATTTTATTTCTCCAAAAAATCATGTGGATTAAGAATGTAAATTTAGCCTGCAGGGTACTGAAGATCTTCTGCAAAAATAGCTTCTAAGTCAGTCTTAGCATTTCTAAGATCAGCCTGTGCTGATGAATCAAAAGCATTTTGTCTATACTCAGCAAACTGAGGAATAGCGATAGCTGCGAGGATTCCGATAATAGCAACAACGATCATAAGTTCGATCAATGTGAAGCCTTTCTGATTGTTCTTCTTTTGAAGAGCTTTCCTGATAGTTTTCAACATGTTTTACACCTCTTTGTTGTGTTTTTGGGTTGATGACCTTCTTTGTTGTCCAGAGAAGCATTCTCCGTGCCACTTTTTAAAGAAAAAATATTTTCTTTTGTTTTCAACACACTAACAGTTTTTGTAGTATATTTCTAAATATTTTACAATAAAATGTATTAGAAATGAAATCGAATTAACAAAATTTGGCAATGTTGTGACAAAAAATGTCACAAGAAGACTAAATACAAGATTTCAATTATAGGTGACTCTGAATCGCTACTGATATTAATTTATGTAAATATCTTATTATAGTGATAGTAATAAAGTTTGAAGTTGATAGTAATAATTAATGTATAAATGATTAAAGGTGATACTGTGGTTCTGTATAAATTAGAAGGAATGCATTGTGCTGCATGCTCCCGTCGTATTGAAAAGGTAGTGGGTGAGGTTAAAGGTGTGCAGAAGGCATCTGTAAATCTCGCGACTGAACAAATTGACCTTATTTATGACGATAAAACCACATCAATAGAAACAATTTTAGAAAAGATTGCGGATCTTGGTTTTAAGCTTGTTTTGAAAGACCTTAATATAAAGAAGTATGAACTTCGAGTCACAGGCATGCACTGTGCTGCCTGTTCATCTCGAATAGAAAAGGTTTTAAGTAACACAGGGGGAGTTGAGTCTGTTCAAGTCAACCTTGCAACTGAAACAGCAACCTTAATAGGTGATATATCTCTTCGACAAATAAAAACTGTCGTTTCAAAACTTGGTTTTTCTATTGAGAAGGCATCAGCTAATGAAAAAATCTTTGAGGAAAAACAAAAACAAATGAATTTAGCCTTAAATCAAAAGAAGGTTGAATTGACTTTGATGATCAGCTTTTGTGTGCCCTTGTTTATTATCTCAATGGGAGAAATGGTTGGTCTACCACTGCCATATTTGTTGCATCCAATGCATCACCCTTTAAGTTATGCTCTTGTCCAGTTACTGCTAGTCTTGCCCCTTATCTGGCTTGGAAGAAATTTTTACCTCAATGGTTTTCCTGCACTAATCAGAAAAGCACCAAACATGGATTCTCTTATAGCTATTGGTACTGGTGCTGCTTTCATCTATTCCTTATTCAATACAATTATGATTGCTCTTGGTAGTCTGCCAGTACAAAGGGCAATGGATTTATATTTTGAATCTGTTGGAGTGCTCATCACACTTGTCTCGTTAGGAAAATATTTTGAAGCAAGGGCAAAAAATAAGACCTCTGGAGCAATTTCTGCGCTTATGCAGCTCACACCTGATAAAGCAGTATTAATAACTAATGGGAAACAACAAGAAATCTCTGTTGAAGAAATTGAAGCAGGGGACGTACTTCTAGTTAAACCAGGTGAAAGATTACCAATTGATGGCATAGTTGTAAGTGGCCAAAGTAGTGTGGATGAGGCTATGCTCACCGGAGAAAGTTTACCTATTGTAAAGAGGAACAATGACAAGGTTTTTGCTGGAACTTTAAATGATAATGGGGTTCTTCAAATAAAAGCAACAGAGACAGGTGAAGGTACTGTGCTTTCAGGCATCATAAAAATGGTTGAGCAAGCGCAAGGGTCAAAGGCACCAATTGCAGCATTAGCTGATACAATTAGTTTGTATTTTGTACCAGTTGTTCTCTGCATTGCAATACTTTCCGGTTTAAGTTGGTTTTTTATTGCAGACTCTTCTGTTGGGACTTCACTTAAATATTTCATAGCTGTTCTTGTTATAGCATGCCCCTGTGCAATGGGACTTGCTACACCCACATCTTTAATGGTTGGCATTGGTAGAGGAGCTCAACTAGGGATTCTGGTTCGTAATGGTGAAGCGTTGCAACGAGCTGAAAAAACTGGTGTCGTTGCCTTTGACAAAACCGGAACCATTACAAATGGAAAACCTATAGTTACTGATGTTGTAAACTTGTCGAACTTACCGGAACAGAAACTATTAATGTATGCAGCATCACTTGAAAAAAACTCAGAACACCCATTGTCTAGTTCGGTTGTTAAAAAAGCAACTGAGTTAGGTGTTGATCTGGTAGACGTTGATGATTTTGAAAATCTTGTCGGCAAAGGTGTAACAGCTAAATATAAAGAAAAAATATTACTCTGTGGTAATGAACAGTTAATGGCAGATAATAATATATACCTTGAAGCCTATGATGAAGAATTTAAGAAGTTATCCTGTCAGGGGAAAACAGTTCTGTTTTTTGCTATAAACAAAAGTTTGGTAGCATTAATTGCTGTTGCAGACACTATAAAAGATGGTGTTCCAGAAATTATTAATAAGTTAAGTCAGAAAAAAATCCATTCTGTAATGTTAACTGGAGATCAAAAACTTACAGCAAAAGCAATAGCTCTTCAAGCTGGTATAGGAAAGGTCATAGCAGAGATTAACCCCAATGAAAAAGCTCATCGCATTGAGCGACTTCAGAAAAATGGGCATAAAGTAGTTATGGTTGGTGATGGCATCAACGATGCCCCAGCGTTAGCTACTGCAGATGTTGGCTTTGTTATGGGATCAGGTACTGACGTTGCTATTGAATCTGCAGATATTGTACTCGTAGGTAGTAAGATTGAGTCAGTTTTTACAGCCATCTCATTATCAAAAGCTGTAATGAAAAATATAAAACAGAATTTATTTTGGGCTTTTGCTTTTAATATAATAGGGATTCCAATTGCTGCAGGTGTACTTGTGCCTTTTGGTGGACCTGGTTTAAATCCTATGTTAGCAGGTCTTGCGATGGCCTTTAGTTCTGTCTTTGTAGTTTCAAATGCACTACGACTGAGGTTTTTTAAACCGATTGATTAAACTAATACTTTTTAAGCATCGATTGGTAGGATTTTTCCTTGACTTTTTTGCGTTAAAATCTATACTCTCCTCTGTTGTGTTCTAAGAACATTGAATATGTCGCGCATAGGTTTGTGCGGCACGGTTTTTAAAATATAAACCTTAATTAAAGAGGGATTCTATGTCTAAGTTAGTAGCACCTCACGGTGGAAAAGGTCTTGTTTGTGCACTGCTCGAAGGTTCTGAGCTTGCTGCAGAAATCAAAAAAGCAGAAGGTCTCAAGCAAATTGAGATTTCTGATCGTGCAAAAGGCGATCTCATTATGCTCGGTATTGGTGGTTTTTCTCCACTTACCGGTTTCATGGGTAAAGCTGACTGGAAAGGCGTTTGTGAGAACTTTCAGATGGCTGATGGTACATTCTGGCCTGTTCCGATTACTCTTGACGTTGACGAAGCTGTTGCAGAAGGAACAGAAGTAGCACTCGTTAAAGATGGTGAAGTTTTCGCAACCATGCTCGTTGAAGAATGCTACGAGATGACCGAAGAAGACAAGAAGTGGGAATGTGAGAAAGTTTTCATGGGCGAAGGCGAAGAGTCTGTAGATGGAAACTTCTGGAAGATCGCTCCTGAAGATCACCCAGGTGTTATCATGGTTCAAGCTCAGAAGGGCTTCAACCTTGCTGGTCCTGTAAAAGTTCTCTCTGAAGGCGAGTACCCTGCAGAGTACCCAGGTGTTTACCTTAAGCCTGCAGAGACCCGTGCAATGTTCGAAGAGCGTGGTTGGGCAAACGTTGCTGCACTTCAGCTTCGTAACCCAATGCACAGATCTCACGAGTATCTTGCAAAGATTGCTGTAGAAGTTTGTGATGGTGTTCTTATTCACTCTCTTATCGGTAACCTCAAGCCAGGTGATATTCCTGCAGAGACCCGTGTACAAGCTATCGATATCCTTATCGAGAACCACTTCGTAAAAGAGAACGTAATTAACGCTGGTTACCCACTTGATATGCGTTACGCTGGTCCTCGTGAAGGTCTTCTTCACGCTACCTTCCGTCAGAACTACGGCGTTAACCACATGCTTATCGGTCGTGATCACGCTGGTGTTGGTGATTTCTATGGTCTGTTCGAAGCTCAAGAGATTTTTGATCGTATCCCACAAACTGGCGATGCAGGAAAAGACCTTCAGTGTGCTCCAATGAAGATTGACTGGACCTTCTATTGTACAGAGTGTGATGGTATGGCTTCTCTTCGTACCTGTTGTCACGATAAAGAAAGCCGTGTTATCCTTTCCGGTACCAAGCTCCGTAAGGCGCTTTCTGATGGTGCTGAGATTGTTGATCACTTCGGTCGTGACGAAGTTCTTGATCACCTTAAGGTTTACTATGCTGGTCTTAAGGAGAAGGTTGAGGTTAAGATGCAAGGTGCTGCTTCTGGTGACTCCATGTAATCTAACTTCACTTTCTGTGTAGTTATAAAGGGGTGCTGCCGTTTGGCGGTACCCCTTTTTTGTTTTGAGTTTTTTTTAAGAGCTAAGAGAATAAATAAATTGAAGGTGGAGAGCTAATGGCTGAGTTAACTGTTGGGTTAGGTGATAGAAGTTATCCTATTATGATTGAGCAGGGAATTTTGAATAATGTTGGACGTTATTTGAATGAACACCAGCCAGGAAATCGTTACGCAATAATAACAGATGATAAAGTAGCAGAGCTCTATTTACCTCAGCTTAAAGAATCTCTCGACGCAGCTGACTTATCCTATGAATGTTTTATCTTTCCAAATGGGGAAGAAAGTAAAAATCTATCTACATTTTCTAATATCCTGTCTCAGCTTGCTCAAAAACGATTTGATCGTGGTGGTTGTGTAGTTGCCCTTGGTGGTGGTGTCGTTGGAGACCTTGCAGGGTTTGTTGCAGCATCTTATATGCGTGGTATTAATTTCGTTCAAATCCCAACTACTTTATTGTCACAGGTAGATAGCTCTGTTGGCGGTAAAACAGGTGTTGATTTACCAGAAGGGAAAAACCTTGTAGGAGCATTTTATCAACCTAAAGCGGTTTTTATAGACCCTGATGTACTCAAATCTCTACCACATGAAGAGCTTCTTGGAGGTTTAGCAGAAGTTATTAAATATGGTGTTATTTGGAGTGAAGAATTTTTCATTTTCCTTGATATTCAAAGAGATAAGATACTACAGCTAGATGCTGATGTGATTATTGAAATGATTCTAACCAGCTGTAAAATAAAAGCTGAGGTTGTAGCTAAGGATGAAAGAGAAGGTGGTCTGCGTAGAATCCTCAACTTTGGACATACTCTAGGGCATGCTGTTGAAACCGAGTCTAAATACACTCTGATTCATGGGTTAGCTGTATCTATTGGCATGGTTGCTGCTGCTAAAATTAGTCAACTTAAAGGGCTGGTTAGCAAAGATGAAGTGGAACGTATAGTTAAACTTTTAACTGATTATAAAATGCCAGTGGAAGTTCCAAAAGAATATAACCGAGATAATATTATTGATTATTTACTGGTTGATAAAAAAGTTGTTAATGGCAAGGTAGTTTTTGTACTCTGCAAAAAAATTGGTGGAACTGAAATTGTAGATGATGTAACAGATAAAGAAATTAGAACTGTACTGAAATAGTAAACAGTTCTAATATGATCATTTTCTGTAAAAACTACAATTAATGAATAGTAGTTGGAGTTCCTTGAATTACAGATTGCTCTTTATGCTGCTTTTCTTTTTCTTCGATTATAACTCGGACTTCATCTTCGCTAATTCCTAGTTGTTTGGCTAGGGTGGTTACATCATACATAGGCTGTCCGTCTGTTGTGTAGCCTGTTGGTTGAAGTTCTGGAAAAGACTTGGCTGTAGCGTGAGCTGAGGCTTCTAAAAGAAGTTGTTGGATTTCAGGTGGTCCATATAGCATAAGCCATTCTACAGCTTCAGCCCAAAGTTTAGAATCAACGGTTTTGTGTTCTAATACCTTCATTGCTGCTTCCAAATCCCATTCATCTTTAAAGCTCATTTTTCACTCCGTATCTAAAATCTAAATATTATTAACTCAACTAGACTTGTAGAGTTTTGTCGTCAGTATAGGTTTGCTTTGTGTCCTTACTCAATTAGTACAAAATAAACCCTTAAGACACTAAAAAAACCACTTTGCTCCATGTTAGGTGGTTGTTTTTATTTCTATATATAATATAGTCTTTTCTCCAATATAGGCAACACTTGTAAACCGATGTACCTCCCTAAGAAATACTTATGACTGAAGATGAAAAATATATGAAGCTTGCTTTGGTTCAGGCTGAAAAGGCCCTTGAACGGGGTGAGTTTCCGGTAGGTTGTGTGATTGTACTGAATGGTGAAGTCGTAGCAGAAGGCGAACGTAGAAATAGTGCCGAAAATGTCAACGAACTCGACCATGCTGAAATGGTTGCACTTCGTAAGTTTCTGTTAGAAAAACGACAAGTTGATATGGATAAACTTATCGTTTATTCAACTCTTGAGCCTTGCTTAATGTGTCAAGCAACTCTTATTGTTAATGGCATAAACAATATCGTTTATGCTTATGAAGATGCAATGGGTGGTGGCACTAATCTACCTGTAAATTTACTCTCACCATTATATAAAGATAGGCAACTCAAAATTACTTCAGGTGTCATGCGTGAAGAGAGCCTTGCTCTTATGCAGAAATTTTTTGAGTCTGAAGATAATCTATATTTAAAAGATACCTATTTATGTGATTATACGATGAAGCAGAAATGTTCTTTAAAAAATTGATATGGTTAATAAGGCAGTAAAGCAAAATTCGAAAGCTAGAACAATTGGATTCAAAACAGGTGAGAGAAATATCTTTTTTCATATTCTCACAGCCTGCAATCTTTCCTGTAAGCATTGTTATATAAATCCAAACCAACATGGTAATAATAGTTTGAATAAAGAAACTATTTTTCGTTGGTTAGATTTGTTCATTGATGATCACAAAAAATCTAATTTAATTTTACTCGGTGGTGAACCTACTCTCCATCCTGACTTAGCAGAAGTAATTGCTTATTCGAAAAAGAAGGGTTTTGCTGTTACCGTCGATTCAAACGGATACTTACACCATAATCTTCTTGAGCGAACTAGCCCAGACCAGCTTGATTATCTTAGTTTCAGCCTTGATGGCCCAAACGCTGAGATTAATGATGCAATCAGAGGCGATAATGTCTTTTCTACCTGTACTGAAAATATCAGAAAGGCTGTGGCACGAGGTTTTAACGTAAGTCTTATCTACACAGTAAGTGGTTGGAATATAGATTATCTAAAGGATATGATGCCACTGCTGCAAGAGTTAAAAGTTAAAAGGTTCTTTATTCAGGTAATTGGTCTTCGTGGCGAGTCTGCAAAAGTTGAAGATGATGGCTTTCAAGTGACAAAAGAGAGATGGTTAGAAGTTGTTCCACTAGTGGCAGAACAAGCAGCCGAGGTTGGTATACATGTAACCTTTCCTAAAGTTTTTTTGGAAGAAGAGGAAACTTTTGAATGTGCGGCAAACGTTGCGGAAAACTATTTTATCTTTCCAAATGGTAGGGTGTATCAATGTCCACTTTGTGAAGATCATCCTATACATTCATTTGAAATAGTCGACAACCAACTACAATCATGCAATGGGTTGAGAGAGACGAACTTCTTTAATCTAGAGATAGCTGAAGGTTGTGTTATGAACAAACTTCTTCAACCAGAAAATATCAGCTATAAAAATGGTAAAGTAGAAAATAGGATTTCCTGCTGTATGTTAAAACAGGAAATTATTTAAATAGTATCCTATTAGTCTTCAGTTTCTACACTCTTCTTTCTTCGATTAAAAATCGTACTCAAAAATATTCCAGACTCATAGAGAAGAAATAAAGGTCCAGACAACAAAGCAGTTGCCATAAAATCACCTGCACTTAATAAAAACGAAAGTATGATAATTGCGATATAAAAATAAATCCTTTTATCCTTGAAATACTTCGCTTGCACTAAATCTGCTTTACCTGCCATCACCATTAAAAATGGTATCTGAAATGCCATGCCAAAGGTGAGTACTGTCCTTCCAACAAAGGTGAGGTATTTACCAAGTTTTGGCAGTGGTACAAGGGATTCTGTTGCATAACTCATAAAGTAGTAGAGCATTTTGGGTAAGACTATAAAGAATGAAAAAGAGGCCCCTATTAAAAAAAGTATTGTGGACCAGAAGACAACAATGCCTGCAATTTTCTTTTCCTTTTTGGTAAGTCCTGGTGCAACAAAGGCCCAACATTGATATATGCAGTACGGCATACTACATATTAGACCAGCTAATATTGCAATTTTAATATATGCAATAAAGGCTTCAGGTAGATTGGTGTAAACAAGTTTATAAACTAGTGGGCTAGCAGCTTGTAGTGGTTCAATGCATAATTGTGCAATCTCTTCGGAAAAAATATAAGCAATTGCTGAACAGATAACTATTGCAATACCTACTCGTATAAGCCTTTTCCGTAATTCAAGATGATGTGGCCTGAAAACGGCAAGACTTCTTTCAAGTATCGGTATTGTCTGCTCGAGGGTATAGTTGCTCACTGGCCTATCTCTTTATTCTTTTGATCAGAGATCTTTGTCTCGGTTGGGTTGCTCTGCGTTGTTTCTTCTTCAATATCAATAAAATCACTAGTGTCAATTTGAGTGTTGATCTTATTTTTCATCAACTCCTCATAGGCGCTACTTGCACCACCAGCACCTGAGGTGTCTTTGAGGTTATTTTCGATATTTGTATCAAAGTTTGGTGTTTCTAGCAGGTTTTTTTTCAAAGTATTTGCTGCTTCCTCAAGATCTTGCTTGGCTTCTCCTAGTGGGTTGCCGTCTTTGTCCATTGAGTCTTTTAGGCCTTCAGCTGTCTTTTTTAATTCAAGAATTCCTTTGGCAACTGACCTTGCAAGATCTGGAAGTTTGTCCGGACCTACTACTATAAGAGCTAGGGCAAATATGAGCAGCATTTCTGGTAAACCGATTCCGAACATAGTGTGTCCTTATATAATTTAAAATATGATAGTTTAAAGAGGACTCGATTTTAAGCCATTTAAGTAATGCTGTCAATGATCCATGGTAAACGAGGGTGAGGTTTTCCTGCAGAAATAAATTATAGAAAATCATATGTTTTCAATAACATAGCAATTTGATCAATGTGCCTTACGTGATGGTGGAGCATTTTGCTATACACGATTGACTTCTGTCTTAAATTTTGCTAAAGTAGCGTGTTTTTCTTGTGGGGAGATGACATTGTTATTCTCCCTTCTACTTTTGTAAAAAACACTAGCCAAATCGGCGGTGAATACATATTTTGAGATTTAATCAAAAAGCAGTTACTAATCCTAACAGGAGAGAGTAGATGTCCAGTGTCGTGGTAGTAGGAGCCCAGTGGGGTGATGAAGGCAAAGGAAAGATTGTTGACTTGTTAACCAAGTATTCTGATTATATTGTCCGTTTCCAAGGTGGAAATAATGCAGGACACACACTTGTTGTAGAAGGCAAACAGTTTATCTTTCATATTATACCATCTGGTATTCTATATGAAGACAAGATGTGTATGATTGGAAACGGTGTTATTGTTGATCCAGGTGTGCTTCTCCACGAGATGAAAGGGCTCAAGGAACAGGGGCTTGGTGTTACACCTGAGCGTCTTATGATAAGTGAAAATGCTCATCTTATTATGCCATATCACTCTCAGCTAGATCAAGCGAAAGAAGCTGCTCTTTCTGCTAATAAGAAGATTGGTACAACTGGTAGAGGTATTGGTCCTTGCTACATGGATAAGGTTGGTCGCATTGGTATCAAAGCTGGCGATTTGCTGGATGAGGATCTCTTTAAAGAAAAATTAAAATTTGCTGTTGAAGAAAAGAACTTTTTACTTACTCAAAAATTTAATGCAGCTCCTGTAGACTATGATCAGGTATATCGTGATTTCATGGGGTATGCAGAAGAACTTGTTCCATTTCTAGGAAATGTTTCTGTTGTGCTTGATAAAGCTCGCAAAGCTGATAAAAACATTCTTTTTGAAGGAGCACAGGGTACACAGCTTGATATTGATCATGGGACATATCCTTTTGTTACCTCTTCAAATACTGTAGCAGGTAATGCCTGTAACGGTTCCGGCTTTGGCCCAGCTCATATAGATGCTGTTGTTGGTATTATGAAAGCATATACAACACGTGTTGGCTCTGGTCCGTTTCCCACTGAACTTTTTGATAAAGCAGGCGAAGAGTTACAGGACAAAGGACATGAATTTGGTGCAACTACAGGACGTCGTCGTCGATGTGGTTGGCTTGATGGTGTTGTTGCAAACGATGCTGTACGTCTTAATGGTCTTACCGGTCTTGCTCTAACTAAACTTGATGTTCTGAGTGGTCAGAAAACTATAAAAATGGCGAGTCATTATGAGCTTGATGGTAAGCGTGTTGATGCAATGCCAACCAACATTAAAGCCGCAGAAGGTGTTAAGCCTGTATATGAAGAGCATCCAGGTTGGGATCAGGAAATTGATGATGTTCGCAATTTTGATGATCTACCACAAGAAGCAAAAGATTATGTGCGCAGGATAGAAGATTTCACTGAAATTCCTGCAAATATAGTTTCAATTGGCCCGGATAGAGCGCAGACAATGCTTCTTTCCAACCCATTTGAAAAATAGAATATTAACGAACTACTAAGTTAAATTAGTATTAGAGATACAGAGGAATAAAATGGCAAGAATTACAGTTGAAGACTGTCTTGATCAGGTAGGAAAAGACAATCGATTTAATCTCATTCACCTTGCGGTAAAGCGTGTTAAGCAACATCGTCAAGGAGAACCATTTCTGGCTGGTGACAAAAATAAAGAGGTTGTAAATACTCTTCGAGAGGTTGCATCCGGTGATGTAACATTTGCCAACATAGATCAGTTACCAGATATGGTTGATGGCGTACTTCCTGAAGAAGGTGAAGCTGTAGAGCAGGAAGTTGCAGCACATAAAGAAGTTTAGAAGTGGGTGTAGTTGATCTATGAGTACTGATTATTACGATATATTATCTGTTGCCAGAAACTCGAGTGGGCCTGAGATAAAAAAGGCTTATCGGAAACTGGCAATGAAGTATCATCCAGATAGAAACCCGGATGATAAAGAGGCTGAGAACCGTTTTAAAGAGTGTACTGAAGCTTATGAAGTTCTCAGTGATGAAAAGAAGCGGCAAATATATGACACTTATGGTCACGAAGGATTAAAGAATAGTGGTCATAGTGCAGGCGACGCCAGTGATATTTTCTCTAGTTTCGGTGATATCTTTGGTGATTTATTTGGTTTTGGTGGCGGACGTTCCCAAGCACGAAGAAATGGGCCGGCCGATGGCAATGATCTAAGATACGATGTGCAAATCTCTTTTATGGATGCCATACATGGTATTTCAAAAGAAGTAGAGCTTGCTCGTCGTGATACCTGTTGGACCTGTGAGGGAAGTGGCTCAAGACCTGGGTATCAACCCCAAACTTGTCCATCCTGTAATGGAAGAGGGCAGGTTATACGTTCACAGGGCTTTTTCCAGGTGAGTTCAACCTGTCCACAGTGTCATGGTGAAGGTCGAATTGTAACTGAACCATGTAATGATTGTAATGGACAAGGTTTAATTGAGAAAACCAAAACAGTAGCTATCAAAATTCCTGCTGGTGTTGACTCTGGCGCTAGAATGCGTTTGCGCGGAGAAGGTGAAGGTGGAAGACGAGGTGGCGCAGCTGGTGATCTTTATGTTGTAGTCCATGTTGGTAGTCACGATTTCTTTCAAAGAGATGGTGATACTATTTACTGTAGGCTACCTGTTTCGATGGTAACAGCTGCACTAGGTGAAAAGGTTGATGTACCAACAGTCCATGGCAAAAAGAGTCTTGAAATCCCGGCTGGAAGTCAGTCTGGTGAACGTTTTACCTTACGTGAAGAGGGTGTACCAAGCCTTAGAGGACGAGGCAAAGGAGACATGGTTGTAGAGCTTCATGTACAGACTCCTATAAATCTTTGTGCAGAACAGAAAAAAATGCTACGTGAATTCGATACGCTATGTAGTGAACATGGTCAGCATGAAGAACATGAAGGTTTCTTTAAGAAGATCTTTAATGAGGTCTTAGGTAAAGCGTAATCTCTAGGAGTTTAATATGGCAGAAAAAAAATCACCATTAACTCATTTTGATGATAGTGGTAACGCACACATGGTTGATGTTGCTGCAAAGAGTGAGACAACCAGAAAAGCAACCGCTGCCGGAACAATTTCCATGAGTCGAGAGGCTTTCGAGCTTGTAAAAAGTGGGAACATGTCAAAAGGCGATGTGCTTGGTCTTGCTAGAGTTGCTGGGGTGATGGCTGCCAAAAAAGTGGATGATTTAATTCCGCTTGCTCACCCGTTGCTTATTACCAGTGCAACTGTTGATTTTGAATTTCTCGAGGAAAAATCCTCTATTGAGATTCAGGCAACAGTCGGTATCACTGGTAAAACCGGTGTTGAGATGGAAGCGTTAACAGCAGTATCCATGGCGGCACTTACCATTTATGATATGTGCAAGGCTGTGGATAAGGCGATGAAAATAGATGATATTCGCTTGTTAAAGAAGACAGGTGGGAAGAGTGGTACTTTTATTCGATAAGACTAAACTGGATTTCTTATTTTTTTTAGCTAAGATAAACATATGATTATTTTGGATAATGAAATGTAAGTATCTTTAATATTGAAGGAGATGTTTGATGGATAAAGAAATACTTGAGCGCTTCCGTAAACAATTAGAAGATAAGCGTGAAGAGATTCTTGCTGAAGTTGATAAGACTCTTGATGATATGACTGATCAGACTACGAATATTCCTGATCCTAACGATAGAGCTACTGTTGAATCTGGCAGAAGTTTTGAGCTTCGCATAAGAGGTAGAGAGCGAAAGCTACTAGATAAAGTTGAAGAAGCTCTGTTACGTATTGATGAAGAGGAATATGGTGTTTGTGATGATTGTGGTGCAGATATCGGTTTAAAGCGCCTAGAAGCACGTCCCGTCACTACTCTTTGCATTGATTGCAAAACAGTACAAGAAAATAAAGAAAAATCAGTAGGTCAGTAGATTCATTTTTTTGTATAATTAAAAGACCAGCTTTCTGACTTTTTATAACATTAGTCAGAAAATTGGTCTTTGCTCTTTATAATTAATGTATTTAATTATCTCATAAAATCCTGTCAGGTTTATCGAAGATATAAAATGAAAGATATTCAGAGCCAACAGGACGATAGAAAAATTGATATAAGAAAGGTTGGGGTCAAAACCATTTCTTATCCAATTATTGTTCTTGATAAAGCTCAGTCCAAACAGAGTACTGTTGCCAGAGTTAATATGTATGTTAATTTGCCTCATCTTTTCAAGGGGACTCATATGAGTCGCTTTATTGAGATTCTCAGCGAATGTCACGGTAAGATTGACTATCAAAATTTTCAATACATCCTTGAACAGATGAAAGAGAAGCTTCATGCAGAGGCTTCACATTTGGAAATGTATTTTCCATATTTCCTACACAATAAAAAAAATGACGATGTTTCATTGCCTTTCAAGTATGAGTGTGGCTTACATGGCTCATTTGAAAGGGAATCCGATATTAAACTTAGCCTTGATGTCCCTGTTTATAAAAGTTCAAGTGAGATAGACAGTAAGTCTTTATGGGGAATGATTGAGTTAAAAGTTGGTTTTAATAAATTCTACTGGATAGAAGATGTTATTGAGCTAATAGAAAATGAAATCTCAGTCAAACAAAACGAAAGTATAAAAAAAGAGAGAGGCTTTTCTGAAGGGGAGCTTGCTGAGAAAATCGCAAGTAGCCTTGTAAGGGTAGAAGAATTAAAAGAATATAATATAACAGTGCATAGATATAACTCCAGGTTCACCTCGTTTTCGCGTGTGTCCGGAACTTGTTAATTTTTCATGTACTGCTTTTACAATAAAATTAAAAGAAACTACTGTTATGCAAGATTTATTATTTGAAATTGGAACAGAAGAATTACCTGCTAGCTTTCAGGCACCTGCTTTGAAGCAATTGAAAGAAAAATTTATTAACAAAGCTAAAGAGCTTAAGGTTGAGCACGGTGAAATAAACTGCTTCGCTACTCCGCGACGTCTTGCTATTACAGTAAAGGATATTATTGAAAGGCAGGAAGATTCGAGAGAGGAACTCTTAGGGCCTTCAAAAAAGGCAGCATTTGATGCTGAAGGCAATCCTACTAAAGCAGCAGAAGGCTTTGCAAGATCAAAGAATGCATCTGTAAATGATCTTAAGTTGGTTGAGACTCCTAAAGGTGAATATTTGATGCTTGTTCGTGAAGTCAAGGGACAAGAATCCACAGTATTACTGCCAGGAGTTTTAAAAGAAATAATACTAGAGTTATCTTTTGCAAAATCAATGAAGTGGGGCAGTAATCTGACCACTTTTGCTCGTCCAATCCAATGGATACTTGCCTTGTTTGGTAACACAGTGTTACCGATTGAGCATGATGGTATTACCTCATCGAACATAACACGAGGTCATCGGTTTCTTGCAAATATTGATTTTGAGATTACAAGCGTTGATAAATATGAAAGTGAGTTGCTAGAAAAATATGTTGTTGCTGATCCCAAAAAGCGACGTGATATGGTGATTGTTGAAATAAAGAAAGCTGTAAGTGAGTCACACCAAACAAAAGGTGATGTTGCGGTTGATGAAAACTTGGTTGATACAGTTAACAATCTCGTTGAATATCCTTATGGTGTTTGTGGTGTTTTTGATGAAAAATTTCTTCAATTACCAGACGAAGTGCTTACCACCTCAATGCGTGAACACCAAAAGTACTTTACTGTCGTAGATGGTGAAGGCAAGCTAGTTTCAAGCTTTGTTGCTGTAAATAACACTAAAGTCAATAATGAAGATGTTACTAGAAAAGGACATCAACGTGTATTGCGAGCTAGACTTGAAGACGCACTGTTTTTCTTTGAGAAAGATAAGCAACAAAAGTTAGCTGACAGAATTGATTCACTGAATGGTATTGTTTTTCAGGCTAAGCTTGGAACAATGGCAGAAAAAAGTGAACGTATTGTTAAGCTTACCAGGGTACTTGCTGATCTTATTAATCCTGCTCTTGTTGATGATGCTTGTCGAGTTGCTACATTATGCAAAGCTGATCTTATGTCTGATATGGTTGGTGAATTTCCATCACTTCAGGGTGTGATGGGTGCTGCCTATAGTTTACATGATGGTGAAAAAGAGAATATCTCCATCGCCATAAAAGAACACTATATGCCCAAGCGATCAGGTGCTTTAATTCCAACTAGTGATTTAGGTGCAATAGTTGGTCTAGCTGACCGATTTGATACGATTGCCGGTTGTTTTGGGATTGGTCAAACTCCAACCGGAACTGCCGATCCATTCGGCCTTCGTCGACTGACACTTGCTGTATTGCATATAATTGAAGGAAAAGGATATAAGGTTTCACTCTCAGATATAGTGAGAAAAGCATTAGCACTTTATGGAGATAAGGTTGATGGCTCTTCTGAGACTGTAGAAACAATCCTAGACTTTATGAAAGGTAGATACGCAAATGACAGCGTTGCAAAAGGCAATAATGCTGGTGCGGTTGATGCTGTGATTTCAGTTAATTTTGACGATATTCTCGACAGTGACAGCAGAATCACTGCCCTGCTTGATGTCCGTAGCGATGAATCATTTAATGTGCTTGCTGGATCATTTAAGAGAATTAGAAATATTATTAAGAGCAATAAAGATATAGCTGTTGATACAACATTGTTTGAACATGATGCAGAAAAGGAATTACATTCACTATTTGTAGAAGTAGAACAAGAGATGAATAGCTTTATTGATCAATCTAATTACCTTGCTGCATTGAAAGCAATGTTGAAAATGAAAGAGCCGGTAGATAACTTTTTTGATAATGTAATGGTCATGGCTGAAGATGAACAAGTGAAAGCTAATCGACTTAATCTTCTTACAGCTCTTGCATCATTAATTCTTGGAATTGGTGATATTTCTAAAATGCAAGATTAGTTCAAAGAAGACTGAAAGGTAAATAAAAAGGCCACTTAACTCATCTGAGTTAAGTGGCCTTTTTGCGTTTTACTAAAAATAAATATATGGGCTAGGCTGACCCGTAACTATGTAATCCTGATAACCAGAAGTTAACACCATAATATGTGAATAATACACAGAAAAAACCGAAGATGGCGAGGTACGCTATGCGTCTACCAGACCAACCCCGTGTATAGCGAATATGCAGCGTTAAGGCATAAACAAACCAGGTGATAAGAGACCATGTTTCTTTAGGATCCCAACTCCAGTATGTTCCCCAGGCAGAGTTAGCCCAAACAGCACCTGTTATAATGCCACATGTTAGCCAGATAAAACCAAAGACTAGCATTTTATGGGTAAGGTCATCAATGATAGTAAGCGATGGAAGACGTGACAAAATACCTGTGTCTTGCTCATTACTCTTGTTTTTAAGGAAATACATAATCCCTAAAGCAGCGGCGAGAGCAAATGCAGCATAACCGATAAAACAAGTAATAACGTGTGAGATTAACCAATTAGACTGTAGGGCCGGAACTAAAGGATTGATTGTCTTACCAATGCTACTAAAGGAAGCATAGGCCATAGCAATAAATGCAAGAGGGACAGCAAAGGCACCGAATACTTGAGCTTTGTATTTTAGCTCTACCAGTATATATAGTAGAATAATCGACCATGCAAAAAAGACGACGGATTCATACATATTGGTAAGGGGGGCATGACCAATTCCCATTTGATAAGATTCTACCCAACGAAGACCAATACCAGCAGTTTGTATTAAAAAGGCAATAATCGTAAAGATGGTTGTGAGCTTACCTAGTTTTGGTACTTTGAAAATAAAGAGTATAGCATACAGTATTGTTGCAAAGAGGTAAGTAAATGTTGTAATTCCTATGAGTGTTGAACTATCCATATAGCCTCGAAAACCTGATATTATAATTAATTATGATAGCTTTGTTAGTGTATCGCTAATTTTAGAAAACTCTTTTTCAAAACCTGGCTTATTTTTATTACATGTTCCAGCAAGTAATAGTTGATTGCCATCCTGTATAAACCAGATTTTCTTGTGAGAAAGGAAAAAACAAATAAAAAGACCTATAAGAAGCATCCCACAACCTAAATATACTAACCAAACTCCAGGGTCTTTTGTCGCTTGTAGACCTGTGGCAAACATCTGTTTTACAAGAACTTCATATTCTTTGTCGCCAGAAGAAATGATACTGACTTGCTCATTATCAAGCCATGCTGACACAGGATCATTGTTGCCATCAAATAGCCAAAATTTGACCTGCTTAACATGTTGGTTTGCTGATTTAGCATTTAAAATTCCAACTTTGATACCTTTCTCAGGCCAGTCTACCTGCTTTTGGTAGTCAGCGGTAATTACTTTACTATCTCCAGATTCCTTTTCTATTATACTAATAATAAATGATTGAAAACCTTCATAGCTTGCTTGATAAAAGGTAACACCCTTATATGTTAGAGGCTGGTTTACTTCTATATCCTGAGTTAAAATAACCTTTTTATCTTCAAGAATGGTTAACTTAGAGCGGTAGGTCTTGACCATACCAGTGTCATAGTACTCCATATCAAACTCATCACATCGAACTTCAAAGCCAAGAGGGTGTGGCTCTGAGCTTTTCTGTGAATAGATCTGTTCTGAGGAAAGAGTTTCTGGGATCATAACTGACCCTTTAAAGCCGTATAAACTGCCAACTAGACCACCTGCAAATATTAGAAGGATCGATATATGCACAAGGTAAACGCCGTAATGGGACCAGGAAAATTTTTCGGCAAAATATAGTGTGGAATTGTTTTTTAAGTTCCAACCAAGACTCTTTAATGATTGAATTACTTCTTGTTGCTTGTCTTTCCCAAGAGAGAGCTGTTTGCTAAACTCCATGGAAGAGAGTTTGTCTTTGGAAAAGGAAAGATTTTTGGCCTTTACCTTAGATTGGGTCAGAGGAAATCTGTCGATAGAACAGACTATAAGGTTAACTGATAATAAAATTAATAACCCGGTAAACCACCATGAGCTATACATGTTCTGAATATCGAGCACAAATATAAATTGTGCGATAAAGTTACTATAGCTTTCGGCATAAAATGCAAAGTGCCGATTCTGTGGGATTATTGTCCCAATAATAGAAGTTGAAGCTAATGCGATAAAGACAAAAAGTGCTAATTGGACGGAGGCAAAAAAGCGCCAAATTGGATTATTAATTCTCATAAAATTTTTAGTTAATAGTTATTCTTAGTACTCGATTGTACACAAGAGATTTCTGTTTGCAATCAAAATCGAATCATAAAAACTCTTTTCTGAAAGCTTAAATATCAACCGTGTAATTTATAGTCATTTTTATTGAGATGTCTTGAAATATAAAGGAAAATATAATTTTATTGTTGGAAAAGAATGAATAAAAAATCTTGCCTTTTATCAATAAACAGGGTAATGAACATAGTTCTGATTTGAGAATTATCTTTAACTTTAAAAATGTTACTTGCCTGTCTAATTATATTGTAAGGGCAATCTTATAAAGGAGAACGAAAATGGCTAAGGTTTGTGAAATTTGTGGTAAAGGGCCAATGACTGGAAATAACGTTTCCCACGCCCATAATAAAACCAGAAGACGTTGGCTTCCGAACCTGAAGAAGGTTCGTATGGTAACTTCAAGTGGTTCTACTACTCGTGGTAAAGTTTGTACCCGTTGTATCCGTAGTGGTGCAGTAGTAAAACCTGCATAGTTGAATTAAGCATTAATTAAAGGCGAGGGGATTATATCCTACTCGCCTTTTTTTGTTTAAGGGGGATTTTATGAGTGATGAAATTAAGTTTTTATCAGTTGCAGAAGCTGCAGGAGTTGTTGGTGCAATTCAAGAAGAAGAAGATATAGATCGCACCAATAAACGTATCTTAACAGTCTACTCTTCTGATGATAAAGAGTTGTGTTGGTTTGATTTTGAAGAAGTAATGGCAGCAGTTGGTGACGTTCCTAAAGACGACCGCAAAGAAGCTGTTCAAGACTATATACTTGCACATATTCCTGATTGGGTACTAGAGCTTTAATCATTAACTTGAGACAGAAAATGCTCAGAGAAGACCAGAATAAGAGATACAGTCGAAATATCCTTCTTTCTGAACTTGGTGTTTTAGGGCAAGAAAAGCTTCTCTCTTCAAAAGTGCTCATTATAGGTGTAGGTGGACTTGGATCACCTGTGAGCATGTACCTTGGTGCAGCAGGTGTTGGTAATATTGGCCTTGTCGATGATGACGTTGTAGATATTTCTAATCTACAACGTCAAGTTGTTTATACCGAAAATTGTATTGGCAAGTCGAAAGTCGAAGAATCAGCAAAACGAATACTTGCTAACAATTCAGATATTACTGTAAATGTTTTTAAAGACCGATTTGATGAAGTCAATGGACCTGAAATCTTAAAAGGTTATGATTTTGTAATAGATGCAACTGATTCAATAGTTACAAAATTTCTCATTAATGATCTCTGTGTTACTGCTGGAGTACCTTTTTGCCATGGCGGCGTTCTAGAGTTTGTAGGGCAGGTAACGACTGTTATTCCTAAAAAGACAGCGTGCTATAGATGTTTTTTCAGAAAACCACCTGAAGGCAAGGCTGCTATAAAATGTTCTCATGCAGGAATTTTAGGTGCAGTAGCAGGAACCATTGGCACAATTCAAGCAACAGAAGCTCTGAAATATATAACAGGTATTGGTCAGTTGTTAACAGACTCCCTTCTGATATATGAAGCAGCTGATTCGATGTTTAGAACAATTCCAATAAACAAAGATCCAATGTGCAAAGCTTGTTCAAATTTGGCCTAGATTAAGACTTGGACTGGGGAAATAAAAGAAACGCACTAGAGATAGGTATAACGCGTTGTAATAAACGTATTGTTGCAGCAGTAGTAACCAACTAAATTCCATCGTTTTCATCAAGCCATTCTTCAAGTTTCTGTGGTCTTAACATACAAGACTCCTTCACTCCAGCATATAATGACCCAGTGTATTCCTGCCCTCTATGGATGATAGATACTGGGCGATCTGATGAAACAACTACAACAATAGTTTTAGGGTGGTGATAGGTGAATCTCAGTGCAGAGTTATATCTGGCACCACGAGCTCTGTTTTCATGGTTGAGTTGATAGCCATCCATCAAACAGGCAAAGCCGTGGAGTTTTAAATCCGAACGAATGTGGAGAGCGCCATCAACTTTCGTCAGCGCACATGCGAGTTTAAGTTTTGTAAATTGTTGTAAATCAAGTGGTGGGCTAACAGCTTGACCAGCAAGTGATATTGGTGAGTTGTGGAGATCAATAATTATACTACCTCCGAAACCATTATCTTGAGCATTATGAACAAGCGCTTCAACTATTTTAAAAAAACTTGCTCGGGTTTCTGAGTCTAGAGGGTAATCGAGTAAAATCTCCTCAATTTCTACGAGTCTTGCTTGATGGGAATTAGCTTTATAGGAACCGTCCGCAAAACTACATACAATTTCATTGTTGTAGTGTACAAAGCCAATTTTACCTTGAAAATTGACGGTTAATGAATGTGCTGGTGGCTTACTGTTACTGATGCCAAGTATTTTCTGTCCATCAGAGACTAGATATCTATTAGAGTTTTCAACAGCTTGAAGAAGTTTTCTTACATGTTTGAAATTTACGAGTTGAGGTTGTTGGTCTTCATCAAACTTAGCTAGAAAAAGAACCTCTGGAAGAATATATTTTGGTTCAACAAACATGATTTGACCAGAAGCTTTAGCGCCTTCTTCTTTGGTTCTAGATATTCCTAGAATTGAATTAAGCAAATTGTATATTGGAAAATATATATTTTGGCCCAGATCAGAGCGAATTATATTTACTAGAAAGTTTCTTATAGCGTGGGTTGAATATTCACGTAGGAAATTGCCTGAAATTCCTGTATAAAGTTCAGGCTGAGCAGTTAAATCTTGAGAGAGACAGTGTGTGGTGTGTTCAAGCCAGTATTTGATCGGTTCCGGTGAGCATATATCAGGGTGATGTTCGGTATACCATACCTGATAATTAATTGAAGGTGAGCTAGAGTGACAGCAGATTAGCCCATTGAGTTCAATCAGTGGGTCAGAATGATTGTCAGCACAAAGACAGTCTTCTACAATGAAAGGCTTGTCTGGGTTGGAAAAAATATCCCGTAATTTAGGGGCATGCTCTCCAAGAAGATTTTGCGGATCGAAAATATAATATTCAGAATCTTTGTTGAGTGAGAAGATAACTGCAATTCGACTTTTGCCGGAAAACATGGAGAGACCCTCTCGCAATCCATGTAAAGTATCGATCATGCATCTTTCGAAAAACAAAGATGATTTTGCTGTATTCTCCATTTTATTCCTCAATTTAGAAACAGGTATAAATATAACTTCTTATAAAGATACAATAAAAATACATGTTAAGAAAACTTTTTAATTCCCCTGCATTGCTTTTAATGCTTGCTGTTCTTTTTTGGGCTGGAAACTTTGTTACAGGACGTGCTATACGTGATGATATTCCGCCTGTTACACTTGCCTTTTATAGATGGTTTTTCGCAACTATTATTGCATTTTTCCTAGCAAGAAACCATTTAAAAAAAGATCTTCCTGCACTATTAGAAAAGAAATGGGTGCTTATCATATTGTCCATTACAGGCATTACTAGCTTTAATACACTTGTCTACATAGGTTTACAGTCAACCGTTGCTATTAACGCATTGTTATTACAATCAGTTCTACCTGTTTCTATTGTTGGTTTTTCTTTCATACTATTCAGAGACCCTGTCAGGTTAGGACAGCTATTAGGAATTCTTGTATCTATGTTAGGAGTTGTGTTTATCGCTGCACAGGGTGACATCGAGATACTTAAAAGTCTTGAGTTGAATAAAGGGGATGTTCTCGTCTTTGCTGCAATGATTCTATATGCTGTATACTCAGTGCTTCTGAGGAAAAGGCCAAACGTACATCCAATGAGCTTTATTTCAGCAACGTTTCTGATAGGTACTATTTTCTTATTACCTAGCTATGTTTTTGAATTACAGAGAGAAGTGCCACAACTTAACTTGTTAACGTTTAGTGTTTTTGCTTATGTGGCGGTGTTTCCTTCTATTGTCTCATATCTATGCTTTAATAGAGGAGTTGAGCTAATAGGTGCAAATAGAGCTGGTTCTTTTCTACATTTAATGCCTGTGTTTGGCTCTATAATGGCAATTCTTTTCTTAGGTGAACAACTGTTCTGGTTTCACCTGGTTGGTGTAATGTGTATTGGGTTGGGAATAAAATTTGCTTCGAAAAAACGAAACTAGATTGGTAGTTTGATTTTGTATCGGTAAAACTACCAATCAAAGCGTACTATATTGTCTAGAGCATCAGATTTGACAACACGCACCTTAACAGTTTGCCCAGGTTTTGCTGAAACAGCACCAGTTGATGGTAAGTCTATATCCATAAGGATATCCGTAAGCAGCAGGTTCGTGCGTTTAGGACCTGACTGGATAACAAGAGCATCAAGTTGTTGTTCTTTTCGATCCTCAAGCCACTTGAGAAGCCAGTATCTGTGCCGTTGATGGCGAACGTTATTAGCCCTTGTTAGAGTTCTATTTAAAACTGCAGTGAAATCTTTGCACATATCGTCAGTGAAACGGGGTTGTTGCCGACGTACAATTGAGTGAAGTTGATGTTGCATCACCAGATCAAGTAATCTCCTGATGGGTGAGGTTATAGTTGTGTATTGATTAACCCCAAGCCCAGAATGAGATTTTGCATTAGTGGATAACTCACCTCTTGGAAGATGTTTTCTCTGTTTTGTGTTCTGGAAAAGATCGTCATCAGTACCATGAACTATGCGGTTTTTCAGTATTGGCTGAGAACGAAACAAGCCGGGAACTATTCGGTCTGCAACATATCTAGCTGCCTCTGAGTTCGCAAGAATCATCATTTCAGAAACAAGCGTTCTTGCTGGTGTATCACTTTTTGCAAGATTCACATGTACTTTGTTGTTGTTGTCGATAAAGATATTAACATCAGGAAATGGCAGGAGAAGTGCACCGCTTTCAAGACGGTTTTTTCTGAGTTTTATAGAGAGCTGATTAAGAAGTTTTAGTTCATTATCAGTTTCGAGCATTGAATCAGTTTCTTCATATGTGAGCCTTCGTGCAACTTTTATAATTGAAGGCTTTATTCTAACTCGCAAAATTTCAGCTTCTGGAGATAGTAGTATCATAAAGCTAAAGGCTGCACGGATTTCACCCTGGATTAGGCTGCAAACACCTTGGGACAGGTGTCTTGGCAGCATTGGGATTTGGCCTTCAGGAAAATAAATTGATGTACCTCGTTGCATTGCTTCCTGAAAAAGTGCATCCCCTGGACGAACATAATGTGCAACATCTGAGATATGAACACCAACTAAGAAGTTCTCATCTTCTTTTTCTACAGTAAGGGCATCATCAAAATCTTGGGTAGCAGCACCATCTATTGTAATTGGTTTGAGGTGTGTATAATCAACCCTACCTTCATCTTTAAATAAATCTTCTTGGCCGGTTTGGAGAATGTGTTCTGCCTGTTGTCGAGCTGTAAGTGAGAAGCCAACTGGCAATTCATTGCGGAGTAGTGGTATGTTTTCGTGTTGTCCCCATCTACCTGCTTTTACCATTATTTGATAAGGGGCGTGGGGGTGGTTGAGTGACGCATTCTTTAGTAACTCTTTGGCACCCTTTGCGTTGCTGGCATCGTTACCAAAAAGGTAGAAATCTCGGATGATATCCAAAGCTTCATCAACGAGTTCTTGCTCGTCTTCAAACTCAGCGGTATCTGCACCAGCATGAATTGCAGAAATAATTCGGGATCCTTCTTCTACTATATGAGCACGTTTTTCTTCTGCAGCTAGTTGTAAACGCAACTGTTCAACCTGCTCGGTATTATTGACTTTAATTTTTCCTTCTTTATATTTGAAAAAAAGTTTATCACGGAAAACTGAACGAAGAAGGGCACATATTAAATCATCATCTGAATCTTCACCAAAATTCAACTCAGCTAGAAAGGCAGGGGAAAAAATTGAAGTTGGTTCATCACAAGTTAGTTCCCAGAGCTCTTCAAGGTTTATGCGTTCCATAAGTTGCTCTCTTTTATGGTTCACATCCTGTAAGGTAGAAATTATATCTTCTCTACTTGATTCTGTAGAATAAGAAGAGGAAGAGTGGTGGATGACTCTGGAGATCGGAAGATTGAGCTCTCGGCCGTTCTGGTTGAAAAGACGAAGCCGTTTGGCTTGGCTTTCGGTCACCAGCGCACAGATGAATTTACCGTTGTCGAGATACTCAACGAGTTTTCCGATGTTAATCATTTATATTTAACCTAAATACAGCATACAATTGTGAGATGCTTTTATTTATATGTACGTTTTTCTGTTTCTAGGTACTATACTTTAATAAGTATATAGAATTCTAGAGAACCAGCTTTTATTATTGACGATCCGCTCTATTATAGTGCGAAATTGAAAAATCATCACTTTATAATTTTTTTTTATGCAAAATAAAGAATATAGCTCCTTAGAAGATTTCCTCGGCAAACCTGTAAAGTCTGGAATGGTCGCGATTGTTGGCCCGCCAAATGCAGGTAAATCAACCTTGATGAACCAATTGTTAGGGCAAAAAATATCAATAGTTACCAACAAACCTCAGACCACAAGAAACAGAATCATTGGAATTATCAATGATGATGCTTATCAGATTGTTCTATTAGACACACCGGGTTTGCATAAAGCTCGAGAGCCATTGAACATCGAAATGATGAAAGTTGCTCTTGAAAGTTTGACCGAGGTTGATGCTGTCCTTTTCTTGGTTGACGTTTCCTTACCACTTCCTGATAAGGTAAGAAAGAAACAGAAAGAAGAGCTTGCTGGATATATGGAAAGTATTAATAGTCCTGCAATTCTTGTTTTGAATAAGGTGGATCTGCTTGATAAAGAAAAATTATTACCTATGATTGAAACATATTCAGAGTTGTTTCCTTTTCAGGCAGTTCTCCCCATTTCTGCATTAACTGGAGATGGTGCTGATTCTGTTATAGATGAGGTTCTTCAGTTATTACCAATGGGACCTAAATATTTTCCTGAAGATATTCCTACCGATGCAAGTGAGCGTTTCCTTACGGCTGAAATAGTTCGAGAAAAAGTTTTTCTGATGACAGGTCAGGAAATCCCATACTCAACAGCTGTTCTTGTAGAATCATTTAAAGAGGATACTAAAAAAAATCTCATCACAATTCATGCTACTATTGTCGTTGAAAGGCCATCTCAAAAAGGTATGGTGATTGGCAAAGGTGGCAAGAAACTCAAGCAGGTTGGGACAGCAGCTCGAAAAGATATCGAAACCTTACTTGATAGCAAGGTGTTGTTAAAGCTTTGGGTAAAAGTAAAAAAGAAATGGTCAGAAGACAGTAATTTCTTAAAAGAGCTTGGTTTTTAATTTTTTTTCATACTTAGTTGGAGATAAATACCGATTCATACAAATTAGTACGGAACTACTTGCTTTTATCTTTAGTTTCGGGTAATAGATGTCTCCTTATTCGTCTTTTGGATATTTTATGTGATTTGCATTTACCAAACTTGTACCAAATTCCTTAAAATATAGATCTTGTCGTACCGGATGTTTGACACTGAAACAGCATTATAAAATCCTGCTGATTCCTCTCTGCTATTCGTAAGCGAACAGACCTTCTTCCGAAATAATCACTAAACGAGCAGAGCTGGTTTAGTACTGTGCCCATTTTGGGTGTAAAACCTTTCAGTAGAAGTTTTCTTATAAAAGAACATTCTCGAAAAGGTTCTAAAAGATATAACTTACTACGGTAAATAGTGCGTTATTGAAGGCGTTTTTATATGCCGACACTATAAAGGTGATAGTATGTCAGAGGTTTCATTCAGCAATTATAATTTAAATCCAGCTCTTCTTCAAAATATAGAAGAACTTGGCTTTACAACTCCAACTCCTATTCAAGAAAGAGCTCTTCCTGTTTTACTTGAAGGCCATGATCTCATTGGCCAGGCACAGACCGGTACCGGTAAAACAGCTGCCTTTGGTCTCCCGCTGTTGAACAATATAAATCCTTCAAAGAAGTATGTTCAAGCACTTGTTATGGCTCCAACACGAGAGCTTGCTCAACAGGTAGGAGACGCACTAATTTCTTATAGTGGTGATAACAAAGGGTCTGTTCTTGTTGTCTATGGTGGTGCTTCCTACCATCAACAAATAAATGGAATAAGAAAAGGTGCAAAGGTTATTGTTGGTACACCTGGTAGGCTTCTTGACCTCATAAGACAAGGTGCAATCAAACTTGATAAGCTTCGGACCCTTGTTTTGGATGAGGCAGACGAAATGTTGTCCATGGGCTTTATCGATGATATTAAAGAAATCATTGAAAAGACACCAGAGAGCAGGCAAACCATGCTGTTTTCAGCAACTCTTTCTAAAAGAATTCTAAATATTGCAAATGAATATTTAAAAGAACCTAAATCAATCTCAGTCACTCCTAAACAGATGACTGGCTCAACAATTGAACAACGTTATTACCTAGTCAATAGAGGTGATAAGATTGCTGCTATAACAAGATTGTTTGAAGTAGAACCTATTGAGAGTGCACTTATCTTTACTCGGACAAGAGTATCAACAAGTGAAGTTGCCAATGAACTTACAAGCCGAGGTTTTAGTGCAGAATCACTAAGTGGTGATCTTAGTCAGGAAGCACGTACAAGAGTTCTCTCTAGGTTTAAGAAAGGACAGGTTAAGGTGCTTGTTGCAACAGATGTAGCAGCTCGTGGTCTAGATATTGATGATATTTCACATGTTTTTAACTTTGATCTTCCTGAAGATCCTGAAGTTTATGTTCATAGAATTGGTCGAACTGGTCGCGCTGGTCGTACAGGCTGTGCCATATCTTTAGTAACTGTTAAAGATCGATGGATGTTTAAAAGAATTGAACATTACACTAAGCAAAATCTTAAAAAATCAGAACTACCTACAATTGAACAGATTGAAGAACACCGTAGAAATGATTTGCTCAGTCGCATTGATGTTTGGATAAAACGTGGCCGTTGTCGTGATGAAAGGGCACTTGTAGAAATGCTTGAAGAGCAGGGGCTTGATCCTGTTGATATTGCAGCCGCTGCAATTAAGGTCATTAGAAAAGAAGAAACTGCGCGTCCAATAGACCCTATTAAACCAGTGGTTGAAGACACTAGAAATAGTCGTGGACGTAGAGGTCGTGAACGTTCTGGCAGAAATGAAAAAGGTTCTGGAAGTCGTGATAATCGATCTAACCGTCGTGATAAAGGTGACAGATCCTTTAAAGGAAAGCGAAGAGGCGAATCAGGCGAAAGAAATGATAAAGATATGGTGCCTCTTACTCTTAATGCAGGTAAAAAGGATGGCGTTGCTGTGAATCATATTGTTGCATCTATATCCCACTTTTCAGGTGTTTCTTCTAGAGAACTTGGAAAAATTAAGATAAGTGAAACATATAGTCGTATAGATGTACCAAAAACCTTGGTTGACAAAATGTTATCGAATAATGGAAGATATAAAATCTCTAGAAAAAATGTGACTTTGTCAAAATAACGACTTTAGTAGAACTTGAACAAAAAAAAGGAGCAACCCTTTAAGGGATGCTCCTTTTTTGTTTTATAGTAAGGACAATTAAAGAAGCTCGCGATTGCGTACTTCTTCTTCAACGTTAACAAACACTTCCCTTAATGTCTCTAGTAACACATAGATAACGGGTACCAAAAGTGTAGATACAAAAGTAGCTGCTACCATCCCACCAACAATAATTACACCAATTGATTTCATAGTTATAGCGCCAGCACCAGTTGCAACAGCAAGTGGTAAGGTACCAAGTAAGAAGGAAAGAATTGTCATCATAATTGGACGAAACCTGAGACGAGCAGCATTAACTGCGGCCTCAACTATTGGTACACCTGCTTCTCTTTGTTCCTTACAGAATTCAATAATCAAAATTGAGTTTTTAGCAGACATACCAATTAGAAGAATAAGTCCGACTTGAGCAAACAGGTTTAACTCTAAACCTGCTATACTTTGGGCAATAAGTGCGCCAAGCATAACTAATGGGACTGGTAGCATAATCATAACAGGTAGTACCCAACTTTCATATTGCGCACAAAGAAACAAGTAAACAACAATAAGTGCAAAACTGAATACATAAATTGTCATATTTCCAGCAAGTTTTTCCTGAAAACTCATACCGGACCAGTCAAAGCCAAAAGATGTACCTGGAGAAAGTTCTTCACTTATCTCAGCCATAGCATCCATCGCCTGACCAGAGCTGTACCCAGGAGCAGCACTACCATTTATAGTAATTGATCGGTACATATTATGATGCTGTAAATTTTGTGGGCCAATCTGATATTTTACCTTCGCAACAGAACTGACCGGTACCATCTGACCATAATTATTTTTCACAAAGAGCTTAGATATATCCTGTGGATCGCTTCTGTATTCAAG
>PPCM01000406.1_pt1 | contig 42652 bp, 33 predicted proteins | sample 1555541 | NCBI WGS metagenome assembly PPCM01 (sample SAMN05284479, study PRJNA326546) | Marine sediment metagenome, whole genome shotgun sequencing project. | isolation source: marine sediment | place: Germany: Wadden Sea | collected 2012-09-05
CCCCCCCACCACTTACCCAGCCCCCAGGGCAGCACGGCGACCCCGCCCGCTTTGTCGATCTCCTCCACGGCCGTCGCCATGGGCATCCCCTCTTCAAATCGGCGATCCGTGCAAAGGGCAAGCACTTCAAGTTTCTCGGCCGTCACGATCTGGCGGCCCGACACCACGTAAAAACCTTCGCCCAGGGCATTTTCCACCCTCAGCGAGCCCCTTTCGCCGGTAGCCGCCACCCGCCACCCGCCATCCACCCGGGTAGCGGACAGTGCGGACAGCCCGGCAAACCGCTCCTCTCCCGCAATCTCCGCCAGCAGGAGAAATCCGATGAAAGCGTCCTCATGATTTTTCCGCCGGGCGTGCTCCCTGAAATTTTCGAGCGCCCATTGAAAGAAGGACACCAGGGAATAAGCACCGTGAATATGTACATGCGCATCCACGAGGATCAAGGAATGCCGGGAAAGCTCCATACACACTCCGCTCGGTCTTTAATTACGATTTATTTCATCAAACAGCGACGGGTTTATCCGGATGCATTGAATCAACGAAGCTCGGAATCACTTCTTGCTTTTATGGTTTAGCGGGGAAAGCGTGAATGGGAAAATGAAGAGTAGAAATACTCGGATCGCTTCTTCCAAGTCGTAATAATAAATATATACAAAACAGGAGAGAAAAACAATTAAAAACCACCCGGGTTCAACGACTGCCCGTCAAGCTTCGGCGCCTGTCGCAGGCGGGCCACGGCGCCGACAACCCGCCCCGCCGTTTGTCCATCCCACAACTCCGGAATCTCCCACATTCCCGGCCCCTGGTTTGCAATCTTTTCGACAACCGCAACAAGCGTTTCGGGATCGCAGAGTCGATTGGTGCCCATGGTGACGGTGACGGGCCTTTCCGTGTTGGGTCTGACGGTGACGCAGGGAATTCCAAGGTAGGTGGTTTCCTCCTGGATTCCCCCGGAATCGGTGAGGAGCATCCTGCTGTTCATCACCAGGTTCATGAAATCCTTGTAACTCAGGGGTTCCAGGAGCCTGATGTTTCCGGCGGCCTCGAGAAGCGGTAAAAGCCCCCACCGGCCGAGCCTTTTTCCGGTCCTGGGATGCACGGGAAAGACAACGGGGAACATCCTTGATATCCTCACGAGGGCGCGCACCAGGTTCTCCAGGGTTTGCCGCGCATCCACGTTGGAGGGCCTGTGAAACGTCGCAAGCACGTAACCGCCCCTTTCCAGACCCAACCCGCGATAAACGGCCCGTTTTTCGATTCCGGAACGGAGCATCTCAAGGGCATCGATCATGATGTTTCCCACCCGCTCGATACGATCCGGATCCACGCCCTCCCTGATGAGATTTTCGTCGGCATCGGGTGAAGGGGTCCACAGCATGTGGGCCAGGGCATCGGTCACGATCCGGTTTATCTCCTCGGGCATTCCCCGATCAAAGGAGCGGAGACCGGCCTCGAGATGGGCCACCCTGATTCCCAGCTTGACCGAGGCCAGGGTCGCCGCCATGGTTGAATTCACGTCTCCCACGACGATCACAAGGTCCGGCCTTTCCGAAAGGAGGGTCTTTTCGTAGGCCATCAGGACCCGCCCCGTCTGCTCCCCATGGGAGCCGCTTCCCGCGCCAAGGTGGATATGGGGAGCAGGAAGACTGAAATCCCTGAAAAAAATATCCGACATGTTCAGGTCGTAATGCTGCCCCGTGTGAACGATCAAGGGCCTTGCCCACCCCGTTGATTCCAGGGCATGGTAGAGGGGAGCAATCTTCATGAAATTCGGTCTTGCCGCAGCAATCATGTGGATCAGCATCTTTCCTCCGTCATCTTTTCCATGATGGGTTTTGATGAACCGGTAAAAAGTTCAAGCTCGACTTTTTGACCACATGACGGCGGGGCACCGCCGGGCCGACACGCCGACCGGTTGTGGTCAATCTTTCGACGGCGGACTTTTTGGGGCACCGGGTTTTGGAACCGAAAGCAACCCCCGGAGCCTACCGGTCAAGGCACCCCTGAAGGGGTTACGGAAACGGCTTGCGCCCCCAACCGCCCCGGACCCTGATCTCCGCCTTTCCCAGGGCCCACGCAATGGCGTAGACCAGTAGAAACGCCAGCATGAACACCAGGATACCCGATATCTCATGGCTTCCGCCCTGTGCGCTCTCGGGTCCAATGAAATAGGCCGTCATCGCCGTGATGGTCAAGCGAACCACGTTCACGATAATGGCAATGGGAATCGCGGAAACAAAGACCACCCATTTGGAGAATCTGGAAAGGGGGCTGAGATAGGCAAAGGCACAGCTCAGGGCCAGAAGAGAGGTGAGCGATCTGAGCCCGGAACATGCTTCCACCACCTCCAGGGAGGTGGTGGTCAGGTGCAGGATATTCCCCTCGCGGAACACGGGAACGGATACAGCCGCCACCACATGGGCGGTGAGGGCCGCGGCCGCCGTCTGGAGAGGAAAGGCGAGCTTGTACCAGATGATGGAGGGAACGGGAATCATGAACAGGAGGTAAAGAACGGGCACCAGAACCCGCCGGGTCCATCTCTTTCCCAGGAAAAAAAGGCTCGTCCCCAAAAGGGTCACGATAATGGACACCCGCCCGGTAAAAAGCTCGGCACCCAGGTTGCCCAGAAGATGCATCATCATCCCCGCGAGGATCACCGCCATCCCCTTTCCGCAGGGTTCCGCCGGCAACCGGGCCGTCTCGTTCCAATCGCGACTTATCATATACACGGCGATCATCGGGATGAAGAACCCGTGGGAAAAATTATCGTCAACCAGCCAGTCCCCCGCAAGCCCCACCAGGGTTTTCCCGTAAAGAACGGAAAAAGAACCCGCCAGGAGGATGATCCGCGTCCAATATCCGGTCCACATTCCGGCCATGCCCCCTCCTCTTCTACCGTGCACCGGGACGACGGAAAACCGCCCTGTTGCCCGGGATAATCACCCGTTTCGGGCCTACCCTTGGAAGCGCCCCGGCGATCCGGCGGCGAAATCCCGCGCGTTTCTCGTGACTTCCGGCTTATCCGGATCAGGAAGGAATAAATTCGTCGAGAAGGGGCATGAGCTCCGCCGTGAAGTCCTTCAACCGTTTGAATGTCACGGCATCGTCTTCGCCCGTGATCGGCGAGATCAACCGCACAAAGGCACCGTCGGTTCGTTGTTTAACAAGGGAATCAACCACAAGATAGATCTTCTGCATGTATTCGGAGGTAATGATCCTGCCCCGGGAGTGGAACCAGTAGAGCACCATCAAGCGCTCGGAACCATTGCGAACAAGAAGCCTTACGACGGTTGCCGTTCCGTCCGGGCCCCCCTTAACCGGAACTTCCACAAGGGATGAGCCGGTGATCTCCCATCCGGAACCGGGCATGCAGTTCCTGGGGGAATGGATCAGGTCCCCCTTTCTCTGACTCCGGTAGAACCCCACGTAGAGCTCGACGGGGACGCCGCGCGGCTTGCGGAAGGTACTGAGGAGAGAGTCGTCCACGCCGAGAATGTCGTAGACACGTTCGTCAAAACGCGATCGCTCTCCTTCCCAGTCGCCGATCCGATCGGGAAACAGGGAAAAAGCCCTGTTCGAGCGCACATTCTCCGCATGATCCGCAAGGTTCGCCAAAATCGCCGTGAACATCATGATCGTAACGACAACAAGGGTTCGAGACACCGGAACCTCCCTCCCTGCTGTTTTCAGGGGCGCAGGCCCCCCGGGTCATCCGGTTTTCGGGGCGAAATGCCCCGGGGTCCCGATGCTGAAATAGGCAAATCCGTTGGATGCGGCAAAAGAGGGGGCGTAGAGATTTCGCCCGTCAAAGATAACCGGCGCCTTCATCATTCCCCGCATCCTTGCGAAATCGGGATTCCTGAACTGGTTCCAGTCGGTAACAACGGCAAGGGCATCCGCGCCTTCAAGGATCTCGTACTGATTCTCGAGGATCCGGACCAGCGGATTGTCCCCCAGAGCCATTTTCGCCCGCTTCCCGGCCTCGGGATCAAAGGCAAGAATCCGCATCCCCAGCTGCGTCAACTCGTTGATGATGGCAATGGATGCCGCCGCCCGCACATCGTCCGTGTTGGCCTTGAAGGAGAGCCCCCAAAGGGCAAGGGTCTTGCCCCCGACGCCTCCCTGGGGAGCGAAATAATCCCTGATTTTTCCCGAAAGAACGAGCTTCTGGCGGTCGTTCACGGCGTCCACGGCCGTTATGAGATCGGCCCTGCACCCGTTGTCCCGGGCCGTGTTGATCAGGGCCTTCACATCCTTGGGAAAACAGGAACCGCCGTAGCCGGTGCCCGGATAGATAAAATGGTAACCGATCCTGTGATCGGCCCCGATGCCCACCCTGACCTCCCGGATGTCGGCCCCGACCTTCTCGCAGATGCCGGCCATCTCGTTGATGAAGGAGATCTTCGTGGCAAGCATGCAGTTGGCGGCATATTTCGTCATCTCGGCGCTTTTGATCCCCATCACGATGAGCTTTTCCCGGCTCCTGGCAAAGGGTGCGTAGAGGGTTTCAAGGAGCTTGGCGGTTCGAATATTGTCGGTCCCGACGATGACCCTGTCCGGCTTCATGAAATCCCCGACGGCATCTCCCTCCTTCAGAAACTCGGGATTTGAGACCACGTCGAACTCCATATCCACTCCCCTTGCCGCAAGCTCCCCGGCCACGATCTCCTTGACCAGGTCCCCCGTTCCCACCGGAACGGTGGATTTGTTGACGATCACCTTGTACTCGTTCATCCCCCGGCCCACCTCCCTTGCAACCGCCTCCACGTGGGAAAGATCGCAGGAACCGTCGGGAAGGGGCGGGGTGCCCACGCAGTTGAAAATAAAGAGGGATTTTTCCAGCCCCTCGGAAAGATCCGTGGAGAACACCAGCCTGCCTTCGGCGGCGTTGCGCCGCACCAGCTCCGATAGTCCCGGCTCATAAATATGAATGCGCCCCGTATTCAGCAGTTCGATCACATCGGCCTGCACGTCGATGCAGATCACATCGTTTCCCATTTCGGCGAAACAGGCGGCCGTCACAAGGCCCACATAACCGGTTCCCACAATACAGACGTTCATCAATTACTCCATAGATATATCGATTAAATGGATCTCCGCCCCCCGTTCCGGAACCTGGGAGGGCGCCTTTTCATTGGGACCGCAGACACCGTCACAATCCGCCGCGCCGCCCGCCCCGGGAGGTGATTCCCCCCCCCTTTCCGCGATCACGGCTTATAGAAATCCCTGTACCAGTCAACGAATCGCCTGATTCCCTCCTCGATGGGGGTCGAGGGAGTGAAGCCCACCTCATTTTTCAGGGCATCGATATCCGCGTAAGTCGCCGGCACATCTCCGGGTTGCAACGGAAGAAACTCCTTTACGGCCTCTTTTCCCACCGCCTCCTCGATAACCCCGATAAACCGCATCAGCTCCACCGTATCGCAGTTACCGATATTGTAGATCCTGTAGGGGGCGTGGGAACTGCCGGGATCCGGCCGGTCGGCGTCCCATGCGTCGTCGGCCCGGGGCTTTTTCTCCATAATACGGAACACCCCTTCGACGATATCGTCGATATAGGTAAAATCGCGTTTCGACTTCCCGTGGTTGAAGACCTTTATGGGATTTCCCTCGAAAATCGCCTTTGTAAATATGAAATGGGCCATATCCGGCCTGCCCCAGGGACCGTACACCGTAAAGAACCTGAGCCCCGTGCAGGGCAGCCCGTAGAGATGGGAATAGGAGTGGGCCATCAGCTCGTTGGATTTCTTTGTGGCGGCATAAAGGGAAACCGGGTGATCCACGTTGTGGCTCACCGAAAAGGGCATCCTCGTATTCGCGCCGTACACGGAACTGGATGATGCAAAGAGCAGGTGCCCCACATTTCCTTTTCTTGCGCATTCAAGAATATTGGCGAACCCCACGAGGTTGGACGAAACGTATGCATGGGGGTTTTCAAGGGAGTAACGAACCCCTGCCTGGGCCGCGAGATTCACCACCACATGGAATTTTCGTTCCTCGAAGATCGCCGCGAGTTTCGCCGGGTCCGAGATATCGACCCGAAAGAAAGTGAAATTGTCGAACGCCTCCAGCATGGAAAGACGCGCTTTCTTCAGGTCCACGTCGTAATAGTCGTTCAGGTTGTCGACACCCGTGACGGAACGGCCCTCTTCAAGAAGGCGCTTGCAGAGGAAATATCCGATAAACCCTGCCGCGCCCGTAACGAGAATATTCTGTTGCTCCAATATACCACCTTCTTTATATCAAAATAGATGAAAGGCCTTGCCGCGGCAAAAGCGCGGGCACCGGCCGCCCAATGGATCGGCTCCCGGGATTCAAGGCGTTCGCCAAAAGAAAAAGCCCTTCCACCGCCGCACTTTCCCCATGAATTGCATTGCCCCGATGCCCACCGGCCGCGCCGGAAAACACCGGCCCCTCTTCCGGTCAAAGGGAAAACCGTCACGGCAGTATCGTACGACTGTTGGGAAAGTATTGGCGCTAGCGTATTACCCGCGTGATCATATGGATTCGGGAGAGAAGAGCAGTTTCAAATGTACTTGGATTGCACGCGATATGCGTGCTTTTTATTCATCATACTATAAGCCCGGTCATTATTCCAGATAAATTGGATATTCCCCCGGGCAAGGCATTGACTCCGGCACGGCCTCCGATGGAGGCGACATCGGTCGGAGTCAATGGGTTTCAAGGCATGAAGTTCATTGTGCCGGGGGTTTCCCGCGGGATCAACCTGAATAATCCTCCGGCATCACGATTCTTCCAGGTACCACCGGGCCGCCCTGTCCAATCCGTCTCTCACGGAATAAAGGGGACGGTATCCGAGAAGCCTTTCCGCCTTGCCGATATGGGCCAGTGAGTGCCGAACATCACCTGCCCGGAAATCACGGTAAACCGGCTTGGTGCCTTCGGCCGAGGGATGGACGGCCGAAACCCTTTCACGGATCATGTGGAACAGCTCGTTCAGGGTGGTCCTCTCCCCGAACGCCACATTGTATACCTCCCCCGATGCCTTCGGCCCCGCGCACGCGGCCAGGATATTCGCCTGGACGCAGTTGTCGATAAAGCAGAAATCCCGACTGGTCTCACCGTCGCCGTTCACGTAAACGTCGCTCCCGGACACAAGGCTTGCAAACCAGAGGGGGATCACCGCCGCATAGGCACCAGAAGGATCCTGCCTTCGCCCGAATATATTGAAATATCTCAGGCCGATGGTGGACAGCCCGTAGGTCCGTTCAAAGACATCGGCATAGAGCTCGTTCACGTACTTGGTCACGGCATAGGGTGAAAGGGGGCGCCCGATGAGCTCCTCCTTCTTGGGAAGCCCGGGGTGATCCCCGTACGTGGAACTGGATGCGGCGTAGACGAAACGGGCCGCCCCCGCATCCCTTGCCGCGACCAGCATGTTGAGAAATCCCGTGATATTGTTCTCGTTCGTGGTCACCGGATCCTCAACGGACCTGGGAACGGACCCCAATGCCGCCTGATGCAGCACGTAGTCAACCCCGGAACAGGCCTCGCCGCAGTTGGAAAGATCCCTGATGTCCCCCTTGATGAATTTGAACCGTCCCCACCGGGCGGGGGAAACCCTTTTTTTCACATCATCCAGGTTCTCGGTTCGTCCGGTGGAAAAGTTGTCCAGTCCCACCACGTTCTGGTCGAGGGAGAGCAGGGTTTCAAGGAGGTTGGAGCCGATAAACCCGGCAACCCCCGTTATGAGCCATGTTTTGGGGCTCTTTCCGAGCCCTGCAAGGGTATCTTCGTAAACGGTCATTTCTTATTCCTGAATTTCATGGAACGGTTTCATGGTGATGGGTCGTTCGGGACTAAAGACGCCAGAATTCAATACCGCATTCCGCGACCCGCTCGGTGTCCAGGGCGGATTTCACATCGATAAGACATCCCCCGGTCGACAGTTTTTCCACGAGGGTTTCAACGGACATGGTCCTGTATTCCCGGTGGGGCACGGCAAGGATCAATGCCCCCAGCTCCCGCATCTCACCTAAATCGCAAAGGTCGATATCCAGGTGGGACCTTGCCTCCCCCCTGTCGGCAAGGGGATCGTGCACGAGAACCGAAGCGCCGTAGGACTTGAGCTCTTCCACGATATCGACAACCCTGGTGTTCCTGAGATCGGGGCAGTCCTCCTTGAAGGTGAGACCCAGAATACCGATCCTTGTCTCCTTGATGTTCTGGCCCGAGTTGATCATCATCTTCACGGTTTTCTCGGCCACGAACTTGCCCATGTTGTCGTTGATCCTTCTTCCGGCAAGGATCACCTCGGGATGAAACCCCGTTGTCTCCGCCTTGTAGGTGAGATAGTAGGGGTCGACCCCGATACAGTGCCCCCCCACGAGCCCCGGCCTGAAATTAAGGAAGTTCCACTTGGTGCCGGCGGCTTCCAGCACGTTCAACGTATCGATATCCAGCCTGTCGAAGATGATGGCAAGCTCGTTCATCAACGCGATGTTGAGATCCCGCTGGGTGTTCTCGATCACCTTGGCGGCCTCGGCCTCCCGGATGGTGGCGGTGCGGTACACACCGGCCTCGATAATGCTCTCGTAAAGGCGGGCCACCTTCTCCAGGGTCTCTCTTCCGTCTCCGGCCACCACCTTTATGATCTTCGTAAGGGTGTGTTCCCTGTCGCCGGGGTTGATCCGCTCGGGGGAGTATCCCACATAAAAATCCCGCTTCCAGGTATACCCCGATGCTTTTTCCAGGATGGGCACGCAGACCTCCTCCGTGACCCCCGGATAAACCGTGGACTCGAAGATCACCGCAGCCCCTTTTTTCATCTCCCTGCCGGCGGTTTCGGCGGCCGAGATCACGGGTGCGAGATCCGGTCTACGGGCATGGTCGATGGGGGTGGGAACGGCCACCACGATGAAATCGGCCTCCCCCAGATCCCGGGAATCCGACGTGAACGTTAGAAGGGCTGCATCGGCGAAATCCCTTTCCGGCACCTCTCCCGTGGGATCGATTCCTCTTTGATAGGTTTCGATGCTCGCTTCGTTGATATCAAAGCCGATCGTTCTGAATTTACTTCCAAAACTAACGGCAAGGGGCAATCCCACATAGCCCAGGCCGATAACCGCCACAACAGGGTTGAGTTCTGAATCCATTAGTTCCCCATGCGAATTGGTCTTGGTGGTGTCATGACGACGTTGAAGGAGATCCGGTTGTCGTCGTACTCGTTTCCGGAATCCGTTGACGCCAGCTTTTCATAGGAGTAGTTCACGGAGGTGGAAAGCCATTTTCCAAACCTGTAGTTCATTCCCAGGGCCGCCCTCATCCTCCTATCCTTCCGGTCGTCTTCATCGTTGTACGTGTCGTACCGGTAGGATGTGGTGAGGGTTCCGAAAAGGTTCCGGGTAAAGGCATAACTTCCCTTCACGTCGCCCCGGTAAAAAACGTTGAACCCCAGGTTCTCGGAACCGAAACTGGCATTTTCGTAACCCGCAGCTCCGTTGAGGCGGATCGACCCTCTGCCGATCTTCCAGACCCGGGAGATATCTCCGTCAACCGATATCTCGCCGTCATCCGTCGAGATATCGTTGTCCTTTATATAATACCCGACGCCCAGGGACATGGAGGTGTCCTTGTCGAACCGGTAACGAAAACCGACCGTCGGGTTGTAAACGCTGTAATTCTCGGTTTCGCCGTCGTAATCCACCACCGAATGGCGGTACTGGAGGAAACCGTCCAGGTTCTTGGTGAATTTACGCATCAGCTTGAGCCTCGAATCCCAGCTGTCCTGATCGTCTCCCTCGTCAAAGCGCCCCATTGTGTAGGAGGTATCCGCTTCGATTCCCCAATGACGCGTAAACCAGTAAACCAGGTTCAGGGAGGGAACGTGCCTGTTGTTGTCGTCCTTTGCGGGGTCGTCGTTTCTCAGGAAGGATTCGAGATAGCTGAAACCGATCCTGTTCCGCTTCCCGAGCCGGTGGGTCAGTTTGAGGGTCGCCGTGTTCCTGAGGTAAGAAAATCGCCCCCTGCGAACGGTCCCGTCCTCATCGTCGCCAAAATCCACGTCCTCGTCGCCGTCCGGACTGTCCCCCGGATCCTCGCTCTGGAAGAGGGCGTCCGTGAAACTCAGGGAGGTGTTCTTCGTCAGGTCCATCCATGCCTGAAGCCTGCCGTCGTGACGGGTCGCGTTGTTTTCGTTCTCCTCCTTGTAATAGGCGAAACCGGCGTCGTAAGACATTTTCACGCCGTATTTCCGCCCCAGCAGGTCGAGGTTGAATCCGGGCGACACCAGGGTAATCAGATCGTGATCCCTTGGCTCGACCCCTTCCTTGTACTCTTTGTGATAGTACTGCTCATTGAGGGAAATCCTGGGAGTAACAAGAAACTGCGCCCCATGGAGCGAGGGAGCGAAAAACAGAAGGATCGAAAGGGAAAGCAGCAGGCTGTTGTTGAATCTCATTTTAACTCCTTGGGTGATCCCCGGCCCCTTGTCTCGGGTTCCGCCGGGGGCTTACGCATTGGGAGCGCTTCCGGTACCCGCGCCCATGCCGGGAGATTGTCACGGAACCACGATGGTATCGTTCGCCTTGATGGGAATGTCGCTGGCAAGGTCCTTTCCCTTGACGATATTCTTATAGTTCACCCTGATGATCTCCTTCCCCCCTTCCCCCTGACGAAAGAGGATAATCTCCTTTTTCGATGCCCATTCGGTAAAACCGCCGGCTATGGCGAATGCCTGAAGGATCGTCAGATTCTTCGCGATGGGATATTCGCCGGTTTTCGCGACCTCGCCGAGTATGTAAAACTTCTGGCTCAGGGGGGATCGCACGGTAACGGTCACCACGGGGGAGGCAACGTAATCCTTCAACCTCTCCTCGACGGCGGCCTTCAGTTCCATTGCCGTCCTGCCGGCGGCCTGGATGTCGTCCAGAAGGGGAAAGGTTATCTTGCCGTCGATCCTCACCAGCACCTCTTCCCGTGAAAAATCCGGTTCCTTCCAAGTCACGATGCTGAGAATATCCCCGCTCCCGATCCGGTAAGGATCGGCCCCCGAGGCGGAAAATGCCTGCCCGAACCAAAGGAGAAGGAAAACCGTCGCGATAAACAAGCCCTTTACGTGTTTCTTTTTCATCATTCCTCCATAATGAGTGTAACCGGCAACATGGGACAACCTTCCGAAGCCTTCCGCCTAACGCGCGCCCACGCCGAACAGAACGGTTTTCACGGTTCGAAGAAGGATCATGAGATCCATCAATATCGACATGTTCTTTATGTAAAAGAGATCATAGTTGAGTTTTTCAACGGCATCCTCCACGGATGCGCCGTACCCGTAGCTTATCTGGGCCCACCCCGTGACCCCGGGCTTGACCGAGAAACGCTCACCGAAATAGGGGATCTCTAGCTCGAGCTGTTTCACGAAATGATCCCGCTCGGGACGGGGCCCCACGAGACTCATGTCCCCCATGAGGACATTGAAGAGCTGGGGCAGTTCATCCACCCGCCACTTCCGAATGAAGCGGCCCACCCGGGTGATCCTGTCGTCGTCGGCCCGGGCCCAGACCGGCCCGCTTTTCACCTCGGCGTCACTCACCATGGAGCGAAACTTGAACACCATGTAGGGTTTCCTGTTCCTGCCGACCCTCTCCTGGGAGTAAAATACAGACCCCCTCGAATCCATCTTGATGCAGATCGCCGTGACGGCAAGGACCGGCGACAGCAGAACGAGCATGATCACCGAAAGCGCGAGATCCTCGATCCGTTTCATGAACGCCTTGAATCGCGATTTCCTGAAACCGTCCGAGAAGATCAGCCACGCGGGGTTGATGAGCCGCACGATCAGCTTTCCCGTAAGCATCTCGTAAAAGCTGTTGCCCTCTATGATATCGATGCCCGAAACCCGGCATTTCAAGAGCGCGTCGGCCGGGAAGGAACCGCGCCGCTCCTTGAGGGCCACGACGATCTTTGAAATCCCGAGGTTCTGGGCCATCTCGCAGAGATCATCCCTCTCCTTCTGCACGATGAGCCGCTCCCCCTGTTCGGCCAGGAAATCGGCCTCCACGTTCTTTTCCGGGGCGATCACCGTGGCCTCGTACCCGCAATCCCTTTTTTCATCGATCTCCTTCAGGATATTCACCGCAAGCGCCCCGGAGCCGAGCAGGATGATCTTCTCGTTGAAAAGCCCCCTGTTGAGGACCAGCGTGTACCCGAAACGCCAGAAAACGATAAAGAGGATCACGAAGGCGACGCTCAGGATAAAAACCCTGCTTCCCACGGTTATATCGGGAACAAGGTAGTAGACCAGCGCCAGGAGAATAACGGCCACCCCGAGTGCCTGGAGCAGACGCACGCCGAGCTCCACGAAACTGTCCACCACCTGGAAATCATACAGGTCGTTGTAATATAAACAGACAAGGCAGGTAAAGGAGATGAAGAACGACTTGAAGAGCACGGGAAATCCGGCCCCGCCGGCCTGTGCTTCCCTGACAAGGGTGGATGCAAGAAGAACGGCGAGAAATATGACCAGCCCTTCGCCAATGACAAAAAAAATATTTCTCACCGGATAATACTGCTTGAAGATTCTCAGCATAAAAAAAAGTCCCCCGCCCGGACCCCGGCCCAGTGCGGCTTCCAAAATAATTCAAGTGCAATTCCACTGTCGCCCCGTCGGCGCCCTCCGGGAACGCCGACATCAACCCCTTGATATTCCGCCATAATACTGACTGTAAACATCGCCATACCGACCGAATTTGGTCCCGCCGTTGAAATAGTTGAAAACGACTCCGAGAATCTTATCTTTTCCAATGATCTCCGTCAATTCCTGCAAATTTTCCCTGCTGGTATTTCCGTTTTTCACCACCAGAACGATGCCGTCCACCTGCATGGCAAGGGCCCTTGACTCCGCCGTCAACCGCGGCGGCGGTGAATCCACGATGATATAACGATCCTTGTACCTGCCCTTGACCTCCTCGAAAAGTTTGGCCATATGGATCGACGACAAAAGCTCGGAAGGGTTGGGGGGCGGCGTTCCCCCCGGGAGCAGCGTCAGCTTGTCCACCCCCGACTTCACCAGGAGATCCGACAGTGAATGGGAGCCGCCGAGATATTCGCTGAGACCGGGTATCGACTTGTAACCGAACCTGCTGTGAACGCTCGGCAAACGCATGTCGCAATCCATCAAGAGGACATACTCGTCGAGACTCTGGGCGATACTCACCGCAAGGTTCGAGGCCACGAACGTTTTCCCCTCCCCGGGGAAGGCACTGGTCACCATAACGGTTCTGGGCGGTTTTCCCGATTCGGGAAAGAGCAGCTTGGTCTTGAGCATCCTGAACTGCTCGGCGGCAACCGTGTGCTGCTTGAACAACGTGATGAGATTCTTGTCCAGCGCCCCCTGTTTCACCCCTTCCCGTGTCGTCCGAGGCGGCAACTCGGGCGGAGGGGAGGCTTGCGGGGGCGAAGGGGGCTCGGGCTCGGGAACTTCGCCCCCGGTCGCCGGGAAAACGGTGCCGGCGCCCACGAAGTCGAGGGGACCTTCCCCCCCCGAAGGCAACTCCGGCGAATCGATCCCCCGGTTAGTCGGAGTTGCTCCGGCACCCGGTTCGGAATGGGAAGCGGACACGCCCGGTTCCGGTTTCTCTTCTTTCTTTGATTTTTCCAAGGCATCAAAAATCTTACCCAAAACATCTCCTCATATTTTTACACACCGGTATCGGCACGGGATTACAGGGAAGCGGCCCCGGTTTGATCGGTTTTTCATCCCTCCCCACCAAGCGGCATCAACGCCCTATCAGTTTTCCGGCAAAAGAGACCGTGGGGCCGACCCCCTTTACGATCATCACAAAACAGATGCCGGCCAGCCCCATGACACAGAGGAGGCCGCCCATTGTGACAAGCAGACCGATCCTCTTCTTCCTGATATCGACCGGCGAGGAGATAAACGGTATGCTCGCCATGACCGGCACTCCGAGAAGGGATTCGATTTCATCGGGCCGCCGCAGGCACGGGTTCAGAAATTCAAGTACGAAGATGATCCCCGCGCCGATACCGAGGCCCGCCGCCGCAGCAAGCATGAACACCTTCCTCAGATCCGGCGACACCGGCTTTTGCGCCATCCGCGCATAATCCAGTATGCGGAACTGCTCGCCTTTCTGCTTCTTCTCCATGTTGACGGCAATCTGAGCCTCAAGTTTGCGTTCAAGCAGTGAATCGTACGATTTCTTGATATTCTGGTAGTTCCTGTTCAGGGAAAGGAGCTCCTGCTCCCTCTTGGGAGTTTCCTCGACCAGTGACTGGTAATGGAGCGTCTGTTTCCGGATCTTCTCGATCTCGGCCCTGTGCACATCGATCTCGCTCTTCAGGGCAAGCAGCTGCTGGTACTGCACCTGGTCGTACTTGAGCCTTGCCCCGGTTTTCTTCACCGGCGCCAGGGGAGCCGCTGCGGGCGAGTCCGCCTTGGGCATCGCCAGGATATCGGCTTCCAGCCCCTTTATCATCTTGACCATGCGAATCACATCGGGATGACGCTCGGTGTACTTTCCAAGGAGCAGCTGAAGCTCTTCCTTCATCCTGGCCAGTTTCTTCTGCTCTTCGGAGACACCGTCCTCGACGATCACCTTCTCGCCGGCAACGGATATCATCGACTGGTTCCTCAGCTCCTGTGCCAGCTGCGCTTCCTGCAACATCTGGGATTCCAGGATGGCCATGCGATTCCTGGCTTCCCTCAGGCCCGCCTCCCTGTCCGAATACTGGGCCTGCAGCCGGTCGAGAATCTTCAGGTTTGAATCCAGCTGCTGGGGCAACCCCCCCATGTACCGTTCGCGATACTCTTTGAGGGAACTCTCGTGCCGTTCAAGACGTTCGCGCATCTGATCCAGCTCACTGTCGAGGAACACACTGGTTCCAAGGGCCTGGGCCTCCCTTACCTTGAGGTTCTCCTCGATGACAAACGCGGCAAGGTCGTTGGCGATGTTCATGACCCGGCGTGGATCCACGCCTTCGAAGGAGATGGAAAAGGAGTCGGTATCCCCGCGTCCTCGCCCCTTTGTACCGCTGACACCGATGCGCCTGGCAACAGCGGCCACCTTGTCCTCCATGAACATCCCCTTGCTCTCGGCAAAGAGCCCGAACTTCTCGATGATTTTTTCAAGATTCGTGCGACTGAGGATCATCTGTTTGATGATGCTGACCCGGGAATTGATATCGGTGCTCACAAGGGACTGCACGTAATTGGAGGGAACCTTCTGGGGCTGCACCAGTATCAATGTCCGGGACATGAAAATACTGGGCGTTCTAACGGCATGGACGATTCCACCGATCAGGGTGAGGCACAGGGGAATGATAATAAGCCAGCGCCGTCTGAGGGCGATCTCCAGTATCTGTTCCGGTGTTATCGCAATGGTTTGATTGGTCATTTTCACACCTGCATTATGTCTGAAGTCAATCCCGACTATTATAAGTATAAATCGGAAAATGTAAAATTCGGGATCGCGGAGATGTCGGCGAAACGCTCCCCGCCCGGGGGAACCAAACCCCGTCGGTCGGAAAAGTCACATACGCCGGCGCCCCTTTAACGTCATTCATCCAAGCGCCCCAAGCAGGCGAAGACCCCATGTATATCGTTCTTTCTTCTCAAGGTTGCGTTAAACCCGTAAAGTTCGTCTGTCGCCGGCCGTCCGACTACCGGTGCCGCAGGAATCTCTTCAATACTATATCCTGTAAATTTGTCAAGTTATTCATCCGCAGGTTACGGTTCCCAAGCGTTCACGGAAATCTCCGGGGATGTTTTTTCCCGGGGCCGGATGAATATCCTTGATTTATAAAATCAAATGAAATAATCAATTTTCAACTTGGGTTTACGCTTATCAGGCACCGCCGCCGGCAACCCCTCGGGGCAAAACCTCCCCGGGCTTGCTCATATGCCGTCGGACACTTTTGTCCCGTACCGGGGAGACGAACCGGCAGGGGCGATCCACCGGCTCCTCAGTTCACGGCCGGCCGGGTTGTTTTGACGAACGGACAATCGATCATCGGCAAGATTTAAATGTACTCCGTGTTGTATTCACCCTTTTGCCGTGCAAATCCTGCCTCGAAAGGGCAAAGGCGATCGAGGACGCCGGCCGTTTTTCATCTCTTCCAATCGGTGCCCCCGGAATTCGGCCTGTTTGTCGTGAATGTTGTTTCATAATGAATTTACAAGGCAGACCACATTGAAATGATCCCTAAAAAGAAACTGCTGATCGTCGAAGACAGCGAAGAGATGCTTGAAATCCTGGTTGATTTCTTTGACCGGAAAAACCTCATTGTCGAGTCTGCGGACAACGGCCTTGAAGGGTTGAAACTGTTCGAAGCCGACCGGGCGGGGTTCGATCTCATCATCACCGATATTGTACTGCCCCACATCAGCGGCGCCGGCATCATTTCCATCGTAAAGAAAAAGAATCCCGAGATCCCGGTCATTGCCATAACGGGCCTCGGCGAGTTGCCGGAAGCCCTGGCAGCCGAGGCAAAGGCCGATTATGTTCTTGAAAAACCCTTTGACCTTGACGAATTCGACGCGCTTGTCAAGAAACTCCTGTACCGGATATGATTTTCCGGGTAAGCCGCCCTTTCCCCGGGGAGACCTTTGGATCGATCCATTTCGTTAACCGCAGAGATCGGGGGAAACACATTGTTTACGTTTTTGCCAAGGCAGACATATGACTGAAACACCATTCATCGGAAACAGCAGCGAGATTGTAAAAATAAAGGAACTGATCGAGCACGTGGCCGACACCGGATTGAATATCGTCATCACCGGTGAAACAGGGGTCGGAAAAGAGGTGGTTGCAAGATCCCTGTACCAGGCCTCGCCGAGGCGTCCGTTCCCCTTTGTCAAGGTCAACTGCGCCGCGCTCCCCGACGGCCTGCTGGAAAGCGAGCTTTACGGTTATGAACGGGGCGCGTTCACCGGCGCCGACCGGAAAAAGCAGGGAAAATTCGCCCTGGCCAACGGCGGCGTCCTGTTTCTCGACGAGATCGGGGATATGTCCCTTTCCCTCCAGGCAAAGCTTCTTCACGTGCTGCAGAGCGGCGAATTCGCCCCCCTCGGCTCGGAAAAGGAGCTCAAGACCGACACTTGGGTCATCGCCGCCACCAATCACGATCTTGCCGACGAGATCACCCGCAAGGAGTTCAGGGAGGACCTGTACTATCGCCTGAACATCATCAAGATCGCCATCCCCCCCCTTCGGGAAAGGGGCGGGGACATCCCTTTACTCATCGAATTCTTCATCGACATGTATACCCGCCAATACAAGGGTAAAAAACTCAGGAAACCTGAGCCTTCGATCATCAGGGAACTTTCGAACTATCATTGGCCCGGAAACGTCCGGCAACTCCAGAATATCGTGAAAAGCACGCTGATACTGGGGAACTGGGAGCAAACCGTCGCCGAACTGCCGGACCTGGGCAACACGCCTCCCTCCGGCGGGAAACCGGCGATCCCCCAGGACAATCTCACCGACGACATCATAAGCCGGCTGGATCTGAACGGACGGTTGTCGGACAACCTGGAGTCCTTTTCCCTTAAAGAGATCAAGAAGATGGCCATGGACAAGATTGAAAAGGAGGTCATCTCCCACGTCCTCGAAATGACCGGCTGGAATCGAACCAAGGCCTCGAAAATACTCAAGATCAGCTACAAAACACTCCTGTACAAGATCTCGAATCTCGGCCTGACTCCCCCCGCAAGTCTCGATTTGTAATATCGCGCGCCCCCTTTCCCGCGACGCCCCGGAGATTCGGCGTCCGGGATCCGCGGTGGCAATTGCTTTTTTATCGTGATGCCGCGCCCCTCCCCCTCCTCCCCTCGGGTTCCGCCTCGCTGTTTTTCACTGTGTTTCCACGTCACAAGGCGCTTTTCGCCCTCTTATTACTTTTTTGACTCATCCGTCGTATCCTGATATGAGTCATATTTCCGATTTTTTTTTTCACGGAACGGCGAATCGGCTCCTCCGGGCTCCGGCCGGGAGGGTGTTCATTCCCTTCAAACCAACCACAGGAGACCATCGGCCATGCGAAAGTCAAACAGGTTTTTCAACGGGTTTATGTCATTAGTACTAGCACTTGCTCTTTCCGGAACCGCCCAGGCAGGTAAGTTTAAAAAGGAATACAAGATGACGGTCACCGTGGGCCCCTCCTTCTACTGGGGCATGGGCGCCGTTAAATTCGCCGATCTGGTCAGGGAGAAAACCGGGGGCAGGATCAACATCAAACCCTACTTCGGCAGCTCCCTCATGAAGGGTGCCCAGCTCAAGGCCCCCCAGATGGTGGCCATGGGCATCATCGACTGCGCCTACGATTCCACCATCAACAACGCCCCCGTGATTCCCGAGATGAACATCTTCTCCCTTCCCTTCTTTATCAACAGTTTCGAAAACCTGGACAAGCTCGAGCAGGGAGAAACGGGAAAGGCGATCTTTGCCGCCATGGACAAGAAGGGGCTCGTGGGACTGGCCTGGGCCGAGAACGGATTCAGGCAGCTCACCAACAGCAAGAAACCCATTGAAAAGCCCTCGGATCTTGCGGGTCTGAGGATTCGCGTGGTGGGCAGCCCCCTGTTCATGGACACCTTCAGAAGCCTGGGCGCCGATCCCGTGAACATGAACTGGGGCGACGCCACCACCGCTTACCAGCAAGGGGTCGTGGACGGCCAGGAAAACCCCGTGGGCGTGCTGTTGCCCGTGCAGATCTGGCAGTACCATAAATACGCTACCATGTGGAACTATCTCGTGGACCCGGTGATCGTGTACTGGGGTAAAAAGCAGTGGAACACCTTCCCTGCGGATATTCAAAAGGCGATCCGGGAAGCCGCCGAGGAATCGGCCGCGTTTGAAAAGGCCCTGTGCCGGGCGGGTCTCGACGGCGAGACCTCCTTGAACATCCTCAAGAACCGGTTCAACCACACCATGGAAAACCCCGACCCCGTCGCCCATATGAAGGCAAAGGGGATCGACGTGACCTTTCTTTCCGATGAAAACAAAAAGGCGTTCAAGGAGGCCTGCGCCCCCCTGTACGAGAAGTGGATTCCCAAAATCGGGAAAGAGCTTTACGAAACCGCCAAGGCCGACATGGCCAGATAGCCCCCTCGCCCCCGCGCCGGCGGGGGCTTTTTATCGAGGAAATACCCAATGAAAGAAAAAGAGAACAGGCTGCGCCCGGATCATCTCATCGCGGCGATCCTGCTTTTTACCATGGCGTCCATCGCCTTTGTCAACATACTCTCACGATACCTCTTCCACTTCTCCTTCGCGGCAACCGAGGAGCTCACCGTGAACCTCTTTGTCTGGCTCACCGTGGTGGGCACCGGCATCGCCTTTGAAAGGGGAGCGCAGATGGGCATGATCACCCTGTACCGCTTCTTTCCATGGGCGCTCAAACGAAGGGTGATCATCTTTTCAGCCCTTGCTTCCGCCGCCCTTTTCATTATCGTGAACATCTTCGTGCTCCAGGCCGTCTATTACGAACTCACCCTCTTCAATGCCGCGTCCGCAGCCCTTGGCATACCGGTCTGGATCTACTACATGGGGGTTCCGTTTCTGTCCATATTCGTGTTCACGGGCATATACAGGGACGCGGCAACAAAGCTCGGGGCGCTTCCCCCGGAGAAAGGCGGGCCCCCATGGAGATCATGATCATATCGGCGGCCTTTCTCGTGCTCATGGCGGCGGGCATCCCCATCGGAACGGCCCTTGGTATCGCGGCGGTGGTCACGGTATGGAAGTTCGAACTGGGCGTGGGAATGATCGGACTCAATTTCATTTCGGGCATCGCCTCCTTTCCCCTTCTGGCGATCCCCTTTTTCGTGCTCGCCGGGGTGATCCTCGAGAAGGCGGGACTTGCCGCCACCATCGCGCGTTTTTTCGAGCTCCTCGTGGGAAGGGCCACGGGCGGGCTCGCCACGGTGGCCGTGTGCACCTGCATGTTCTGGGGGGCGCTCTCGGGATCGGGTCCGGCCACCACCGCCGCAGTGGGCCTGATCCTGCTCACCCCCATGATACGCCACGGCTACGACCGGAACTTTGCCGGCGCGCTCATCGCCAATGCATCGGACCTGTCCATCATCATCCCCCCGTCAATCGCCTTTATCATATACGGCAACATCACCGGGGTTTCCGTGAGCGCCCTTTTCGCGGCCGGCATCGTCCCGGGTCTTCTCACGGGCGCCGGCACCATCGGGGTCTCCTATTATATCTGCAAAAAAAGAGGGTACAGGGGAAACAAAAACCAGGGAAGCTTCGGGGAGATCCTCGCGGCCCTCAAGGGTTCCATCTGGGCGATCCTCACCCCGGTCATCGTCCTGGGCGGGATCTATGCCGGCATCTTCACCCCAACGGAGGCCGCCGTGGTGGCTGTTTTCTACAGCCTGTTCGTGGCAACGGTGATTTACCGCTCCATCACCTTCAGGGATTTTATCCACATACTCGTTGATGCCGCCGTCACCAGTTCGGTGATCATGTTCATCGTCGTTTTCGCGGGGCTCTTCACATGGGCCACCTCCGTCATCGGGGTCGTGGACACGGCGGCGAACTTCCTCACGGCCGTCTCCCCCAACAAGGCGGTGCTGATCATCCTGGTGAACTTCCTGCTCCTGGCCCTGGGCATGGTGCTGGACGCCATCTCCATCTCCTTTCTCATCATGCCCATCCTCATCCCGGTTCTCTCGGCATTCAACATCGATCCCCTCTGGTACGGGGTGATCTTCATCTCCGCCCTTGCCATCGGCCAGGCGACCCCGCCCGTGGGGGTCAACCTCTTTACCGCCGCGAACCTCATTGGCGGAGACGTGGATTCCGTGGCAAGGGAGGCGATCCCGTTCGTGATCGTGGATGCGGTGGTGCTGGTGATCATCTCCCTTTTTCCGGCGCTTTCCATGTACCTTCCCATCATGGCGGGTCTTTACACTCCCTGATGGAGCGTCCCTGCTTCGCGCTTCTGGACAGACCTCCCGTACAGGGGCATTTATTCAGGCATCAGGAGCGTCCATGGGCGCTTCCAAGGCCCTCTTCCGCGCCGACGGGCCCCTCGGGGTCCCGGCCGGTAACCCCGAAGGCCCGTCCGGTATCGGTCCAGGCATTATGAAACCCGGCGCGCCCCGAACCCGGAGGAATCGCCTTCCCCCTTCCCCGCTGCGGGGGAAATCGATGGAAGGGGAAAAACACCGCAGGCCCCATACCCTTCTGCTACCCATAAGGGGAGGGGCTCCCCTGATCTTCCCACAGAGGGAGGTGATTATCCGCTCTTCCCTCGAAAACGCCGGCCCATGCAAAGAAGAATCAGCGTCACCACCACAAGGGCGATCTCCCGGGCCGAAAAACGAGAGAGGAGATCGGCCAGATACCTGTCGTAAACGATTTTAGCAAGGGCCGCGCCGAACACCCCGAAAACAAATCCCCTCATCCCCCCTCCTTCCTCTGTATGGGGGCTTCCCATGGAAACGCCCCCACGATCCGGCACAAGGGGCCGGAAATCCGGCAACCCGCCCGCCGGCCCCTTGTGCCCCGTCCCCTTTATTATCCGAACGATTGAAGAACCGTTTTAACGAGGTTGCCGTCCGCATTCTTACCAAAATGCTTCATGATGCTTCCCATCGCCTGCATATGGTTCTTGAAGAGGGAAAAATCCACGTTATCCTCGATCCAGACCCTGATCTCCCCTTCCGAGGCAAGTTTTGGAAGATAGGTTTCAAGAACCTCCAGGAAATCGGAATGTTCCTCTCCCTTGACCTCGAGCACGCTCTTTTCCGCCTTTACAAATTTTCCGATGATGCCCAGCAGCTCTTCATCGGTAATCTCCTCGGCCGTCTTCACCCGAAAGGACTTCTTGCCGCTCTCGAGGGTAATGGGCACGGTCAGGGAGGGAAGCTCCCCCACAACCATTCTCAGGGCATCCCTTGCCCCCGTGTCCTTGCTCTTCATGGCAACCTTCGTGTCGCTCTTGATCTTTTCCATGAGGGGCACCCCCATATCCGCCGTCCAACCGTACGTTTCCGCCCTGTCCATCATTTAATTCACCTTACCGACTTTCACCGGCGACATGCGCCGGTATTCATGATTTCAAACACCGCGATCCGGGAAAAATCCCGTTGGACTTTATCGGATGCCGTGCGCGGGGTCCTCGTCAACAAGCGCCCCCATATTTCACGGGAACCCTTGAGTCTTGTTTCGATGATGCATCGACAACGATGCCCGCCCGGTTTCAGCCCATGGATTCCCCGGACCCCGCTCCGCGCCCCGGGCGTTTTGAAATCATCTATACAGTCGGCGGAAGTATTATTCAAGTCCCGGCCGGTATCCCCCCGAGGGGGAAAAGCGCGTCCCCACGTAAAGGCCGCGGTTTCCCGGCCGGCCCGTCCACTCAAGAGATTGGCCCCACTTTCGGTAAACAGGACCTTTACCCTTGAAAAATCGGGATACTCGCGTATCATACCCCAGACAGCTTACGAATTCCGGACCTCTTTCAGGGGCGACCGGCGGGTCCCCGAATGACCGGATCGTTGCTTCCAAGGCACCGGGACCCGGTTTTTAATGAATGATCAAACCGTTAACAGCATAGACAAACTGGAGGCGTTCAGACTTTGAAGCAGGGAAATTCCGTGTTGGAAGCCGCTGGGGACATTTTCTTCAACGATCGTAAAGGTTCGGCTTCCCGCGAAACAGCCGTTTTTTTTTCCGCTCCCATGGGGCGGATATGAAATTAACGTCGTGAAACACGCCCCAGCGTCTCCTGTTTCAAGGCCCCCCCTTCAAACCGCCCATAAGGTTCAAGAATGATCAAAGCTCCGTTTACTCCCGGCAAAGTCCTTTTCATCCTCGTTTTCGTCTTCTGCCTGCGCTCCACCGCCCTTGCCGGAGAAACGTTCACCCTGGCGGATGCCGCCATGTGCGAGGGTATCCGGGAGTATTCCCCCGAGAATATTTCCGTGGTTTTTTCCGCATCCCTCAAGAAGATCTCATGCTTCACCAGCTTCGATCCCGTGACCCAAAAGAGTGCCGTGTACCACCGCTGGTTTCACAAGGACAGTCTTACCACAACAAAAAAGCTGTACCTGTCGCCCCCCAGATGGGCAACCTTTTCCAGCATCCAGCCGAGAAACAGCGACAAAGGCCCCTGGCGGGTGGAGATCACGGACAAGAGCGGCAAAATATACCGAACCCTGAGATTCAGCATCACGGATTAACACGCAATGGATTTTCTTTTCCCCGTTTTTTCAAGCATCAGATGGCAGGATGCGGTGGACATTCTCCTGAACAGCTATATCTTGTTCCGTCTCTACGTTCTTTTCAGGGGCACCCATGTATTCAGGGTGGTTTACGGAGTGACCCTGCTCCTGATCTTCCAGCGGGTTTCCGTGCGGGCCGGCCTGATCCTGTCGAGCTGGGCCCTCCAGGGAATTTTCGCAGTTGCCGCCTTGAGCATCGTCATCGTGTTCAGCAACGAGATCAGGAGTGTTTTAAGCGGCGTCAAGATAAGATCGTTTCTCTGGGGTTTCCCCCAAAAAAACCTTACCACCCCAATCGACATCGTCGTCAAGAGCACCTACGACCTGGCCAGGAAAAAGGAGGGGGCCCTCATGGTTTTCCCTGGAAGGAGCGACCTTTCCGACCCCGTTCAGGGGGGCATTGCCTGGGAGGGCCGGCTCTCTTCCGAGATGCTCCTGAGCATCTTCACAAAGGAGAGCCCGGTCCACGACGGCGCGGTGATCATCTCCGGAAACACGATCACAAGGGTTGGAACCATCCTCCCCCTCTCCCTGCGAAAGGATCTGCCCAAGGCGTTCGGTACCCGTCACAGGGCCGCCGCCGGGCTTGCCGCCGTATCCGATGCCCTGGTCATCGCCGTGTCCGAGGAGAGGGGCGGGGTGGTAACCTTCAAGGACAACCGCCATACCCACATACCGGACAACACCACCTTGACCAAGGTCCTTACCCGGCACCTTGGCGAGACCGCCGCCAAACCGGGCTTCTTTTCCGGCGAAAAATTTGAATTCATCCTGGCATCCCTTGCGTCCCTGCTCCTGATCACCGCCGTCTGGCTCAGCTTCACAAAGGGTCTCAAGACCCTCACCACACTTGAAATACCGGTGGATTACGTAAATCGCGCCCCCCACGTGGAACTCCTGGAGGCATCCTCCAACTCCGTGCACCTCACCCTGAGCGGCCCCGGTACGTTGATCAAGTCCATCGCGCCGGAGCAGGTGGGCGTGAAACTCGACCTCGAGGGGGCATCCCCCGGGGTCAATCGCCTTCCGGTCACCCCTGCCGCCGTGAGCCTTCCTCCGGGCATCTCCCTCAAGGGAATCGAACCCGAAACGGTGAGCATCACCCTGGATGTACCCGTGGAGAGAATGCTGCCCGTACAGATCGACTGGAGCGGCAAACTGCCGCCGGGACTGATACTGGAAAAAGTCGCCGTCACCCCCGAAAGGGTTCGCATAACCGGCGGCTCCCGCATCCTGAAGGGAATCTCCACCCTCTACACCGAAAAGATCCCCCTGGACGCCATCGGCGGCAGGGAAACCATTACCGCCCGGATCTCCCTCTCCTCTCCCTCCCTCAGGGCATCGTCGGAGGAGGTGTCCATCCGCCTTACGGCAAGGAAAAGAAAGAATTGAATGCCCTGAAAACACACCTACCGCCGGAGTTCCTCCTTCGATTCAACAGTTCCCGCGACCTTTTTCCGGCAACATGACGGCCCGTGGGCAGGCACGGTAAAATTTCACCCGCCTTGTTGACATTGTCCAATTTGTGATTATTTTAGCGGAAATGTAAGCGTATTGTTTTTTAAATTACGCGCCATGTCGAACAATTCATATCGAGTCTCTGAAAGCGCCGTTCTTGACGGATAACCGCATCCCGTGAATCGCGAAACCATCTCCCGCCGATCCGGGAGCGATTTCGTCGGCTTCATTCTCAACAGGAACGTCGGTTAGCCGGTAAATATTATCCGGCGACATTGGTATCCCCCACCGTCCGCTTCACGCTTTTGTCCGGTGACTTTTGGGCACATCGGTGTATAGAGCGGGGCGCACTGCGGAGCGACTCTCGGAAACGGCTCTTCGGCCAACCGGACGACCGCTCGGAATATTGTTAAAACAGCTCGATTTTTCATTTGTTTGACATTCAGTCCCGGATCTGTTATCGTGATCTCTAGTCGAATGGTACGAACGGAAGTTGTCTTATCCGTTTGCCCGGAAGATGCTCCAGATCCTCGTTGCTTGATCTGGTCTCCTGTTGTTCTGCACACAACTCTGCAGGATTGGATTTACCCGGGTGTTGATTCACCCGGCCGTGATTGCGCGTATACCTTTAACTCCATGAGCCTCACGGCTTGTAATCATCCATAACGGTTCGGAAAAAAGAGATCGCCTTTCGGCGTTTTCTCCACCGTTGACATTATGCGCCGGCCTGCACCGTGCCGCGAACCTCGGGACTTTTTGTAACTTAGGATCGCCGTAACCTTTTTATTTCAGAGAACTTAAGGCTTCGTTCCAGAACCTTTTCGGGCTCCTGAACGACCGAATACCGCGCCGCCGGAAGGCCCCGGATACCCGGCAAACACCATGTAGCGGAAAAAAAGGAACGCGATTCGCTTTTGAAAGGAGGAAATATGAAAAAAAAGAAACTGATGGAGATCATAAACCAGATCGATACCGCTCACAAGAAAAGGGAGCGTGAGATGGAAAAGCGGGAATCGCTCCTGAACAACCAGCAGGGAAGGCCCGTTCCCCCCACGGGTTATAAACGCTGAGCCTGATTCTTCGCCGTTTTCCCCGCCGCGACCCTTGCGTGTCGAGGCGGGGATAGCCTGCCCACCCTGCCCGTCGTCAAAAAAATTTCACGTGAAGCTTACGCTTTCGCGGCCCGTCGAATTCACAGAAAAAGAGTGACTGCCATGTTCCAAGGAGAAGCCGCCCTTTTTCAACGGCAACCGTCTCCGAGGCCCCAACCAGCGTCGTTTTCATGTGAGCCGCCGAATTTCCCTCGTCGTGGCGATACCCCCCCTCCCAGGGAACGATCCTGTCCAGAATCGCCTTCAGATCGGTTCGCACATCCGGATCGGCATTTTCGTTAATGGTGACGGCCGCCGTTGTATGGGGAACAAAGACCCAGCACATTCCATCCTCCACGCCCGCCTCCGTTACCAACTCCTGAATCCTTGACGTAATATCGATCATTTCACACCGACTGCCGGTTCGAACTTCAATTTCCATGGTTTCCTCCGCGTTCATAAGGGGAATGATTCCCCGGTGGGTTCACACCGAAAACCGCCCGTTGATCTCAAGCCTTTTCCAGGGGGGGAAAAAACCGATCCAGGCCGCCCATGAACTTCTCCCTCAATTCCGGCGGCGCCTCCTGGAACTTATGCTCCGCAACCCTGACGAAAAATTTCCTCGGAAAACTATCCTCCTCCGTGGTACACAGCCCCGTATCGATCATCACCGCATACCACAGGGAAGCCGTTTCCCCGAGGTCCTGGGGAAAAGCCGCTTCCCACGTCTCTTTTGCTTCCTCGAAGTATGTTTCAAGAAAACTCCGACAGCCCCTCATATCGCTTTTCCCATAGGCCGCCAGGGCGTTGTCGATGATTTGGGCATACCGATCTCTTTCTACCATTTGGGATCTCCTCATCCTGTCGACCCGTATGCCGTGAATCGATACGGAAACAGATCGTCAACGGATCAAAATGTGAAAACACCCACGAACGGGTGCTTTTAACGATTTACCTTTTTCGCAAAAGGTTATGATCCGTTTTTCCGGTTTTGTCACCCAATTTTTTCATATAACGTGAAAGGCGCCGCACCCGGGCAGGCCGTTTCCCGAAATGAAAACCCTGTCCTTATCCCCCGGATTCTGATAAGCTGATAAATCGGCTTTCCGCCGGATACCGGGGCGGGAACCGGCGGGACGACATTTCATGCCCCCGGCCCTTCGGGGAAAACGGCCGGGTGCCGACGGGCGTTTTTTCAGGTGCAAATCGATCACCGCAATGCCCGAACGCGCTTCTCCAGGCAACACCCGATCCCGCATCCAGGACGGACGGCGGTGAAATCGGCCGATTTAAGGCGACAGTAAACCCCCTCACACGAGACCGGACGGTATGCCGGTTTTTTTGAGGCCTCGATTCGAAAGGGCCCGGCGCGCCTGGCCCACAATTACTTTCATTCACCCGGCTCCATGGATAATCGGGAGGGTTGCGGCACGCGGTGTTTCACACCGCGCGCGCGGGAACCGACAGGTCATATGAGAATCAAAAAAACGCTTCTTTTCCTTAGCTGTTTCACCCTCTGCGCGGCCATGGCGACCCTCTTCGCATACAGGGCCCAGGTTATCCTCAAATCCGGCAACCTCCTTGTTCTCGTGGAAAAAAAGCTCCAGGAGGCCGTCGGCGAAAAGGTATCCCTGGGATCCGTTGGAATCGAGCTGTACAAGGGCCCCCTTCTGACCCTGTCGGATCTTTCCGTCGGGGAGCCCGGTCGATTTCAGCTGGCGGCCGGTGCCGCGTACATCACCCTCTCCAAGTGGGATCTTCTTTTGGGCGAAATCAGCGTCGACGCCATCCGGTTGGAACATCCGGATTTCACCCTTCCGCCGGGACCCTTTCCCGTTAGGGACAGCGGTACCATGCCGCCCCTGCCCCGGATCGAGCTCGTCAACGGTTCCCTTACCTTTCCCCTCAAGGGTGAGCAACACCTGCTGAAAGCCGTTGACGGCGAATTTCATCAGGGCCGGTTCGAGCTCACCGCAAGTTTCAAGAACGCCCCCCTGGAAATCAAGGGCCGCCTCGAACAGGGAGGGTGGGAGGCCGCAGCGAGCATCCGTTCCCTGCCCCTTGCCCAGCTCCATGAAGACGTTTCCGGAAATGCCGTAATATCCCTTACCCTTTCCAAAACTCCCGAGGTTCTAAACGCGGCCGTCACCACCTCGATCAGTGAACCGGAACTACCCGGTCCGGGGATAAAGGTAAAAAGGGCAAAAATCACCGCCCGGGCAAGGCTCGACAAAGAGGCGGTGACCCTTCCCGAGTTCACACTTGAAACGCCGGTTGTCAATATATCCGGAAACGCGAAGCTCACCGGGGGGGAGAAACTCGCTCTTAAAATGCAATCATCCCGATTCGATTACGAGGCGCTGGTGAGATACATTCCCCCCCATCTTCTGCCCGGGTGGCTGAACATCCTGCTCAGGAAGCAAATAAGAAGCGGCAAGTCGCGCTTCACGAACCTTTCTTACACGGGCACCCTCTCCGACCTTTCCAACCCCGAGGCCTTCGCCGGCAACCTGTCCATTGAAATGGAGGTTAACGGTCAGAGTTTCGGCTCCCCCGCCGGCCCCCACAGGGTCACCGGAATCACGGGCAAATTCCATTTCAGGTCCGGGGGAATCGAGGTGAGGAATATCAGCGGCAAGGCGGGTGGCTCGCGCCTCAAATCGGTGGATCTCTTTTTTCCCCAGATCATGGGCGAAAAGTTCCGCCTGAAAGTCGGCGCCGACCTCGATATGGAAGCTTCGGACTTTCTCCTGGCCTGGCGGGCGATCCTGGAACCTATGTATATCGACAAGCTCCTCTCCCCCGTGACAAAGCTTCGAAAAGGGCGAATCAAGGGCCGGGCCCTGTTCGAACAGGTGGGATACATACCGGAGGGAATGGGAATTTCCGGGACCGCGCGCCTTACGGACTGCACCCTTATGTGGAACGACAACAGCCTTGAGAACCTCAACATCACCGCTGTTTCCAAGAAACCCGGAGGTCCCGTGAGGGTGGACGGCTCCCTTGCTTTCAACGGTTTTCCCGTGAAAAGCATAGAGCTTTCGGTGGACGATATTTTCGGGAAACAACCCTACCGTTTTTCCCTTGAATCCGACAGGCTCCCGGAGAACCGATACCTCGGACTCTCGGAAGACGCGGTTGTCACCCTTTCGGGAGACGGGGCGGGGCCGGATGTTTCGGCAAGGCTTTCGGCCGCTGCAAAGGAGATCCTTCTGCCGGGCAGAACACTTTCCTCCCCATCCCCCCTGATCCATGCCGAAGGAGCGCTTTCCGCGGTTCTCTATCCCGCCCTTTCCATCGACCTCACCCAGGTCCGCGTGGCATCCGGCAACAGGGAAGCCCGTCTGGACGCGCACATCGACAGGGACGGATGCCTTCTGGGCATCAAGGGAGAGGTGGATCTTCTGCAGACGGCACCCGAACCCCGGGAGCCTTTCACGGGCGGCGTCCAGGTGTGGATCGACCTTTTGGACACGGCCCCCGTCAGAGGCAGCCTCTACCTGGACAAATTCAAGATTTTTTCCGGCGAGAAGGCCATGACCTTCAGCGGCCCGGCCGTTGTCAAGGGCCCGAAACTCATCACCGAAGGAATGGATGCAAACCTTTCCGGGTTGCGCCTCTTCCTTTCGGGCGCCCTTGATTTCGGGGAAACGCCCGCCTATTCAGGGGACATGGAGATCAAAGGCCTCAAGCTCGAAAGGGGAAAGGCGCCCGGGGAGGGCCTGCCGGAGCTGTTTGATGCCCGCGTCCGTCTCACACTCGTCGACTCGGATCTCTTCGGGATGCCCTCGGCAAGGGGAACAGCGGACGCAAGACTCGAAAAGGGTCGCCTGACCCTCACCAACACGAACCTGGAGCTGCCCGACGGAACCCTCAAGGGCACCGTAGCCCTTGGAGGGAACCGGGAAACCACCTTCGAAATGGAGATCGACCTTGCGGGGGCGGATATGGAAAAGTACCTTTCCCTTACCGGCAACTCCATGCCTTCGCTGGAAGGCACCATGGATCTTTCCGGCAGTCTTTACGGAACCATGGACAACCTTTCCGGAAAGCTCAATTTCAAGGCCCGCAAGGGGCACATAAAAAAATACGCCCTGCTCTCGAAGATCTTCGGCACCCTGAACGTGTACAAGATCCTCAAATCCGGCGGTGCCGCGCTTGTGGAGTACGGGTTTCCCTACAACAAGATCTCTTCGACCTTCACCGTCGAAAACGGAGTTTTCTCGTTCGATGATTTTTCCATGGACAGCAACAGCCTGCCCGTGAGCGCCGTGGGGCATTACAACCTCCACACCGATGAGCTGGACGCCGTGATGGCGGTCCAGGCCCTGGAGACCGTGGACAGGGCACTTGGATTTGTTCCGGTCCTGGGGTGGATTCTCACGGGAAAAGATCACCGGCTCTTTGTGGTGAACCTTAAAATCAAGGGCCGGCTGGATGATCCGTCGGTTATGATCATGCCCATCGACACCGTCTCCAAACCGGTGACCGATACCCTTTTGAGAATACTGAAGCTGCCCGGTGAACTCATCACCGACCCGGGCCGGGTGATCATTCCCGGGGGGAAATCCTCCGAAAAGTGACGGCAAAGAATCCTTGACCCCGTCCCCCGATCTGGTAAACAGGGCAACGTGGATGTTGCCCGGCCCGCTCCCATCCGCACCGAACGTTTTCAACGGGCGGGGGGCGCCCCCGCCGGAAATTGGCGGTGCGCCGGCCGGACAACACTCCGGAGGCCCCGCTCCCCCGCAGGCACGTGCTTCCCCCTTCGCCTTCCGGAAACCAAGGGTTCGATCGGCGAGCCCCGCCCTTAATCGTTTCGAATTCCCCTTTTTAAGGATTCCGAAACATACCCCCATGACCCCGGAAGGAACGGTTCGGAAACGCCCCGCCCTTTCGTCAACATATGCTTGAACAGATCAAAGGATCGAGATGACGGAAATCAGCAAAACCCGCTATAAGGAAACCCACCCCCTTCAAACCGTGAACCGTGCCCGGAAGATCCTGGAGAACCTCGGTATCTCCGTGCGGGAGATCAGGTGGTTCATCGAAAAGGACACCTACTACTCCCTGAGGCTCGAGATCAGCGGGACCGGCACGGGTGCCCACATGGACGGCATCGGCGCCAACGGCAAGGGTACCACGCCGGAATACGCCCTTGCGAGCGCATACGCGGAGCTCATCGAAAGAATGGAAAACTCGGCGCTGATCCCCCTGGGCTTTTCGGACAGGGAGCTTCTTCACGGGGGGTTTGTCACCACCCCGGACGAGATCCGCGTCACCGCCGAAGAGATCCTGGAGGACAAGGGGGGGCACCACTTTATCACCCCCGAAATGTCCCCGGAGGCAAAGGCCGATTACCTTGCCAAGGCAGCCCCCCTTTCACCGGCAAGCGCCGAAGGCAAGTTCGTTGCCGTTCCCTTTTACAGCGTCGGAACCGGAACCTTGAAATATTTCCCCACGGCCTTTTTGCGGAACTGTTTCACCACAACGGGGATGAGCGCCGGCAACAGCACCGAGGAGGCCCTTGTCCAGGCCTTGAGCGAGATTTTCGAACGCTACGCCATGCTGCGTATCGAAACGGAAAAAATAACCCCGCCCACCATCGCTCACGAATACGTGGCCGCGCACATGCCCCGGATCAAGAGGATGATCGACATACTGGAAGGCCACGAACAAAGGGTCCGCGTGATCCTCAAGGACTGCTCCCTGGGCATGGGAATTCCCGCCTGCGCCGCGATCCTCATCTTCCCCAATACCCAACGCTATTTCGTGAATTTCGGAGCCCATCCCGTGATGGAGATCGCACTTGAAAGATGCCTCACGGAGTTTCTTCAGGGGGTTCCCGTGGTGGAACGATACAGGGATGAACGCCACGAATACGCCTATTTCGAGAAGTTCGACACCAACAACATGTACAACCATGCCGAAAACCTCGTGAACGCAACCGGCTACTACCCCAACCACCTGTTCTCGCCCGCCCCCGACTATCCCGCCCCCGACGGCGCGCCCGAACGCTTTTCCTCCAACCGCAAGATGCTGGACCACCTCGTCTTGCTGGTGGAAAAAATGGGCAAATCGATCTTTGTGCGGGACAACTCCTTCCTTGACTTTCCCGCCGTGAGCGTCGTCATCCCCGGCCTCTCACAGACCCATATCGAGGACGGGGACTTCGTGTTTCCCCACCTGATGGGAAACGACCGCGATTACCACAGGGCATTTGAAATAATCAAGGCTATCCGCGCCGGGGAACCTTCGGACTTTGATTTTCTTGCCGGTTTTCTCTCCGGCAGAGCGGCAAGTTTCACCGTTAACGAACTCTTCAACGGACTCTTTTCAAGGGACGCCGTTTTCCACGCTTACGGGAAGCCCGCCGCATACATGGAGGCCATGAGCCTCTACAGGATCGAGAAGTTCAAGGACGCTTTTTACGCCATGGACGAGTACGTGGATTTTCTCCGGGAAAGCCCGGATCACCCCCGGGACTGCGATGAGATCGTCTTCCACAGGTGCGCCCGGGATTATTTCGGCATGAAGGCGGACGGCCTGGACCAAGCCGTAATGAAGGAGCACCTCGCCCTGTTTTTTGATGAAACCGTTGTCAAGGCGGTGACGGAGAGATTCGCCGACCCCGCTAGCCTGTTCGACGATTTCCCCCTGTTCCCCTGCGGCGACTGCGATGCCTGCGGGCACCGCGCGGGGTGCACATACGCACACACGGCGGGAATTCACAGGACCGTCAAGGATGCCCACAAGAGGGGTGCCAGGAATCAGCTTGACCTGCAATCCCTTTTCACCCCCGGTGTTGCCGGTGAAAAAGACTGCGCATGATTTTGAGGTCCTCGTAAAAAGCATGGTGACCCACGAGTGCCCATATATCGGAAAAGGAACTCAATCATTTTCCCTTGCCGATTCGACTTCGATTCCGATTTAATAAAAACAACGGGGCTATGCACTTAACTCCCGAGACCACAACATACAGCGGTGCGAATTGGGCAAGCAACAACGGCATACAGTGTGGCGGGGAGTCGAATGCATAGCCTTGAAAATCAATATGCCGACTCAAGAGCTCCTTAGGGAACTATATACGGGTGCATCAAAGACAAACGATAAATGGAGGTGTCATGTCCACAAAGGATTCAGTTGCCGGAATCAACGTTAACATCTGCTTTCTTCTCCTCGGGCTCCTCATCTCTTTAATTCCAGGCCCGGCTCTGTCGGCCGAGCCGGCGGGCAGGTTGATACATGCCAGAGGAGAGGTGATGCACTCCCTTGACGGGGGTAAAACCTGGGAGCCGTCAAAGGTGCCGGCCGATTTTCCCGAAGGCACTCTGGTCCGTGTCGGCCCAAGGGGAGATGCCGCGCTTCTGCTCCCGGATCATTCCCAGATCCGCCTCCAGGCAGGCTCCATCCTCCGCCTTAAAAAGGCGGGCAGTGCCCCCGGGGAAACCGCCAAGAAACAGGGCGTCCTGGATTTTATCAAGGGAAAACTCTGGTTCAGGAACAAGCGGCGGGGCCCCAAACCCCTGTTCGAGACCCCCACCGTGACCATCGCCATCAGGGGAACCGAGATCGCTCTTGACGTGGATGACCCGGGGGATACCAACGTAACCGTTCTCGAAGGGTCGCTTAAATGCGAAAACCCCTACGGCGAAGCGATCATCGCAAGGGGACAGGCGGTGTCGGCCACAAGGGGCCGTCCCCCCGAAATCGTAAAGCTTCTGGTTCCGGAGGATTCGGTTCAGTGGCTCCTTCTCACACCGGAGATCAGGGGGCCCGGGGACCGGGAGATTCCTTCGATAAAATCCCGTGAAGGGGTTGAACTTGCCGAGAACGCCATGACCCTTTTCACGGAGGGAAACCGCGCCCGCGCCCTTGAAACGGCAAAACGCGCCGTTGATAAGGCGGGAGAGCGCGCCGCCCCACATGTTGCCCTGGCCACCGTTCTCCAATCTGCGGGTCGCCTTGAAGAGGCCCTTATTCCCGCGCTTAAAGGCGCGGAACTCGATCCCGCTTCGGTTCCCGCCGCCGTGAGGGCCGTCGAGCTCCTCATGGGGCTGGGCAGAAGCGAGGAGGCAAAAAAACTCCTTGGAAAATTTCCGGATGGGGTTGCCCCGAGAATTCTCCTCCTCAAGGGATACCTCGCCCTTTCAGATCTTCACACGGAAAAAGCCGCGAAACTCTTCGAAAATGCCGTCGCTTCCAGGGGAGACCTTTCCCCCGCCTACCTGGGCCTCGGCCTTGCCCTCTTCCGCATGGGAAAACCGGACGACGCCCTCCTTGCCATGGAAAAGGCCGCCCTCCTGACGCCCCTTGCAGCATACCCCCACTATTACCTGGCAAAGGCGCTGTACGAACGGGGAGAACGGGAAGAGGCACAGGTGGAACTCAGGCGCGCCGCGATCCTCGATCCCCTTGATCCCACGCCCCACCAGTATCTATCCGTGATGCTGGCCGACGCCTACAGGCCCGGCGAGGGCATTCTCGAACTCCAGAAGGCCCTTGAAAAGAACGACAACCGCCTCGCTACCCGGGGCAGATACCTTCTGGATACGGACAGGGCCGCGAAAAACGTCAGCCTTGCCTACTCCCTCTCCTTCATGGGCCTCAACCACTGGGCCAAATCAAGGGGGGACAGGGCGGTGTGGAACGATCCCACGGACAGCGGCGCCTACCTGTTCCGGGCCCGGCAATCGGTCTCCCAGAACAGCATCGACCCCGCAACCCTGGGGGATATTGCAAGGGCCCGCCTTTTACAACCGGTGAACCGGAACACCTTCGATACCTATTCGGATTATCAGAGCTTCCTTGAAATGCCCGAAACCGAAGCAACCTTCAGCTTGATCGGCGGGAGCGACGACACATTTCGAAGCGCCCTTGGGATTAGCGGCGGACGAGAGCGGATTGCCTATTACGGCGAAGGGGATATTTCCCTTGACAACGGCCCCTTCGGGGGAACCGGCATCGACACCGGCAAGGTGCTCACGAGGGTCAAGGGTGTTCTCAAACCCGGTCATGAGCTTTTCCTGGAATACAACTTCAACGATACGGACGAGGAGGACAGGAGACCCTGGCAGGACGGTTCCATCGCCCCCCTGGATCGCTCCATCGAGACTGAATTCCATGCGGCAAGCCTCGGCTATCACCTCGACCACGGCCCCGGCAGGGACCTCATGGCACTCTTCCAGGCACGTAAGAGGGATCGGGACGACTCCCTTGAAAGCACCTTCCAGGCCTTTTTCGGCGGACGGAACATCGATATCCATCAGCGACTGGAAAACAATCTTTCCAGGGACACCCTTCGCCTGGAGGTCGTTGAGCTGTTCAGGGCGGGTAGCCACCGTTTCTCTCTGGGCGCGGCCCTTCTCGGATCGGACAACGACAGGGTCCTCAAACAGGATCTTTCGGTTGATGAACCCGGCCTGAGCGTACCGCCCCCCCAACGCTTCGAACGTGACCACGAAACTTTTGAAGCAGGCTTTTATGCGGGCGACACCTGGTTTGTCACTCCCGCGTTCAGCATCGATTTCGGTTTCGGAGTGAACCGGCTTGACGACGTATGGCTGGACGCTTCCGGCGACAGGGAGGACAAGGAGAATCTCCTTCCCTACCTGGGGCTGGTTTACCGAAAGGGGAAAAGGGATCTGTTCCGCCTTGCCCTATTTTCCGAATCGGAGCCGGATGTACAGAGCGGGACCCTCCGCGCATCGGAAGTCGCGGGCTTTGAAAAGGCCACGGGCGCTCCCTACGGCACCCGAACCGATTTCATGGGCCTCGGTTGGGACCGGCAATGGTCCCCCATGACCTTTACCCGCTTTGAACTCTTTTACCGGGAACGGGAGTACCCCTCCACCTTTTCCCCCCACCCTCTTGTGCCCGGCTGGCGGGACGAGGACACAACCGGCGGCTCCCTCGCCTTCGAACGGTTGCTCACGGAGAGGTGGGCCCTTGCCCTCGAGTTTAACGTCCGGGACATACGCGCCGGCGAACCCGTGAAAAAACGAAGGGACCTGGAGGCGATCTGCCGCCTCACATGGGTTCATCCCGCCGGATGGCGCTCCCAGGCAGCCCTCTGGTACCTGGACCAGGATGAAAAAAGGGGGTATGAAGGGGAGGTCGACGATGATTTTATCATTGCGAGCATCTCCGTTGAGAAGAGCTTCATGAACAGGCGGGGACTTTTGTTCGCACGGCTTGAGAACGTTTTCGGGGAAAGTTACGGCCATCTCACGGTGGATGCGGTTCAATCCACCCAGCTCCCCCGGCAGGATACCCTTGCCGTACTTGGAATACAGTGGAATTTTTAGCTTGCCCAACGTTCCATGGAGACGATTCATTGGAACATACGGCACCGGTACGAAAGGTTGCCCTTGCTCCTTTCGATATGCGAGAAAACTACCGGGCCCTGGGGGGCAGGTTTTCCACCATGGAATAAAAAGGGTTCAAGAAAGTCTCGGGAAGCGAGGGTAACCCCGTGAAGCCATTTGTCTGAAATGCCGTAACGCCCCCTGGATTCCCGAATTCAGGCACTATTGCAGGTTACCTGCTTGCCCAAGTCACCGGGCCGAGAAGGCGACCGGAACGATCTGTCACGGCCACCCCAAGGCGCACATCTTCATCCCCCCCCATCTCCGGAGACAAGGGTGGAAAGAGTCCCCCTTCCCCGAAGAGGATTCCGGAAACGGATCTTCCGGCGGGGGGGAGTTCAGCCAGGTGAGGGGGTGGTTCCGACAATGTTACCCAGTTTCCTTCCGGGGCAAGCAAGCGAATCTCCCCAGGGGACTCCACGGCCACATACACCCTGGAGGTGGTATCCGTGGGGGGGAGGTAGATCCGGACCGCGCTCTTTTCCCATGTCGCTGCCTCCACAGTAAGACGGGGAACGCTTGCATCGTGAATTCCCCTGCCGCTGAGGATCACGCAGGCGCCCTCCCCGTCACCCTCCAACCCGGCACGGGAACCTTCCACAAGAAGATCCATCACGGTTTCCGGCCTCAGGTTGGGATTCATGGCCATCAGGACGGCGGCCGCGCCCGAGACTGCGGGCGCGCTGAATGAACTGCCCGTACCGGTCTGGGGAATCCCCCCCGGCCCAGTGAACCCCACCCCGCTTCCGGGGGCAAACAGATCCACCCCCGCCTGAAGGGCACAATGGTCCCGCGCCTGTTCCAAAGGGTCTCCCAAATCCCCCACGGACAGTGTTTCGGCCATGACTGCTGGAAAGCCAACGTCACCGGAACCGTTTTTCGCGGCGGCAACCACCAGCACTTCCTTTTGGAAGGCCGCCTTCAGGGCCGCTTCAAGGGATCGTATCCCGTTCGTAACGGCCAGACTGAGATTGATGACGTCGGCACCCTGCGCAACGGCATAATTCACCGCATCCACAAGATCTTCCGTCTCGAATATGCCGTTTGCCCCCCTGTTGATCTTAAGGCCCATGATCGAAGCCTCCGGTGCGTAGTCCAGCAGTATGGCGCCGATACCGCTCCCATGGCCGTTTTCATCCATGGGGTCGTTGTCCCGGTCGCCGAAGTCCCAACCCATTGTATCGTCCACATAGCCGTTTCCGTCGTTGTCGATACCGTCCCCGGGAACTTCTCCCATGTTTCGCCACATCCGCTCGAGAAGAGATGGGTTTTCAAGATCGATCCCCGTGTCCGCCAGCGCCACGACAACCCCTTTTCCAGAGGATAGTCGACCAAGAAATAATTTATCCTCTTTGTTGTCGAGTGCAGCCCGGCCGCCCTCCTCCCCCCCTGCAACAAATGCATCAAACGGCGCAAGGGAATATACCGAAAACAGGATCAAAACCCAGATCACAACCTTCGCCGGAAGGCGCCGTCGTTGGAATTCTTGAACACCCGATCCCGCCGTCATCCTCTTTTGCTTTTTTTCGTCCCTGAAGATGATACCCATTTCCAACGCCTCGGACCCGGCGCTTTCAAAGGGCCGGACTATTGATAAATCCACCTGATTACCACTGAAAAACAGGCTGCTGCATGCCCATAATTGCAAACGAACCTCTATAAACACAATCTCCATCGCAACCAAAACGTCATTGGAATACATGTTCCGAATCTAAAATTACCGGCAGTCCTGTTGCAAAGCTCGAACTCCGCTTCCCTGCGGCTCCATCACATCCATTAGACTGTTTGAAAATATATCCCTCTGTGATGAACAACATGCCGTCCAATCGATTTTGGGGTTTAACCACTTGTTTTATTGACAAACTTGAAATTATCGTGACGTGCCTTGAATTAATTTCATAACGTCAATTGTCTTTTGATTGAGGTCCCCGTTGAATCAACCTAAAAGATACGGCATACTGCCGAGGGTTTCCGCACCTCATCAAATTCATGCATCAAATCACTCCGGATCCATCCTGTTTGTCCGCTAAAGCATAACAGATTCAAGCGATTCTTTCCACGTGCGTACCCCTGGTTTTGATATAGGTATTTCTTGCGCCCATGGCCCCATGATCCAAGGGATAGAGAAATAATAAATTGAACCTCGGCGGCTCCGGCGGTAACAGGCGAACATGCTGCGGCGACTTGCGTATATCCGGCAATATGACTTGCAACCCCTGTGATAAGTGGAAAGAATGGAGTATCAGCGGGGAATTCACGGAAGACCCGCCATGAAACATTTCCGGGAGGTGAATCATGAAGAAAACCGTCATGACGTCAAGCGGCGTGGAAATCAGGATCAATATCATGGATCTGGACCCCGACGAAGAGGAGGTCCGGGCGGAAGTGTTCGTGGACGGAAACTTCCGCGACCTGTTTGAATACGCAATCGACGGTATCCTGGACAGGAGTTCCGGGAATGCATGGTCCCGGGGGGCCAATGAAGGTCTGGCCGTGCTGCTCTCCGAGTACTTCGGCAACGACCGGGATCTTGTGAGGGAAAAGATCTACGATGCGGTGGAGGCCCTGCTCGGATCTTCTCCCGTGGAAAAGGAGGTATCGAATCTCGTCGGGGAATCGGGGCTCGTTCTCCTGGGGCGCGATCCGGAAAATCACAACCGCTGGCACATTGGCCGGAGGACCGATGCCGGCGAGGTTCAACCCCTTGCTCATTTCCATTCCCTCAAGGAGCTCACCGCATGGCACGAAGAGAACTACTTGTCCGAACGGGCATTGTTTAAACGGTATCGCACGGAACTGGGGTGGTCGCGCAAGGAAACCGCCCGAAGGTTCGCCAGAACGGAAAGGGAAATCGAGAACTGGGAGTATGACGACGATGCCGTCCCCATTGAAGCGCTCTGGCTTATAAGGCTGCTCACCAGGATCAAGGGCACACGCCTTGGAGACGAGGAGGGCATCTGAACGATTCGGCCAGCCGGCCGGGACGTTTCCATATATATATAGCGCCCCCCCCCCGCCGCGTTCGCACCCCGGGGACGGCTGTTGCCGGACAACATGCCGACCACATGAGAATTTCCCTTCATATACTCGTAACCTCGTGATATGGTCCCAAAAAAGACCGAGGGGCTTTAACGTTTACTCACGGGAACAGGAGTATATCATGTTCAGTTTCGTGCGCCGCAATCTGCAATCGGGAAAAATGCGCCCGTTCCACTTTGTCCTGTGGACGGCAATCTGTTTTTTTATTCTTGGGGACAATCTTTATGCCGCCGAATCCGGCAGTGGGGAGATATCCTGGAAGTTTCTGATCTTTGGAATGGCGGGCGGCCTTGCATTTTTCCTGTTCGGCATGGAAACCATGAGCTCCGGCATGAAACGGAGCGCGGGAAACCGGATGCGCTCCATCCTGGCGGCCCTGACGAAAAACCGCTTCATCGCCCTTATCGTGGGGGCTTTCGTGACCATGGTGATCCAGTCCAGCTCCGCCACAACGGTCATGCTCGTGGGGTTTGCCCAGTCCGGGCTCATGACCCTTGCCCAGTCCCTGGGAGTCATACTGGGGGCCGATATCGGCACCACCGTGACGGCCCAGATGATCGCCTTTAAATTAACGGATTACGCGCTGCTTCTCACCGCTGCCGGCTTCCTGATCCGTCTTGTCGCAAAAACGGAAAACACACGGAACCTCGGGGAGATTCTCTTTGGATTCGGCGTTCTCTTTTTCGGCATGAAGCTCATGAGTGACGCCATGAAGCCCCTCAGGGACTACGGCCCCTTCCTCCATATGATGCAGAACCTCGAGCATCCTCTTTCCGGGCTTCTCGCGGGTGCCGTATTCACGGCCCTTGTCCAGAGCAGCAGCGCCTCCACGGGCGTGGTCATCGTGCTGGCCCAGCAGGGGCTCATCACCCTCGAGGCAGGCATCCCGGTGATTTTCGGGGCCAATATCGGCACCTGCGTCACGGCGGGGCTTGCCAGCATCGGCGCGGACCTGGAGGCAAAACGGGTGGCCCTGGCCCATGTGCTGTTCAAGGTTGCCGGGGTCTTTCTCTTTATATTCTGGATCCCGGCGTTCGCGGAACTCATCCGCGATATCGCTTCAAGGTTCGGCTCGGGCACCGCAAGGCAGATCGCCAACGCCCACACCCTCTTCAACGTGGGGGTGGGCCTGTTCTTCCTTCCTTTTATCGGCATTTTCGAAAAGGCGATCGAAAAGCTCCTTCCGGACAGAACCGAAGAGAGGGATGCGAAACTCACCACCCTGCACCTCGACGAGAGCATCATCCAGACGCCGGCCCTTGCCATGGATATCGCCCGTGCCGAGATTTCACACATGTCACGGACCCTCGGCCGGATGCTAAAGGCGATCATCATTCCCTTCATGTCCGATGCTGCGAGAATCATCAGGGAGGAAAAGAAGGGCGGGGAGGCCGCCCTTCTCGTGTGCGAGATCCCCACGCGCGATGAAGTTTACCCGGAACTGAGCCTCCTCGAAGGGATCGATTACAGGGAGGAGAAGCTCGATTTTCTAGAGGAAGAGATCATCGATTACCTGGTTCTCATCGCGCGGCAAAACCTCAGCGAAGGGCAGACAACCGAGGTGTTTGGAATGATCTCCATCATCAAGGACATGGAGAGCATCGGCGATCTGATCCACAGGAACATGGTGCCCCTTATCGCCAGGAAAAACGACCTGGACTATGATTTTTCAATGGAGGGAAAAGAGGAGCTCATGATCTACCATGTAAAGGCCCTCAAGCAGATCAGCCGATTGACCGAGGCATTTGCCGAAACAGATCCGGCCACCGCCATGAAGATCATGAAAAAGGAACGAAAATACCTTGATCTCGAATCAAAATACAGGGCAAACCACCTCAAGAGAATCGTGCTCGCCCGGGAGGAGTCCATCGGAACCCATGAGATCCATATGGAACTGATGGATCTCATGAAACAGATCGTCGTTTATTGCGCCAACATCGCACAGACATTCCTGGCAACCGGCAGGGACGGGAAAAGAGAGAGCCGGGCTCCTCACCCCGGTAAGAAATTAAAACCATATTCGGAATAGATGTCGAAAAAAGGCGCGGCTTGTTGTTTTGATCACGTTTCAATTATCCTCCCCGGGTTCTTGTCCCCGGGGAATATCCACGATAACAAATTTACCGTTCTTCACTTCAACGAGGGAATGGGCGCGAATTGCATCGCCGAAGCGGTTGACGGAAAACGCTTCCTCGAGTCCCTGAAACTCACTTTTGTTGATGATCCATGCCTTAATTATTTCGGGATCGTCGCCGCCCACGGCCGTAAGTGCCGAAAGCACCACCTTCGTCGCATCGTATGCATAAATGGAACCGTATGTGGGTTTTCTGTAATATCGGTCCATGTACTCTTTTTCAAATGCCCTGTAGGCCTCCGACTTCACGCGCCTTTCATAGTTGCTGATCAGGCGGGCGCCTTCGATTGCCCGGCCGCCGTGTTTTAGAAAATCGTTGCTCTTAACCCAGGAGGAACCGTAAAAGGCAACGGCCGAGCCCTGTTTCCGAAACTGTTGGATGATGGACGCACCCTCGATCCCGCTGGCAACAATAAGGCAGGCTTCGGCCCCCGATTTTATCGTTTCATCGGCGATTCCAAGGTATGCGCCGGCGCTCTTCTCCTTGAGAAGGTTCGTGTAAACGATTTTCCCACCGCTTTTTTCGAACGCCTCCCTGAAATGCAGGTATACATTTTCGGAATACTCGAGATTCGAAGCGTCATAGAGAACGGCGATCCTTTCCAGGCCTTCGGCCGCGATCACCCTCGACAGGTCCCTTGCCTGGGACCCGGCCGTGGCGATAAGGCGCAGGAAGTTGTCGTCGAGATCGCTCACGGCATCGGTGGAGACGGTGGGACTCACCAGCAACATCTTTCGATCCGAAGCCGCCCGAATGGCCGGTCCGGCCATGTTGCTGGTCATAAGCCCAACCACGACCCTCACCCTCTCCTCCTCGAACTCACCGATCAATCTCCCGACCTTTTCCGGGTCGCAGGCATTGTCCTTGACCACCATCAGCACCTTGCGGCCGTTGACCCCTCCGTCCCGGTTGAATTCGTCCACTGCAATCTCCATGGACTTTCTCGCCGAGACCCCCATGAGGGATTCGTTGCCGCTGATGCATCCCACGAATCCAACCCCAATGGGTTTCTCCTCGCCGCAAGCGGCCAGGATGATCAAACACCCCAGAATCGGAAAAGCCCTTGAAAACAACCGAAGCCCCTTGAACAGTGTTTTCTCCATAACGATTCACCTCAACTTGTTAAGCGCCCGCCGTGCCCTCGCATTCGCTTTCCCGCCGGGACTACCCCTTCAGCCGTCCAGAACCTTTCGAATCCTCAGGGCAATATCCTCCTTGAAAACCGGTTTCAGGACATAATCCCGGATCCCCATGGCCCTTGCCCCCTCCTCGTTGATGATATCGCTGAACCCGGTGCAGAGAATCACCGGCATGTCCGCCCTGATCTCCATCATGTTCCTTGCC